>Ga0265338_10000935_pt1 | contig 49248 bp, 44 predicted proteins | sample 42126metaG_FD_193579 | JGI IMG/M metagenome (GOLD analysis project Ga0265338, IMG submission 193579) | Rhizosphere microbial communities from Carex aquatilis grown in University of Washington, Seatle, WA, United States - 4-21-26 metaG | ecosystem: Host-associated > Plants > Roots > Rhizosphere...
AACGGGACACCGGACGCCACTGCATCGCCACCGCTTCGCTACGCCCTACGGGCTTCGCTCCGCGGCGGCGAGCCCGTAAACCCAGGGCCCCAACAGGCCCAAAAGAAATTACATGGCCGTTTTCGTGTTCTCACGGTCATTAACAAGTGAGGTGATGACCGCAGCCAGCATCGGGGCCGCCAAGGGCGGCGGGTACGCGCGCTACTTGGAGTCCAAGACGATCGTTCCTGAGCGCGGCGACTACTACCTGACCCCCGACGGGGAGCCCGCCCAGGCACCGGGCCGGTGGCTGGCTTCCCCGGACACGCTGGCGCGTCTCGGGATCGAGGGGGAGACCGTGGAGGGCCGAGAGTTCATTGCGCTGATGGAAGGCAAACACCCGCGCACTGGCCGGTGGCTGCGACAGCAGGGCGCGAACGGGTTGCGCGGTGGCGGGATCGACTTGACGTTCAGTGCCCCGAAGTCCGTGTCCGTCGTGTGGGCGTTGGGTGATGAGCGGGAGCGTCGTGCGGTCGAGGCCGCGCACGCCGCCGCCGTCACCGAAGCGATGGCGCACCTCACCGAGACCGTGCCCACGGTCCGCCGCTCTTACAACGGGCAGATCGTGGAGGAGTGCGCCGTCGATCTACTCGCCGCGGAGTACCGGCACACCACCGCCCGCGGGGTGATGGAGAGCGACGCGCCCGACCCGCAACTGCACAGTCATGTCGTGGTCACGAGCGCGATCCGCGACGACGGCCGGATCGTCGCGGTTGCGTCGCGGCCGATCTTTCGCAGCGCGCGGGAGCTCGGCGCGTTCTACCGCTCCGCGCTCGCGCACCAACTCCAGCAGCGCGGGTACAAGATCGAGCGGGGCACAGGGAAGCAGGATCGGTACTTCGAGATCGCTGGTGTCCCGAGGGGCATGTTGGACGCGTTCTCCGCGCGCACCCGAGAGGTCGCGAGGGCAGCGGAGAGGTTCCGTGCGCAGTGGGGCCGCGCCCCGGAGCGCGGCGAGCTCCGAGCGCTGAAGCTCGAGAACCGCAAGGCCAAGGTTTTGGTCACGCACGCGGATCTGCAGGTGGTGTGGAACGAGACGGCGGGGCGGTTTGAGTTCGCTCGCGACGAGGCCGGGCGACCCCTCTGGGGAGCTGAGGAGGTGGCGCGTGAGGGGTCGCTTGCTGACCGGGTTGAAGAGCGTTTGACTGAGCGTGCGGCGACGTTCGAGCCGGGCGAGTTTCGGGCCGTCTTGTTGGAGCGGTCGGTGGGTGAGCTGTCTCCGCGTGAGGCGCTCGCGTTCTCGAGGACGTTGATCGCCGACCGGCACGTCCTGCCGTTGGAGGGTGGGGTGATGACGACGCTCGCCATGAGGGCGCGTGAGCAGGCGATCGAGCGACGGTTCAGCGAGCTCGCGGAGCCGGGCGGGAGGGATGTGGGGGAGAGCGCTCGCGCTATCGCCGGCGAAGAGATCGCCGAGCGGATCGGCGGGCAGCTCTCTGAGGAGCAGACCCGAGCGCTCGCGGTGATTACCGGCCCGGAGCGCAGCGCAATCCTGATCGGACCCGCCGGGACCGGGAAGGGCGTCGTGATCGACGCAGCCGCACGCGCCGAGCAATACACCGGCCACGACACACTCGGGATCGCCGTGTCCGGGTCGACCGCCCAACGCCTCGGGCAAGACAGCCCGGGGCTCGCTGGGCAGACGTTGACGCTTGACGCGCTCGTCTCGCGGGTAGAGCGCGGCCGGCTCCACATAGATGAGGACACGACGATCTTCTTCGATGAGGCGGGGATGGCCGACACGGATCGTCTCGAGCGGCTCACCGAGACCGTGGAGCGCACGGGGGCGAAGCTGGTCGCGATCGGTGATGGGGCGCAGCTTCCCTCGATTGGCGCGGGTGGCATGTTCGACCGGCTCGCCCGCCTGGCGCCGAGCGCTGAGCTGTCAAACATCCGGCGCACCCTCGACCGTGCCGAACAGCGCGCGTGGGCGCACCTGCGCGCTGGGCGCTCGGATAAGGCGATGGCGCACTACCAAGCACGCGGGCAGCTACACATGAGCGACACGCGAGATGAAGCGGTCGAGCACGCCGCTCGCGCGTGGGCGAAGCTCACCGAGACCCACGACGCCCGTGAGGTCGCGCTGATCTCTGATGCCTCAAACCAAGAGATCGCACGCCTGAACGCACGCGCGCAGCACTTCCGCGCCGAGCGAGGCGAACTCGGCGAGCTGGAGGTCCAGGTGCCCGGCGTCCACTACGGGGTCCGGCAAGGCGACCGTGTAGCGCTCATCGACCAACACCACGAGCCCGGCCAAGAACGCATCGAGAACGGCACCCGTGGCGAAGTGCTCGAGATCACCCCCAACGGAGGAGTCCACGTCGAGTTCGACATCACCGGCCGACAACGAACCATCAAAGGTGAGGACCTCGCACGGCTGCGTCTCGGGTATGCGCAGCACATCCACCGCGCGCAAGGCGCGACCGTCACCCGCACCCTCGTCGTCACCGGGGGATGGCAGACCAGCAAGGAGCCCGCCTATGTCGAGGCGTCACGCGCCCGCAAGGGCACGAGCTGGTTCGTCTCCCGTGAGGACCTCGGCACCACAGGGCAAGACAGCGACCGCATCCAGCGCCTCGCTCAGAACATGAGCCGAAGCCACGCGCAAACACCATCCCTCGCGCACCCCGAGCTACCGGACCTCGACTACGGGACGGGATACCACCCGAAGCTCGCGCCGAGCCGAACCAGGCTCCCAGGGGTCGCTCGATCGATCTACCGAATCGTCCATCCCAAGCAAACCCAGGAGCGAACACGAACACGATGAGCAAGAAGATCCAAGTCGTACCACGCGCGCCTACGCCCAAGCTCACTGCCCATCGCGCCCGCCCCGCTTTCCCTTCGGCGGCTCTGCGAGACTCGCGATCAACGCTGCCTGCGTAGAACGCCTAAACCGGGCACGCTGCGCACCCGGCGTCCGTGCAGTCGTCCCGCCGATCCCGCGACCCGGTGTCGTGGAGATTTGGACTGCGAGCCACTCTTCGAGCATTGCCCGCGTGAAGCGCAGGTGACGCCCGACCCTCAGACACGGCAGATGACCCAGCCGCGTCGCATCGCGCACCCACGACACCCGCACGTTCAACAGCTCCGCCGCTGCCTCGCAATCCAGCAGAGGCTCCGACAACAGCACCAGCTCGTTCTCATCCGGCGTACCGGACTCCTTTCCTCGCGCCCGACCTGACCGACCCCCACCGGGATCGGCCGGCTCAGACCTCTCACTCGCGCTAGCCATTACGGATCTCCTTCGCCTACGTCAGGATTCGGGACGCGATCCCCCAACAAGTTCGGGCGAGAACACGTCCCCCTACTGGTAATGACCGTGAGAAGGCAAAAACGGCCACTCAATTTCGGCGAAGCGCAGCGCTAGCATTCGCCTGTGGCTCACCCACACGCCTCTGTGACTTGGAAAACATGGCGCGTATCAGCACCAGTGCCGCTACACGTGCTGGCTGCCGTGGACAGCTTTCTCATCGCAGCCGCGACGATCACGGCAGCGATTCCGCTACCGGCATGGATCTACTTGCTGGCCCTCATACCCGGCGCCGCCGTGATCATCGTCTACGGCCATCGGGCTGCGGCTATGCGAGGCATCCGCTCCGTTGAGGAAACGCCACGAACCCAGCTCATGGTGATGGCCCTACCCAGCGGACTCATTAGCGTCACAGCCCTACACACCGGCCGATACGCAGGACTCGTAATCACTGCATACCTCCTACTCCTCCAAGGCTGGGAACGAGCTGTCTGGCGACGCTTCGAAAGCACACGCCCGACCCCACCCACGACCGCTGCGGATAGCCAGGTCGCCAGCTCCTAGCAGTCCGGTCGCAAACCGCAGAGCACCGAGGGGCGAGAACGCCAAGCGCCAAGCCCACGCCAGCGCCAGTCCAGGCCGCAGCGAACCCTCAGACAACGCGACGGATTGCGGCGCGGTGGCCGCCGCAACGAGCACCGGAGGCGTCTGGCTAACGCCCTCCTTGTCGAGCCGGACCGCGACTCCAGACCATCAATCGGGGCGAAAACACGCCGGGGAAGCGCGATTTCCCCACGCTCAAACCGAGCAACAGTGGCGCATCTCGGGAGAAAAACCTGGGAGAAAAACGAACTTCGAAGAACCAGCTCCTGCTAAAAAGTAAGGCTTAGCAGGGTCTTTGTGACGCGCCCGAGAGGATTCGAACCTCTGACCTTCGGTTCCGTAGACCGACGCTCTATCCAGCTGAGCTACGGGCGCAGAGGGCGTAGTCTAGTTGGCCGAGCCGATGCGCCACGCCCTGCTGCTTCTCGCGATCATCTGTCTGGCGCCCCCGGCCGCCAGCGCCGACGTGCTGCTGCCGCCCGCCGGCGGTGTGTTCACGGGCCTCACGGACGGCTCCTACAGCGCGTTCGAAAGCCAGGTCGGCAAGCATCCCGCGGTGCAGGGGGTGTTCGTGACGTGGGGCAGGACGCTGGGCTCGGCGTTCGGGCAGGCACGCGCGAACCACGCGCGGCTGATGCTCCACATCTCGAGCACCCAGGGCTACGGCGCGCCCGAGGAAATCACGCCGCACGGCGTCGCGCAGGGTCAGGGCGATGGCTACCTGCTGACGCTCGACGAAGCGATCGCGCAGAGCGGCCAGCCGGTCTACATCCGGCTGTTCCCCGAGATGGACCAGGCGAACAACGCCTACTGCGCGTTCAACAACGACGGCTCCTCGCGCGGCCCGTCGCATTCCGCCGCGAACTTCCGCCAGGCCTGGCGGCGAGTCGCGATCGTCCTGCGCGGGGGCACCGTCGCGAGCATCGACTCACGCCTGCGCACCCTCGACATGCCCGCGCTGCACGGCGCCGGCGCGACCGCGACGCTGCCCCATCTGCCCGTCGCGATGCTGTGGGTCCCGCAAACCGAAGGCTCGCCCAACACCCAGGCCAACAGCCCCGGCGCGTACTACCCGGGCAACCAGTACGTGGACTGGGTGGGCACCGACTTCTACAGCCTCTTCCCCAACTTCGGCGGCCTCGAACGCCTCTACACCGCACACCCGGGCAAGCCGTTCGTGTTCGGCGAGTGGGCGCTGTGGAACGGCGACGCACCCGACTGGGTCAGGCAGCTCTTCGCGTTCGTCAACTCACACAGGCGCGTGCGCATGCTGATCTACAACCAGGGTGAACGCACCAACGGGCCGTTCCGGCTCTCGCGCTACCCCAACTCGCGCCGCGAAATCCACCGGTTGATCGCCGCGCCGCGGTTCCTCGCCTACGCGCCCGAGTGGCTTCACTAGCCGGCCGTCAGCCGTGCAGCGCGTTGGCGATGCGCACGACCATCAGGATCGCGAACGCCGCGCCGAGCAGGCGACGAAACCAGTTGACGCCCTGCGTGAGCTCTTCGTAGGCCCACACGCCGATCGCCAGGTAGGAGATCGCGACGGCGTAGTCGTGCCCTCTGCCGTGCACCGCTCCGCCGATCGCGCCCGCGAGCAGACCCACGATGAGCGGCGGGTTGGGGAACTGGACCAGCGGGAAGCCGCGCGGAAAGCCAGTCTCGGTCAGACGCTTGTAGTCGGAGCGGAGGGCGTGCACGCCGCCCAGTGTATGGGCGCTCTACGCCTCACCCGCCGCTCGCACGTCCAGGCCCAGGGCGAGCGCGAGCGCCATCGTCTGGTCGGGGTCGACGATCATCCCCTGCAGCTTCGCCGCGGCCGGGTCGAGCGTGGAGATGTCCGACCCGCGCACGTCGGCGCGCTCGAGGTCGATGCCGTGCAGCGAGGCGCCCGAGAGGTCGAGCTCGCGCAACGTCGCGCCCGTGCACCGCGCGCCCGTGAGATCGGCCTCGCGCATGCGCACGCCGGTGAAGCTCGCGCTGCGCAGGTCCGCGCCGCGCAGGCTCACGAACGACCAGTCGCCGCGCTCGCACACCAACGGCCCGAACCTGCAGCTGTAGAACGTGCTCCCCACGAGCTTGCAGTCCACGAACGACGCGTCGAAGAACACGCAGCTCGTGAACGTGCAGTTGAGGAACGCCGCGTCCACGTGGCGAGACGAGTTCAGGCGGCAGTCGCGGAACGTGCATTCGGTGAACAGCGCCCCGCGCCCGTGGGACTCGATCATGTCAACGTCCACGAACGCCACGCGCGTGTGCTCACTCGCGGACAGGTCCTTGCCGTACCAATCCGTCTTCGCCACCTCCGTCTCGGTCGCTGGTTGCGACGCGCCGTGCTGCCGGTCGGCCATACGCGTGAGTATCGGCGATCATCCGGTGGGACATGCTGCTCTACAATTCCCAGGTCTCGGGCAACTGCTACAAGGTGCGGCTGCTGCTGGCGCACCTCGGCCGCGACTACGAGCGCCGCGAGCTCGACGTGATCGACCGCTCCGATCGCGCGGAGATCCTCGGAGACCTCAACCCCGCACTGCGCGTGCCCACGCTCGTGTTCGACGACGGGCGTGCGCTGGCGGAGTCCAACGCGATCGTCTGGTTTCTCGGCGACGGCACGCGGATCGAGCGCCACCTCGCCACGCGCACGTTCCTCGTCGGCGAGCGCTACACGATCGCCGACATCGCGCTGTACGCGTACACGCACGTCGCGCACGAGGGCGGCTTCGATCTCGCCCCATATGACGCGATCCACGCGTGGCTCGAGCGCGTCGCGACACAGCCGCGCCACGTGCCGATCACCGCCTGAGCGACCCTCACGTCGAGGAGGTGCTGCGAAAGCGCCGGACAGCGTAGGCGAGCGCGAGCACCTTCATCCCCCATTCGGGCGCCTTCCACAGCGCGCGCAGGCCCAAGATCAGCTCGATGTCGACGGATGTCAGATGGGGCCACATGGGGCGACTCAACCCTCGGCGGGACTTCCCGGCCGCCGCACATCCTCCCCATGCGGCAAGAATTTCGATAGTCCACGTTTCTCTCTAAGACAGACGTCTGCATTTATGCCCGGTTTTGCTGACTTCTCGCCAGGACCTCACGTTTTCGTGATCTCAGCCGTTAGTCGAGCGTGAACCGCCAAGACCTGCGCTTCCCCTCAGGCGCCGACTCCTGCGCGGCCTGGCTCTACACGCCCTCCGACGACGCACCGTCCACCCCGATCGTGGTCATGGCGCACGGCCTGTCGGGCACGCGACGCGACGGGCTCGGCCCGTTCGCCGAGCGCTTCGCCGCCGCGGGGATCGCCGCGCTCGTGTTCGACCATCGCGGCTTCGGCGACAGCGGCGGCGAGCCCGACCTCTTCCACCCCGCTCGCCAGCTCGAGGACTGGCGCGCCGCGATCGCCTTCGCCCGCGCCCAGCCCGGCATCGACGGTGACCGCGTGGCGACGTTCGGGTCCTCGATGGGCGCGGGCAACGCGCTCGCCGCCGCAGCGCAGGACCCTCGCGTGGCCGCCTCCATCGGGCAGGTTCCCTTCCTCGACATGTGGCGCCAGGCGCACCGCTCCTCTCCGCTCGTGAGCGCCCGGATGGTGCTCGCCGCGGTGCTCCGGCGCCACCTGCCGGCCGTGGGACAGCCCAACGAGGCAGCATTCATAAACGCTCCAAACGCCGAGGAAGGCTGGCGGCACGTCGTCGCGACAGGCGAGGACTCGCGCTGGCGCGACCGCGTGTCCGCGCGCTGGCTGCTCGGACGCCCCTACCGCCCGGTGCGTCACGCCGCACGGCTCCACTGCCCATGGCTCGTGTGCGTCGGCGAGGCCGACCGTGTCGCGAAGCCCGGCCCCGCGATCGCCGCGGCGCGCCGTGCGCCGCTCGGCGAGCTGCGCACGTATCCCGGCGTCGATCACTTCGACATCTACGACGGCCCGCACCACGAGGCGCTCGTCGCCGATCAGCTCGCGTTCCTGCGGCGACATCTGCTCGGCGATGCCGCGCAGCCCCGCGAGGCTCAGCTGTAGGTGAATTCGTCGCCCGGCCTGGCGACCGCGCTGGTCGCTTTGTTGGCCTGAGCGGTCACGTCCACAGTTCCCGCCGGGTTGGCCGGCACCACGACCGTGCAGCTCGTGGTGGTCGCGCAGCTCACGGAACTCGACTTCCTCGCGCCGAACTTCAGCGTCGTGCCGGTCGTGCCCACGACGAACCCCTCCCCGGTGACCGTCACGGTCGCGCCCCCCGCCACCGGTCCGCCGTTCGGGCTGACGCCGGTCACCACGGGGAGGTACTTGAAGCGGTCCTTGGTGGAGACCGCGCTGACCCCGCCGGCGGCCGTCACGGTCACGTCCGTCAGGCCGGCGGCTCCAGGGGGAGAGACCGCGGTTATGGACGTCGCGGAGTTGACGGTGAAGCTCGTCGCGGGATTGCCCCCGAAGCTCACCGCGGTCGCGCCGGTCAGTTCCTTGCCGGTGATCGTCACGCTCGTGCCGCCCGCCGCGGAGCCCGTCTTTACCGAGAGCTTCGTCACGACCGGCGCGACCATGTAGGTGTAGCGGTCCGCGGGGCTCGCCGGGCTGATGCCCGCGGCGGTCGCGATCGTGACGTCGACGATGCCTTTGCCGGCGGGAGCGACGGCCGTCGCGGTGGTCGGCGAGGTGACGGTGAAGCTCGTCGCCGCGACCGTCCCGAAGCGCACCGCCGTGGCGCCCGTGAAGTTGACGCCCGTGAGCGACACCGTGTTCCCGCCGCCGGCGGGGCCGAGCCTGGGGCTCACGCCAGCGATCGCGGGGATCGGTTCGCTGTCGGCGAGCACCTGCGAGCCGCCCGCGGAGATGCCCACGACCGAGCCGAGTCCGCTCACCGCCACCGGGAGGTCGCTCGGAGCGCCGGTGAGGCCGTCGCCCAGGGTGCCCCATTCGTCGATGCCCCACGCCATCGCCGAGCCGTTGCCCAGCAGGGCCACGCTGTCGCCCGTGCCGGCGGAGATCGCCGTGACTCCCGACAGGCCGCTCACCGCGACGGGCGTTTCCTGGCGCGGCTCGATCGCGCCGTCGCCGATCTCGCCGTAGCTGTCTTCGCCCCACGCCATCACCGTGTGGTCGCCCATCAGCGCGAGCCCGTGTTCGGCTCCCGCCGCGATCGCCGTCACGCCCGTCAGCGCGCCCACCTGCACCGGCACGTCGCTGAGTTCCTGTTCTTCGCCGAGCGAGCCATTCGCGAGCTGACCGTATTCGTCGCTGCCCCACGCCATCACCGTGCCGTTGGAGAGCAGCGCGAGGCTGAAGTTGGCGCCCGCGGCGACAGCGGTCACGCCCGTCAGGCCTTTGACCGCGACCGGCACCGTGCTCGATTTGAGGTTGCCCGTGCCGAGCTGTCCGCTTTCGTCATTGCCCCACGCCATCACCGTGCCGTTCGCGAGCAGCGCGAGGCTGTGAGCGGCTCCCGCGGATACCGCCTTCACGCCGGTGAGACCTTTGACGGCGGTCGGGACTTCTTCGCCTTCCCTGATCGCGCCGATGCCCAGCTGTCCGCTTTCGTCGCCTCCCCACGCCATCACGGTGCCGTTCGCCAGCAGCGCGAGGCTGTGGTTGGCGCCGGCGGAGATCGCCTTCACGCCGGTGAGGCCGGGCACGGGAACCGGCACGTTGCTCGTGATGACGCTCTTCGGCGCGCCCAGCTGGCCGTATTCGTTGTCGCCCCACGCGTCCACCGTTCCGCCCGCGAGCAGCGCGAGGCTGTGACGGCCGCCCGCGGCGACCGACGCGACGAAGTGCAGGCCGCTCACGGTCACGGGCACGTCGCTGAACGCGTTGGTCGTGCCGTCGCCGAGCTGGCGGAACAGGTTCTGCCCCCACGCGACCGCTTTGTAGTGGTAGGTCGCGACCGTCAGCGTCGCCGCTTCGCTTGTCGCTTTGCCCACGATGTTGGTGAACGTCGCGCGATACTCGCGACCGCTTTCGGCGAGTTCGACGGCGGCGATCGTGAGCTGGCTAGACGTGGCGCCTTCGATCGCGGTCCACGTGGAGCCACCGTTGGTGGAGAGTTCCCACTGCACGGTCGGAGTAGGAGAGCCCGAGGCGAGCGCTTCGAACGTGACGCCCTGGCCCGCTTCGACCGTTTCGCCAGCGGGCTGCCTGGTCACGGCGGGGGGCGAGCGGACGGTCAGCGACACGGCGCTCGTGACCGCTTCGCCCGCCGCGTTCCTGAACACCGCTCGGAGCAGCTCGCCGCTTTCCGACGTCGTCGCGGCGACGATCGTGAGGGCGGCCGAGGTGGCGCCTTCGATCGCGCTCCACGACGCGCCGCCGTCGATCGAGCGCTGCCACTGCACGGTCGGCGCGGGGAATCCCGAGGCGGCCGCTTCGAACACCGCGTTCTGGCCCGCCTGCACGGTCAGCGCGACGGGCTGCTTGGTCACCACGGGGAGGATCCTGACGGTGAGCGTGACCGCTTCGGTGACCGCCCTGCCGGAGGCGTTTTTGAACGTCACGCGGTACTGGTGGCCGCTTTCGGTCGTCTTCACGCTCGCGATCGTCAGCTGGTTTGAGGTGGCGCCGGAGATCGCGCTGAAGGTGATGCCGTTGTTCGTCGACAGTTCCCACTGCACGGTCGGCGCGGGCAGCCCCGAGGCGCTCGCTTCGAGCACCGTGCTCTGGCCAGCTTCGAGCGTCACGTTCGCCGGCTGTTTGGTGATCGCGGGCGCCACGTGAACGGTGAGCGCTCCCGCGGAGCTGGTCGCTTCGCCGGCCACGTTCTTGAACACCACCCGCAGCAGCTCGCCGTTTTCCGACGCTTTCGCCGCGACAATCGTCACCGAGGTCGAGGTCGCGCCTTCGATCGCGCTCCACGACGCGCCGCCGTTGCTGGAGAGCTCCCACTGCGCCGTGGGCGTCGGAGTGCCGGAGGCGACCGCCGTGAACGTCCCGTTCTGGCCTTCTTCGACCGTGACGCCCGCCGGCTGTTTGGTGATTTTGGGGGCTTTGGCTGTTTCCGCCGCCGCCACGAAGCTCTGCAGGGGCGAGCCGAGGCCCGCCGCCGACGCCGACGCGCTCGGCAGGACGCCGGCGAGCACGACGACCGCGAGCAGCGCGGACCGCCGGACGTGCACAGCTCTCCCCCATCCAGCCCAGGTCACCCTTGGCATCCTGCCTCCCTCATCGTTCCCCGCAGTCAAGCCTACAGCACCTCCGATTCGGCGGATGGCGCTCGGTCCCGATGCTTGATATCCGACTGCCGGGATGGCGATGTTCTCAAGCAGATAAGCGAGCTCGCCCAGTGCGAAGCACCGGCGACGCGGCGTGTCATTTCGTCTGGATTCGAGCGGGCGCGCTACAGCACGGATTTCATCTGATCGAAAATGTTCGCGATACCGGAAACCTCTGTTCACTTCGAACACGGGAGCAGCCGCATGAGCCTCTTCTACATCTCCGACGGCGCGCCGACCGGCCAGCCATACGACCCGGACGTGGCCGTGCTCGTCGTCAGCGGCGAGCTGGACTACTCGGCGAGCCCCCACCTCGACAAGCGCATCCTCGATCGCATCAAGGTCGGCAAGCGACGATTGGCGATCGACCTCTCGGCGGTGACATTCATCGACTCGATGGCGATCGGCGTGCTCGTGAGGTCAGCCACGCGGCTGCGGGAGAAAGGCGGATCGCTGCGGGTCGTGTGCGCCGAGGAGAACGAGCGGGTGCTGCGCATCTTCGACATCGCCGGGGTGGCCAGCTCGATCCCGCTCGATCGCTCGCGGGAGGAGGCCCTCTCCTGGCCCGTCGCGAGCCAGTCGACCGGGCTGCCTGCGTGGGTGGAGCAGGCGACGGCCGTCACGGCCGCAGACGGACGACGTCCGCCCGTCCGGCAATCGGGTCTGGCCGCGGCGCGGAAATACGCAGTCGAGGCTTTCGCCGGATCGGGAGACCATCCTGGCGCCAGTCGCCGCCACCTGGGTGGTGAGATCGACAGGCTGGCGTGAGTGACGGGGCTTCGGTATACAGCTCCACGAGGAGCGATTTGGGATCTAGATAGGTCGGAAATCCTCGACCCGGCAAGGGCAATCCGGGAGATCGATGATCTCAGGATCTCCGGTGAGGAGGGGTAGATCATGGGCCGAGGCGGTCGTAACCGCGAAGCAGTCCCCAAGCGCAATCGTGGCTCGGGCCTTAAGGCGCGTGGCCTCGATCATCCGGGCGGTCCCCGGAAGGTCAAGCACCCCGAGGAACCCTTGACGCCTACGCCGGGTATGACTAGAATAGTGGTCATGTCCGAGACTTTGCCTCTCTCCTCCGTGAAGGCCCACCTCTCTGAACTGGTGGACCGCGTGGAGGATCAGCACGACCGCGTGGTGCTCACCCGTAACGGCAAGCCCGCCGCAGTCTTGATCAGCCACGACGACCTGGAGAGCCTCGAGGAAACCCTCTCGATCCTCTCCGACCCGTCGATCATGGCGCAGATCCACGAGAGCAAACAAGCGCTCGCGGATGGAGCGCAGGGCGCCACACTCGCCGAGCTTCGGGCTGGGCTCGAGAGCCGCCGCAACGCCGCGGCGTGAGCGAGCCACCATGGGATGTGCTGGTGATGGCACCCGCGCGTCGCCAGATCGACCGCCTGCCCATCTCGGTCGCAGCAGCAGTCATAGAGACTCTCGACACGATCGCAACCAACCCCCACCGTCTCGGTAAGCCTCTGCGCTTCGAGCTCGACGGATGCCACTCTGCGCGCCGCGGGCCATACCGCATCATCTATCGCATAGACGATGCGACTCGCTCGATCAAGGTTCTTGCCGTGGCGCATCGCGCCGACGCCTACCGCCCACGCTGACCGGTCAGCCGATACACCGACCCGACAAAGCCAAGAATCCGGCGGGATTTCGAACAACGGCCTCGTACCGGTCAAAAACGGGGATGGCGGGAAGACCTGTAGGGGTCGAAACCCCTGATTCGGCGCTCGCGGTGCGTGGGTCTGGTCGGCGGGGTGCGTTTCGGTGGGGGTTAGTGACGCTGACGGCGACGGTTGAGCGAGGGGGCGCTTGCATCCGGCGCGTTGCTGGCCGTTGGCGTGGCCACGTGGTGCGGTTTTCTCGAGCTACCGTTCACACCCACGAGCGAGGAGATTCAGGCTGCTTTGGCGTGGTACTCGTGGATGATGCCGCCGAGGACGTCGCGGCGTCGGATCTCGACGGGCTGGCCGCGGGCGGCTGGTGTCTCGCCGGCTGGGGTGGCGAGCGCAAGCCCGCGATGCGGGCGCTCGTTGTTGTAGTGGGTGGTGTAGTCGCGCATGGTGCGTTCGAGATGCCGGCGGCCGGTGATCATCACGTGGTCGAGGCAGTCTTCGCGGATGGTGCGTACCCATCGCTCCGCGAACGCGTTAGCCTTCGGCGCACGAACCGGTGTTTTGAGGACCTGTGCGTCCTCGGTGTGGAAGATCTCGTCGAACGAGCTGGTGAACTTGCCGTCGCGGTCGCGGATCAGGAACCGCACGTTCTCGAGCTGTTCGTCGGCGGCGAGGCTGCGGGCTTGCTGGGTCACCCACGCAGAGTCCGGGTTCGCGGTCACGCCGGCGAGGTGCACGCGGCGGGAGTGCAGCTCGATGAAGAACAGCACGTAGACCCTGCGCAGCCAGACCGTGTCGACGGTGAAGAAGTCGCAGGCCATGATTCCGTTTGCTTGGGAGCGCAGGAACTCGTTCCAGGACGGCCCATTACGCCGTGGCGCGGGTCCGAGGCCTGCTCGTCTGAGGAGCGAGCGGATCGTCGTCGCGCCGATGTGGATTCCGAGCTTGCGTAGCTCGCCTTGGATGCGCATGCAGCCCCAGCGTGGGTTCTCTCGCGCGAGGCGCAGTACCAGCTCACGAACCGCTGGGTCGACGCGGGGTCTGCCGGGCTGGCGGTGCTGGTAGGTCCACTTTCGGCGTACCAGCTCGCGGTGCCAGCGAAGCAGCGTCTGCGGTGAGACGAGGAACAGCGACCATCGCTCCCGAGGGAGCAGCCTGCTGGCGGCGGCAAACAGCACGCGATCACGCCTACGCAGGGCTGGCCGCCGCGTGGTCCGGCGTAGCACTGCGAGCTGGTGGCGGAGCACCGCGTTCTCGACAGCCAGGCTGCGGTCATCGCTGCCAGCGACCATCTTCAGCAGCCGCCTGAGCAGCGCGTATAGGACGAACCACAACACGGCCATAGATCCTATGGATCAGGGCGAAATCGAAGCGCGAACAGCATTTTCGCGCCCTTCAGGCTCTGCAGTGCGAGCGAGGCATCAATCGCAGCACTCCGTGGCTCGCGGGTCTCACCCGCGACGTAGCGGAACATCGCGGTGTAGCTCTCGACACGCAGTGCTAGGGAGTCGAGAGTGTGCGCAGCCTGCAGTGCCTTGGTAAAGACCTGAGCCGTTACCTCCTCCGGGACCCGGAAGCGGTGGCCGCTAGCGCTGCTGGTAGCGTCGGGCATCATGCCCAGCCGGATTGGCTTAGAGCACGTGCGCAGCGTGTCAGGGGCAGTTCGGCATACGCACACAGGCCAATCCGGTCGTGAGACAACCGAGCAAGCATCAGCTCTAAAGCAATAACGAGTATCCCCCTTCGCTGGTCAATAGCACGACTTTGTTAGCGCCTCAGGTCACTGGCCAGGAGCGCCGGCCTGCTCGCGGCACCTTCTGGCCAACTCAAGCCGACGGCTCGCTCGACTGGCAGACTAACGCCTGTAATCGGACTCTGGGCGTGTGTTGCTGACGTTCGCCGAACCACCCACAAACCCTACAACAAAACTAACAAAGCACTACTAAGCAAAGCAGGCGTGAAATAGGGATGGTGACCACCGAGGAGGCGATCACCATCCCGTATACTAACAGTAAATACTACATGATGTAATAATGCAACAACATGACTGTCTTGTGCTTACAAGAGACTATGCGTCCCAGCTTAGGGTGCCGCCGGCTTTGAGGCCTACGTCGAAGTTACCTGTGTACGTTCCATTGCTTTCTGAGGCGTAGCCGCACCCGGTCCCTTCACCTTGTGACGTGATGCCTTTGACTTCGAAGTCTAGTCTCATCCCCGCACCCATGGTGTCTAAGTATTTGACCGTGGCCAGTAATTGATTGCTCGCTCCTAATACTCGCACTAGACAGAGCGTTGCTGTGATGGTGAAATTGCTGAGGAGCTTAACCATGCCGTTGGCGTTGAATTCATATTCGGCCGCCGAGATCGACGCTGACAAGCCAAAGGCTTTGCAGCCGCTGTAGTTGACAGTAGCTACCTGCGTTTCGGATTTCGTCGTTTTCACTGTACCACTGACTGCAATTGTCGTACATACGACTTCGCCCGCTTTAAACACGAACTTCTGGTTTTGTAATGCTTTGCCGGTGAGTGCGCCGGTAGCAGATGCTAAGAAATTACTTGCTCCCGCGCTCGCAACCGACGTGACGCTGATCGCGCACACGGCTACGAGGGCTAGCCCTACGAGCTTGATACGTTGCATTTTGCTGCTCCTTTGTATGAGGAGCACGAGGACGCGCGAAATGCCTATCTCACCGAGAGTAGTGGATGAGTCCCTTCCTATCGGAACCGATTACTGGTTCGCGTTGCGATAATCGTCCGATCGCGAATACAGACATACCGGTACCTGTCGGGTAGAACTCCATAGGGACTACCTCCACTCCTGCCCGGCCGTAGGCCACTTGCGCATCGTGCATGCTCCTGTTGTTGTGATCTGTGGCCGGATGGTCACCCGACTGTGAACTACCAGTCCCCCGTGGCCGGTTTTTAGATCCGGGCCAACTGGGAACACGTGTTATCTAGCAGAGATACCCAGGGCTTGCAAGGCGTGTCAATAGCAAACATGGTCTACACAGATAAACGGACACCCTCCTACGCAAAGTAACTGGACTGAGAATGCGGCTTAGTCTAGGCGGCATCGTTGATGCGAATAGCGAGAGCGAGAACGCGCGGCCCCCGCGCTTTGTGGCTCCCAGTAAGAGAAACGGGTAAGGGGGGCAGCCGATTTAACTTCGCGTGGCTGACCCCCTGTGCGACGGGGTGGCGAGTTGTTCACCCGCGTACCCCGTCGCGTGTTCGACATTGGGTTTAGGCTGCGGCGGGCTCCTTAGCCGTCCATCCGCGGCCCTGCTTCTCGACCTTGCCTCGTCGCGGCGCTGGCCGCCGACGGGATGAAGTACGCGCCGGTCTCGCAGCACAACGACAACTTCACGCTCTCATTCCCGATCTTCGGGCCTACCAGCCTCGTCGCCGTCGGCATGGTCGAGAGCGGCGTGATCCTCGCCCGAGCCAATCTGCCGCCGGGTCAGCTCAAGCTGTCCAACCCCCAATCGGGAACATACAACGCCCGGATCCCGCTGATCCCGAACCCGCTCGACCCTGACCCCCCGCATGGATTCGTCATCACCAACAGCTGGCAGTCGATCGACGCCAAGGTGCACGGGAGGAAGCTCCGGTTCATCACCACGCATCTCGACGCCCTGGCACCCGGCGGCGTGGTGTCCGGTCCGCAGGCGAAGGAACTTCTCGCCGGCCCGGCGAGCACCTCGCTTCCCGTGATCGTCGCGGGCGACATGAACTCCGGCCCCAGCTTCGCCCCGGCCGCCTATGAAGCGCTCATCGCCGGGGGGCTCTCGGACAGCTCGACCGCTGCCGGGCTGGGCACCACGCCGCTCACGTGTTGTCACCTCGCGCCCAATGCTCTCGCGAGCGATCCGACCGCGATCTACACTGAGGATCTCGATCACGTGCTCACCCGCGGACGCTTCCGCGTACTCAATGAGCGCCTGGTCGGCAACATAGCTCCGAGTCCGGCCCCGAAATCGTTCATCTGGCCCTCCGATCACGCGGGTGTGGTCGCGACGCTGGCGATCGGACCGTGAGGGTGAGCGTGCATGCTGCTCTCGCGTGCACGGGACGTCTCGCGTAGCGGTGAAGGCAACCGCGCCGGGCTGACGGGCGGGTGAGCATCACGGCAACGGCGACGGTGTCGGTGCTGATGACCGATCTGGTGGGGTCGACGGCGATGGCTGACCGGGTCGGCCCGACCGCGGCGGAGGTGTTGCGCCTGGAGCATTTCGGGCTGCTGCGGGGTGCGCTCGAGCGAACGGGGGGGGCGAGAGGTCAAGACCCTCGGCGATGGGCTGATGGTCGTATTCCAGAGCGCAGTTCAATCGTTGACGTGCGCGGTTGACATGCAACAGGCGGTCGAGGCGCGCAACCGCCGCTCGGGGGAGCGCCTCGAGGTGCGGATCGGCGTGAGTCTCGGGGATACCACGATCGAGGACGGCGACTACTTCGGCGAGGCGGTGGTCGAGTCCTCGCGACTGTGCGCGATCGCGCAGGGCGGACAGATCGTGGTAAATGCCCTGGTGAGCCAGGGCGCGCGAGCTCACGATGCTCACCGCTTCCACCCGCTCGGCGACGTCGAGCTGAAGGGCATCTCAACGCCAGTGCAGGCGTTCGAGCTTCACTGGGAGCCGGTGCTCGCAACCGGCATCGCGCTGCCGGAGCGACTGCGTGAGCTGCCGGCGACCTCCTATGTCGGGCGAGTGGCTGAGCGCGCCCAGCTGAGCGAGCAGTGGAGTGCGACGTGCGAAGGGTCGCTGCGACTCGCGCTGATCAGCGGGGAGGCGGGTGTCGGTAAGACGCGGCTGTCCACGCACCTGGCGCTGGACGCGCATGCACAGGGCGCGACCGTTCTCTACGGGCGCTGCGACGAGGATCTCGGCGTGCCCCTATCAGCCGTGGGCGCAGGCGCTAGCGCACTTCGTCAACGAGGCGCCGCAGCCGGTGCTGGATTCATATGTGGAGCGTCACGGCGGCGACCTCGCACGTCTCGTCCCCGACCTCGGTGAGCGTGTGGCTGAACTGTCCCCTTCACGGCAGAGCGATCCCGAGACAGAGCGCTATCTGCTCTACGCCGCCGCCGCGGGCCTCCTTGGAAGTGCCGGCGAGCAGGAGCCGCTGCTGTTGATCCTCGACGACCTGCAGTGGGCCGACGGGCCGACGCTGTCGCTGCTCCGCTACGTGGTCACCGTGAGCGCGTCGATCCCGGCGATGGTGGTTGGGACCTATCGCGACTCCGACCTATCCCGCGATCACCCTCTCACCGCGCTGCTGGCCGACCTGCACCGCGAGCAACGCGTTGAGCGCATCAGGCTGACGGGTCTTCCGGCCGGCGATGTGCTCGCGCTGATGGAAGCGACGAGCGGGCAGGAGCTGGGCGAGGATGGGCGTGAGCTCGCGGGGGCGATCACGCGCGAGACGTCGGGTAACCCGTTCTTTGCCGGCGAGCTGCTGCGTCACCTCACAGAGTGCGGCGCGATCGCGCAAGACGACCGCGGGCGCTGGCAGCTGGCGGGGGAGGTGGTAGAGCTGTGCCTGCCCCAGAGCGTGCGGGAGGTCATCGTGTGCGGCGTGTGGCGCGTCTCGGCCCCGACGCCCGCACGGCTCTCAGCGTCGCCGCGGTGATCGGCCGCGACTTCGAGATCGAGCTCCTCGTCGCGGTGCTCGAGATCGCGGAGGCGCGGCTGCTCGACCTGCTGGAGGGGGCGGTCTCGGCGTCGCTCCTGCAGGAGAGCACCGCGCGTGCGGGCCGCTTCACATTCACGCACGCGCCTCTCGGAGGCTAGTTCCTGCATCTCTCAGCATGTCGTGCTCGTTCGGTGAGCTCCTCTGGTCGCCCACAATCTGACCGCAAGCCCGGTAATAGGTCTTATGACACCGGTGCCGTCGGCATCGGGGCTCAGCTATTGGCTGGGCGTGCGCAGTCGGGGCACTCCTGGGCCGGCTTGTAGTACGTCGTCTTCCGTGTCGTCTTGATAGTCCCTTCGAGGCTGCTTCTGGGCTTGTCCAGCTCGCCTAGTCTCCATTCGAGAACGCGCTGTTCGTTACTCTGGAAGGCACATAGGACCTCATAGATTGGCTGTGCTTTGCCCATGATGGCGTCGTACGGGTCGGCTGGCGCCGTCTCGTTGTCGAGCGTGAGCACGACGTCAGAACCCGACGTTTTGGTGAGCAGGAGTCGTGGGCTCGGCATCGGCACGTAGGCGAAGATCGGCTTGTCTGACTCGGGCCCCACGATGGGGGGAAGTGTGTCTGCGCCACGGCCTTCGCGGGCGCGTGTTTCGATGATCGTGCAGACGCCGTCTATGAGAATGTCGAACTTGTACTCTGGGCCGTCCGCGTGGAGTTCGCGCAGCCTGCTTTCGACGGTCTGCCTCAGCCCTCGCTTTGCCGTCCTATATGCGTCCACTCTTTGGTTCCAGTCCGTAAGCTGCTTGTCGAGTGGGGGGAAGTGGCTGGCGAATATCCTGGCGTCCTTGTCGGGAAATTGGCAGATGTCGTCGTTCTTGACTGCCGTCCCTGCGGCGTCGAGCAGTTGTCGGAGTCGCCCGGCGTGGGCGTCGTCTACGGCGCCTTCGCTTCGGCTTCTGATCAGGGCGATGGTGGTACCGATGGCAAGGGAGATAGCTCCGGTGAGGATGCGTATCCAGAGGGCGACGGAGACCAAGAGGCCCATGGCCTCGAGTAGGCAGACCACAAAGAGGGCGAGGAGTATGCGCCTGCTACGTTCGCGTGTCACGCGAACGTAGGTCAGGGCTACTGCTAGAACGGCGAGGACGAAGGCGGCAAAGCCGATCACATCGGTCCCGGCGACTTCCGACTTGGCTAGGACTGCGTGAAGCGCCTCCATCGACGTGAGCGTACTTGATCTCGGCGGTTCCGGTTGGACGTGGATGGCACCTGGGAGGGCGCATAACTGTCAACGCAGCGTCTTACGCCGTCGTCGCCGGTGTATGTGTTTCGGCGCCAACATCCAGCTACATATCGGTCGATTGGCGCCACTCTCCGAGATTGACACTCGAAATTACACGTGAGCTTTGTGTGAGGTAATCTGCGACTGTAGGACGTGTCACGTATGCAAGCATCACGCGAGCACGAGTGGTAGCCGCATATCGGCCAAGCCGGCCCGAAGTGACAAGCACACGAGGAAATCTAGCTGTTGTAGCTTGAGGGTCCACTATAACGACTGCTGTAGTCTCTAGCCCGAGAAACTCGCGAAACTGGCAGCAAGCCATCAAGTCCTGGGGAGCGAGCCCCATATTCTGGAGAACTTTGCGAATAGCCGGGAGCTCGGCCGTGTCCATTGCGAGAATCGCGACCTCAGAAAGCGGAATGCCTTCTCGTCGCAGATGATCGACAATATTGGCCACAAGACTGGCGCGAGTGGCCCGACTTTCAGCGCCACAGATCAGTGGCAGCGGTCCGGGGATCTCGGTAGTGACTTGCTTAAACGTCGCGAACGCAGACGCAATCTGCGCCACGGGAGCGGAGTTACGGCAGTTGTCCGTAAGTTGAATAAAGTCTCGGCCGCCTCGATATAGCTCTAGAGTGCTCATCTCATAGTAAAGGCGCTGAAGATTGCGTCTCCCGGTTTGGTCAGGGTCACCGAAGATATAGACCAGGGGAATGTGACGCATAGCCATACGCAGCAACCGAAGTTGACGCAGCGAGAATTGCTGAAACTCGTCAAATATGACAGCGTCGACCGGCTCGTCGGAGTCCAGTCGCGCGACTGCTGCTTGACCGCGAAGTACCTCGACACCAACGCGGCGCATATCAAAAGCTGCATTGAGCCGTTTCTCTAGCATGGGTCCGGCGCCGAGCGCGAACACGACCGAATGTCCACTCCGAGCGAGCTGCGTCGCCCGCTCAACCGCGATCAAGGTCTTTCCTGTTCCGGCGGCTCCAACGATAGTCCCAGTCCGAGAGCCACTGAGGATAGCCATCGCCTTGGCTTGGGTATCCGTGAGGCGTACTACGCGCATCGCCTTATGGGCGATCGCGGTGTCACTTTTGGCCGACTCGATCTCCAGAGGCAGAAGAGTCGCGTATCCTGGTCGCAGAAGACCGGCGATTTGAGATGCTGCCGAATTATCAACTGAGCCACCAGATGCCATGGCTTCCGAAAGGCGATCCAAGATAATCTCGGTGAGTACGGGAAGATCCTCACGTGTCAATATGCACCCGGCCGGGATGGGCAAGGGAGAAGCTTGAATGCGGGACATGGTTACGAATGCGACGAGCGGCACGGTTGTAACAGCGACCCCGTAGAGCGAGAGAAATCTCTCAAGTTGGTGGCGCGCGATCGTGACCTGATCCCACGGGTTACGAGTTACATGCGCATCGCCGTCATGCCAGCGACCGGCACCATCTACCGTATGAAGCCCGGCCTTAACCTCAACGATGACGACACCCGAGCCGGGTACAAGAACGAGGGCGTCTGTCTCACCTCGCAGTTGACGCCCCGACACTGCGCTAATCCAGCGCACGCCCGAGAGGACTTGCCACGAGCTGGGACCGGGTCGTAGAGCGTCGAGGAAGAGTCGCTCCCCTGCGTTAGGCGGGGTGCTGATGTTGAGTAGACGGGTCAAGTCTCCGAAGGATAGGAGTTTTGCGAGATATTGATTGTCGCCGCTTTCCCGACTAGGGCGCCTGAACGTCGCCCGAGAGCCGGCCGCAAGGCGAGCTCGTGCATCGAGGGCCCGCTGCTGGACGTGCTGTCCAGACGGAGCAGATCCTTTCATGCCCAGGGCGTGAACTCGACCGCCGGTGCGGATCGCTCACGATAGGCCGAGCTCCCCCGGCGGCCCGTTCCACGGCTGGCCTCCGCGACCGCGTTGCGCTCCTCCTCCGTCTCGGGTTTATCGCCGAGCGGCGCGTGCGCGAGCATCCACGTGATGGGCTCGCCCGAGACGTCCGCGAGAGCGCGCAGCATTACGTGCGCCCCTCGGTCATGGCGTCGACGCCTAGTGCAGTTGCTCCTCTGCCATCATCATCCAAGCGTAGAGGCCAAGCCCCACCCGCGCCACTGGCCGAGCGGCAGGCTGAACCGCCCCGGGATTTTTGGAGCCGCCTCGTGACGGCGTGACTGTGTTGGCTGAAGCCTGGGCGTTTCTAGCTAGCATCAGCCGGCCGACAGACAAGAGGATTCAGGATGTTGGGTTTTTTTATATGGCCGCGGGGCCAGCGGGGACGCCCATGCCGCTGCCGCGGAGGCGCAGGCCGCACCAGCGGCGAGCCACTCCGGGGTGAGGCTGACTGAGGGCATGTGATCCAGTATGCCAAGCAATCCTACTCCGCACCAGGCCAGTTCCTTATTATCGCAGCACGGCTCAGCGAGGCTCGTTATCCGGCGGGGTCTGCTGGGCCTTCTGTGTGGCGCCTAGCGGCTGGCCGAATGCCTGGTCGCTGGGCGTGCAGCTCCCGAATGCGCTCCCAGGCGGGGGCAGGTTTCGAGAGAGTCGTCCCATGCCAGCCCCATAGAGCGCTCTTTGCTCTGGAGAAGATCATACGTAGGCCAGATAGCTATGTAGGATAAGGCTGCCAAGTATGTAGAATAAGGATTCAGATGCCAGAGCGGATCACCGAACAGCTACTTGATGCTTTGGAAGTTTTGCTGGCCGATCCCGGTCGCGAGTGGTACGGCCTGGAGATCATGGAGCGATCGGAACTGAGCAGCGGGACGCTGTACCCGATCCTTCATCGACTGGTTCTCGATGGCTGGCTCCTGAGAACTCGCGACGTGGAATCCGAGTCTGGCGGACCGGCTCGTCGTCTCTATCGCTTGTCGGGGTCTGGCGAACAGGCTGCCGAACAGTTGCTCGCCGACAGACGGAGGTCCTCGACGTCAGTGCCCGTTCGACCTAGAGCTCAGCCGGCATGGTAGTCCTGCTCATCTCGGCGATTGGCGCCTTTCTCGGCGGCGTTGCGCGCAACCTCTTCTCGCGAGCGATAGAAGGGGAAATGGAAGCTGCGTTGCGAACTTGGGCCAAATGGTGCATCGGTCGAGCTGTTTCGCCGCTGTCTCCAGAAGTGGCCGCTGACCAGGAAGACGAGTGGCTCGCAGAGCTCGGCACGGTGTGGGCTCGTCCGATCCTGGTGATTCGGTTCGTATGGGGTCTCGCGGGAGCAGCGGACGAGATCGCGACGGGTCTCAGATCGTCGGCTATTGCTGTGCGGCGTCGGCGTGTGCTGCTTTGGCTCGCCAACGTGGACCCGAGAGACGTTGTATGCCGGCCTGACCGGACGCGGTTTGAACTTGTTGGTGCCTTCTTTCTCGTTGAGTTCGCCCTCGTAGCTTTCGCCGCGTACGTCACTGCGGGCGTGGTGTTCCCCGCATTTTTCGGAGGACACAAACTTCTTGCCTTTGTGGTGGCCGTGATGGCTGGCACCGTGACCACGGGACTTGATCGTCCATTGGCTGCGATGGCAATCGCCTCTTCAAATCGGCGGACAGCACTCTGCCGCACTTTGCTTCGATTCTCGCTAAGCGTCATCGTCGCGGCGGTTGTTGTGCAGCCCGTGGCGCTGCGTCTGCTGACGCCCGGTGAGTTCAAGCCGATTTCTGCCGTTACTGCAACCCGTCTCGCCGGCGATCCCTCAAGAGGTCGGAGGTCAATGGCGACGATCACAGGGTCCGAGCGGATCGGACTAATCGAACGTTCACGGCGCCTTGATGACCTCATTGAGGCGGACTCGGCAGCGCTCGCTGTCTTCATTGGTCTGATGCTCGGCGTGATCGCAATCGACTTCGGCAGCACACTGCTGATGTGGACCGGGCGAAACTCGCTTTATGCGCGCCGGCAGGCGATCCGGTCAGAGGCCATCGCCGGGCGACTCGAGCCCCGATAAGACGAACGGAACACCAGCCCACCTGGCCGGACTACCGCGGCCGCCGCGCGAGACGGCACTGGGGCGGCACTCCTGTAGGGCTTTGACGCGGGCTGTGATGAGTCCGTCGCTTGCGGTTCCCGACATCCCGTGTGTCCGCTCCGTCGAGACGCGGCACAGTCCAGTCGGCAGTGGGCACCAGACGTGTCGCGTCACGTGTGGCTGAGGGTGGCGGCGTTCCTCCATGCCCTTCGCGGAATAGAGCTTGCGCGCCTCGTGCGCTAGCTATCGCCGCTCGCCCTCGCCTATGCCCAGAACAAAAAGCGCCCCGGCGAGGGACCTAAGCCCTGCTCGAGCCGCTAGCCCGTAGTCGTGCTAGTACCTACGAGATACGGCGTCCGAGGAATGTTACTTCTCGATAGCTGGGCTTGCTTACGCAAAAGCCCGCAGAGTAGATATGCCTACCAAGTCGTATTGGACGGGTCCCGCCTTGGCCCCAGCGGCAGTACCAGGTATGCGACTTGAAATAACCGATGTTGCTTTCGATAGTCCTCAGCGCAGCTTTTCCGGCCGCGCTGCACCCCAGACTGATCGACAGGTGGCGCACCTCCGCGTGGGCGCCGTGAATTGGCGTGCAGTACGTTCCCTTTGCGTCGTTGGTCGCAGGTATCACAAGCATGAGCGCGATGGTCGCCGCTGTGGCAATCACAAGCTCCGCAAGCACGCTCGATAGATGAGCACTGGACACTGTGGGTCTGTGGGTACGCTCCACGATCTAAAAACCTAGTCGTACCACCCGGACTGCGCAAGATGACACTAGAGAACTGGCGTGTTACGCGATCAAGAGGGGACTGTCAGTTTTTCTGTGTAAATGGCTTTGTTGGTTGTGGTTGGCTGGCTGGTTATTGCGTGGCGTCGAGTCTGTCGCCGTAGTGGATGGTCAGGATGTTGAGGGCTTGCTTCCAGTTGCTGATTCTGCCGGTCAGGTTCTCGCGGTTGCGCCGCTTCGTCGTCGCGACGAGGTAGAGGACCTTCATCGCGGGTTGCTCGTTGGGGAAATGACCGCGGTGGCGGACAGCCCGACGGAATCTAGCGTTCAGCGACTCAATCGCGTTTGTCGTGTAGACGATCCTGCGGAGCTCGACGGGGAACTCGAGGAATGGCACGAACTCCTCCCACGCATTCTCCCAGGAGCGGATCATCGCTGGGTAGAGCGGCCTCCAGGTCTCAGCGAACTCGCCGAAGCGTGCTTCTGCGGCCTCGACGGTCGGCGCTGTGTAGATCTCTCTGAGGCTCTTGGCGATCTGCCCCCAGTACTTCTTCGAGGCGTAGCGCAGACTGTTGCGCACGAGGTGCACGACACACGTCTGGACGGTCGCGTGGGGCTACGTCACACGGATCGCTTCCGGGAGGCCCTTCAGCCCATCGCAGCACACGATCAGCGCGTCCACGAGGCCGCGGTTGCGTAGCTCTGTGAGCATGCTCATCCACTGCTTGGCGCCCTCCCCTCCCGAGGGGCCGAGCCAGAGGCCGAGGACATCTCGTTCGCCGTCGAGGTTCACGCCGATCGCGACATAAACTGGCCGGTTAGCGACCTGGGTATCGTGGACCTTCACGACGATCGCGTCGATCAACAACACCGGGTAGACGCGGTCCAATGGCCGGCTCTGCCATGCCGCCATGTCAGGCAGCACCTGGTCGGTGATCTTCGAGATCGTCTCGCGGGAGACCTCGGTGTCATAGATCTCAGCCAGATGCGCTTGGATCTCCCCGGTCGTCAATCCCTTCGCGTAGAGGCTGATCACGTTCGCACCGAGCCCCTCCAGGCGCCGCACGTGCTTCGGGACTGTGACCGGCTCAAAAGTGCCCTCACGATCTCGGGGTATCCGCAGCTCCACCGGGCCGACATCCGTCCTGACCGTCTTCGCATAGGCGCCGTTACGGCTGTTCCCGCTCCCGCGGCCGATCGCCTCGTAGGGCTCATAGCCCAGGTGGTCAGCCATCTCCACATCCAAACCGGTCTGAAGGACTTCCCGAACCATCGACGTCAACAGACCGCCCTCGCCCGTTAGGGCGACTCCTTCGCTGCGGGCGCGGCCCACGAGCGCTTCCGCCCAGCCCCGCAGCCCGTCTCCCTCAAACGCCACCGCAGCTGGCGCTCCTATCTCCTCACCGCCGTCGACCGGCGCCGCCGTCGTCTCATTGCTCATCAGCACGATCCTCCATTCACGGGCCCGCCGATACGAACCCTCAGATCACGCCAATACACAAACTTCCGGACAGACCCGTACCGCGGAAACCCTCGCCGAAACAGTCGACGGAAGCGACACTCTCATCGCCGCACAAACAATCGGGAAGGCACATTCGTCATGACCGGCGACTCCAACCTCTTCACCCCATAAACACCGCACCAGCAAGCGGACGAGGACATCAACTCTGATCGGGTAGGGTCGCTGCTGACCGCTCGCCGCTGTGTCCGCAGCTTGCTGTTGTGCGCGCCGACCGGGCGGCCGCGCTTGGCGGCGGATGCTTATCAGGCGTATCATTCGCGCTGGCCACATGACAGATGATCTCTACGAAGCCGACGTTGAGTTCGCGCCGGCCGACGAACTCGGAGAGGCGGAAGCCGCCGAGCTGATCGCCGAACTCGAACGGGAGGGCGCCAGCGCCGAGATTCTTGAGAGGCACTCCGCTAGCGGCGCGCTGCCGGTCGTCGCGATAGTCGCGCTGATCGGCGTGTCGGCGAGCACGGTCGCCGGCCTCGTGGTCACGGTGGCCTTCATTTACCGCGTCTTCAAATGCGGGGTGCTGATAGACATGACGGGGAAGAAGCCGCGGGTGAAGAAGGAAAAGCAGCTGCCGCTCGGGTCGCTGTTGCTCCTCTACGCCGATGGTCGCCAGGAGTACCGCGAGGCGGCCTCAACGGAGCAGATCACAGCGCTGCTGCGGACGATCCTCGGTCGCGGCGCCGGGCGCGGGTGACGCGACGGGGTCGATCGGCGGGCGCGCAACGGACATGGCCTCGGAAACCTGGGAGTGCAGCGAGAGCCAGATACAGGCGATGGCGCGCAGGGTAATTGACCTGCTTGAGCGCAAGTCGCGCGTGTCTGCGGCGCCCTTCCGGGCGCTGGGCCTGCGCGTCGCTGTGAGCAGACGGCCCGAGCGCGTCAACGCGTTTACCGTGCACACTGACAGCGGCCCGGAAATCGTCGTCGGCGGAGGTCTCTGCGGGTTCCTGAGCCACTACACGCGCGCGGCCGCGACGTACTTCCTGGCCTCGCCGGAGGGCACGCGCCCGTCGGAGCTGTGGCCTGATGCGCGCTCGTCGCTGGCGAGTGCTATCGAGTGGCTGTCCTCGCCTTCGCGCTCGCCGCGCATGCCAGCGTTCGAGATGACCGAGCGTCAGGCGGCAGTCAGCGAGGCGTTCGGCGCCTACGCGATGCGCTTCGCGCTCTGTCACGAGATCGCGCACGTGGCGCTCGAACACGAACCCGTCCACGACTTCGAGCTGGAGGCCGGCGCGGCGCAGCGCTCGATCGTCGAGTTCAGCCAGAACCAGGAGCGCGAGGCGGATCGCTACGGGCTGCAGCTGCAGATCGCCTCGTTGCCGCAGCGCGACCAGCTCGTGAACGCGATCGCGAGCGCCGCCTACATGATCCACGCGGTCGAGCTGCTCAACCTGCGTCTTATGCTGCTCGCGAGGCTGATCGACTCGACACGCTGGCGCGCGCGTGTCACGCACCCGCCTTTGCTCGAGCGGACGTTCCGCCAGATGGGCGCTGCAGAGAGCGTCGTGCCCGGCGGCGGCGCCGGGCTCGAGAGCCTTCACGATCAGCTCGCGGCGCTGAACGGCGAGGTGATCGGCGAGGCGAGTTCACAGCAGGACAGCGTCACCGACTCGGCGCGCAAGCTCATCGACGATGAGAGCACCAGGGCCGCGGGCGCGCTGGGCTCGGATTGTCGCAGCGTAGCTGCGGCCACACAGACGCTGAGCCTGGACGCCGGCGACCCGCAGCCGGCCCTTGCGCCGCAGATCCTGGAGCTGTTCGGGCGTAGCCCGCTAGGAGTGCTCGCGGTGTTGGATGTCTCAGCGGCAGCTCCAGAGCGCGATCTCGCGCCGCGCGATCTCGCGCCGCGCGATCTCGCGCTGTTGGCGCTCGTCGAGCGCCTGAAGCTAGAGCTGCCCGAAGAGTTCGCGTCCTTCCTGGCGTGCTCGCCGCAGCAGCGAACGGACGCGATTCTGGGGCTGGCGCCGACGTGATCGCGCACAGCCAGCGACGAATCAGTAGCCAGCCGTTTTGTCGCTGGCCCGCCGACTCGCGCCAAATCTGCGCCAGTGCAAGCGCGGATCGTGCGGTTTCGGGCGGTTTCAAGCGGCAAACGGGGCGCAGGCACAACCCGCGCGCTCGGCGCTGAATCCCGCTCAACCATGCGGAAAACCGTTCAAGCAAGCCAAAAATCTGCCGCGAACCAAAGACCCCCGGAATCTGGACGGGTGGATTCAAGACCTTTGCGCTTCCAGCGGCTTCCTGCGGTCTCCAGCGGTTTCAGGCGGTTGATCGAAAGGTCGCGCCACAGTGGGCGCCACAGCCTCTGGACCGATGTCGTTTGAGCTGCGGGTCCACTCCACTGCAGATGACATCCTGCCAGTTGGGACGCGCTGTGAGTCGAGACCGCTGTCGGCTACTGCAACGCGAAGAAATCGGGCGGCGCCGCTATCGAGTCATGCAACACAAAGATCTCATTGCGGATACTGCGCGCTGGACAGAGTTCGTAGACCTGATGGTCAAGGCGATGGGTTGCGATGCGTTTAAGACTTTGGTGTTTGCGCTGTCCGTGCTGACGCGCCGACCGCGAGACAGCTTCGCCTGTCGGACGGCGGCAGGGGCACCATCGCCCCGGCGGCTTCCTACGGCTTCAGGCGGATGTCGAAGCACACGCCACAGCCGCTCGGACCGATGGCGCTTGAACATGCATCCTTCCAACAGGCGCACGACGCGCGCCCGCAGCGCGGATGCGACCGCTAGCACCGCCTTCCACTGCTCCTGAGCGTCCTGTTTGTCACGGGCGTCTATTGGTCACGCTCGGACCGGCTTGATCGGGAGTCTCAGCCCGATCGGGAACTTCGGATGACCCGTTCGTGTTCTCAGCGACATCGCCGGATCCTCCGAGCGGTACTTCGTATGCGGTATGCCTCCTCGCTAGTTCTGCCCGAACGGTCAGCTCACGCCGTCGAAAACGGCCCAGTTCGACTTTTGGTTCTCCCGTTCTCGGTCGTCCAGCCTTGGCCCAGGCGTACCAGAAGGCCCGTTCGAGCAGGGCACGGTCGGCGGCGAAGTCCGGAGGCTCGAACAGCACCAGCACGATCGACAGGGGCGGTGGCGCCTCCTCTGCCTCGGCCCGGCGCTTACACGCCAGCAAGTCGAGATGCTCAACAGCCACGTCCGAGAACACCCGCGACCACTGCGAGAGTGAGATCGATGCTGGCCCACTGCCGATGGCTGCAACGCCGATCGACTCACACTGATGCTCGCCGGCAAGCTCAAAAGCCGCTGCCAGGCACTCACGCATGGCCTCGACCTTCGCCTCGCCATTGCGGTTCATCGATGCAACGTGAACGATCCCCTGCATCTGCTGGATGGCGCCCGCGGAGGTCCACCAGGCATGCCCCAACTTGAACGGCTTGCCCTCTTGCGCGAGTCGCTCCACACCCTCGCCCGCAGCCAGCTTGATTGCGCGCGCCACCTGCGCCCACATCTGGCCGTCGACGTCGTCATCGCTGATGACGGTGTCGACATTGAGCTGGGATACATCGCCTTCGATTACCCATACGCCGCCATGCTCGTTGGCCGTGTAGAGCTGATCGGCGGGGGCGTTGGCCTGTTCTTCCCCCTCTCTCCAGCGAAGCAGACTCGCGCGCTCGACGCCCGCGCGCCGCTCACTCGCCCACGGCTGAGGCAGACCGCAGAAGTGACATAGGTCGGCCAGCGGGGTGACTATGTCGCGATGGCAGCGAACACAAGATCGAGCGAGTCGTGCCCCACACTTCGGGCAGTTCGTGGTCTCAAAGCTGTACGCAACATGAGTTGCCGCCCTACCTGATAGGCGCGTGCGCGCTACCAGCTCACGGCGAGCCTGCTTGTGGTAGTCACACCCACGCGGACAAACTTGGATCGGCGTCCTATCACCTTGTAGGTCTTCGTTGCGACGGAACTCGAACATCTGCCAACGAACTCTTGGCAGCGCTCTCCACAGCACCCGAACTCGCCTGTAGAGCCTTCGGGTCCCGGCTCTCAGTCCTCTGATCCTGGACTTCATCTCATTCGGCCTCTTTGTCCAAGTGACCGTGCGTGACGATCTCGCGGATCTCCCGCTTGAATTCCTCCTGGCTGATGTTACGTCGCTGGATCTGGCTGAAAACGGTGACGCCCCCCTGACGCAGCTGCCCAACTGCTTCCTGGGCCTGACGGGAGGCGTGCAGAACCTGTCGCCGCTCGGAGGTCGCCTTCTCGCCCTCACGTTCATGAAGCCCGAACAGACGCACGTGGCAGATGAGCAGGCTCTCCTGCAGGGAGGCGAGGGTACGCCGCTCGTGCAGCTCGCCGACCAGATCGTGGGCGAGGTGCTCGGCCTTGTCAAACGCCGCGTCGGCTCGCTTTCGCTTGCCCAGCTTGAAGAGGCATTCGGCGAGCGCAAATTCGACGTCGAAGTCGCGCTCGGTCTGCTCTTCACATACTCGGCGTGCCTGTGTCAGCGCCCAAGCCCGGACGATCTCTGGATCCTCCACGTCGCTCGCGCTGAACTCGTGCAGATCGGGCACCGACCCATCGTGGCGCTTTACGGCCGCGATGGCCTTCTGGGGAAGCGGATCGTCGAGGTGGTCCGCGTCGTAAGCAACCCACTCGAAGATGTCAGCGCGTACCCGGGCGATATCGAGCTGGGTGTCTGCCTTAGCGTGCTCGTCAACGCTCTCATCGAGTTTCGACTTGATGTCCGCAAGCTGGTCGAGGGTCTCCACAACAGCGGCGAGTCGCTCCCGGGGGCTGCGAGGGTCTGAGGCAGAGCCATCTTCGTTCTTGAACCTCGGCTTGGCGCGTGCGAAGAACTGCGCCTCGGCGATGATGCGCTCGAGTTGAAAGTACTCTGGATGTTTGTGATCGAGATCGAGCTCGTCGTGTTTGAAGCGGCTTACGGCCTCCTCGTACTCGCCGATGGTCGTGAGCATGTAGCCGAGCCAGTACTCGGTGAAGCGCTGCAGCTCACCGACGGCACCCGTCTGGGAGAGCAGCTCCAACGTCGCGATCGCTCCCTCGGTGTCGTCCTGGACAAATTTGTCGATCGCACTGACAAATCGTGTGTAGGGATGCAACTCGACGTCCTGCACGCTCAAATAGCCCTCGATCGCGTTCAGTTCGTCCACCACTGCCTCCAAGGCGCGGAGCCTGTCGGGGTTCTTGATGATCACCTCGAACTCACGTTCGTGGAACACCTCAAACATCAACCGCTGCGCGCGCTCCTCGATCTCGCTCACACGCGCCTGCGCCTTGCTCTTCATCGTGCGCTCGGCCTCTTCGGTGGCCTCCTTGGCGAGCTTGAGCGTGTCGTTGACGAGCGATAGGGTCGTCTGGCTCTGTTCGAAGAAGGACGCATAGCCCTGCTCGGTCCGTCGCTGCGTCGCGACCTCACCTTGAACGGTCAACTCGTGTAGCTGGCTCGTGCGTCGCTGGTCGCGGAAGCTGAACACCACCCCTATCGCACCGCCAGCCGCGAGGATCCCTATCAGGACCGTAATGGGGGTGAAGACGCTGTTGGTCGTTTTCTGCACCTGTTTGAGTTCAAATGCCAGTTCGTGCACTTGGCCGGTCAGCGCAGCGAGTTCTTTCGTCTGAGTCGCCGCAGATGCGCTGGAGACGATCACCGTGAGCCCGAGGACGATGAGCGCCACAAGGGCCCACACCACGCCCGACTGGGCCGGCGATGGCTTTTGCTTCGCATCCGTTGACTCGTCGGCACCGCTTGCACGCCGGATCGGCGCCCGTAGTCCGTCATCGTGTTTTGAGGCCACTTTCGTGAAGCACGCCCGCATACATCCACCCCCCGAAAAGCGCATACCCTACTAGTACGAGCATCTGGGATGGAACAAAGCACGCGCATCGCTCCGGTCCATCACCGATGACGGACGGTTGATCTGTCTAAATATGTGGCATGGAGCAACCAGATGGTACGCCTGGCCCATCGGCGACCGGTCGGGCGCCTGCCCAGGAAGGCGCCGGTCTGGCGCTGATATCCCCCGAGCGCTTCGAAGCGCCCACCACGACGCCGGAGCTGGACCGGCTGAGCATGCTCATTGCCAGCCCGAGCTTCGTGTTTGCGCGAATGGGGCTAGTTGCGGCCATCTACCAGGACGTGCTGCTTGGCGCGCGCAACATCGACGGAGCGCTCGCCGAGATCAATGCGGCCGCGACAGCCGCGACAGCGCCGCCGGAGTACTGTCTGCGCCTGGGCGTCCTCGCGGTCATGCTGATCGCGAACGGACGTCCCCGAGACGCGATGACACTCACGCGACTGCTGCTCGCCGCGACAGAACGCGCGCATGGTGAGCACAGCCATTCGTGGATCCAGGCGGCGACCGTATGGATCCAGGCCTCGTTGGCCGTCGGACTGACGCCCGGCTCGTCACAGCTACACGGGCTCACCTCCGTGAGCGACCAGTTGGTCGATCGAGCACGCGAGCTCGCCGACGGCGGACAGCTGCCCGCAGTCCTGTCGATCGTCGGGCAGCTCTGGCATCGCATCGCAGCCGACGACCCGGACGCCGACGGCGGCCAAGCCCTCGGGCGGGCGGTGAGGACGCTCGAAGAGGCGGCTTGCCTGGCGAGCCCGGCCGAGGCGCCCCGTATCAAGCTCGCGCTCGCGCAAGCGCAGGCGAGCGGCAGCGACGCACAGATAGAGGCAGCACGCACCGCCCGCGAGGCGATGTCGTCGATCGATCGCACGCAAAACCTCCACGAGTGGCTACAGGCACGCCGTCTCGTGCACGAGCTTGATCCCGACGCCAATGAATACGCTCCGGTGAGCATCGTCGAGCTGACCGAAGTTCGCGACAGCGCAGGCGTGAAGGCCGCACGCGAGCTCCTGCACGCCGAAGCACGCGATCTCGCCGATCACGGCCGCCACGCCGAAGCGGGACGTCTGCTGTGTGAGGCTTGGGAGCCGCTCGAACTCCACACGACCAAGGACGAGCTGGCCCGCGAGGCGCTGCTCAGCACCGCGATGCACATGATCGACGAGGGCGCGATCCCGTGCCGCGCGCTGGACGCCGAGGAGGCGGCACGTTATGCGCTTGCGAGCGAGTCGCTCCCGCACGAGCAACGGCTGGCCGCCCGTGTGCACCTCGCGCTTCACAGCCCGATTACCACTGATGACGCGTCGGCGTGGCCGATCCGCGAGGCGCATCTGCTGGGAACACTCAACACGCGCATCTACCGCGAAGCGCTGGGCTTCGGCAGCGGTGTCGTGCACGCCACGCACGCGAGTCGATCCCCGCTCGCGCTGCCAGCAGTCGCCTTTCGCCTCGAGGTGCTCGCGAGCTCCCTTTTCGCGGAGGTTCGGATCACGACGCTGGCGCACGGGGCGCTCGCGAGCGCTCTGCAAAGGTTGCAGAGCTGGCGGACCACAGCCGAATCGGCCGCCGACCCCGGCTCGCTGGAGGAGGCGCGCAAAGAACTTGAGGTGATGCTCGCCACGTGCGCCCAAGCAGCCCCGATGCTTGAGGTCAATCTGGGCGACTCCTGCCGGGAGTGGCAGCTCGAGGCTGGCCGACTGCTGTCCGCGCCGGCGCGCACCGCGCAGACCTCGTCGGTGATCCTCGCGGTAGAGCACAGCGCTGCCTTCAAGGGAGCCCTAACAACAGAGCTGCTCGACCGGGCCGGTCCCTGGCACGAGGGCGATGACGGCCGCAGCTATCGCAGGCAGATCGGTGAAATCGAAGCGAGCGAGCGACCCGTGCCACCGACCGCCGGTGTGGATGAGGACCTCAACGAAGAAGCGAGACGTTGCGCGTGGCTAGTCGCCGGCGAGCGTTTCTCTGGCGACTTGCAGAGCCACAGCCGTCGAAATCTGCAGGCGGACTATGACGAAATGCTCCTGAGGAAAGTGACAGCCGAGAAGGTGGCTACGCCTCGACAGGCCGATCCGGTGCTGACCATCGACGGGCTGTTCGAACAGCTAGGGCCGCGCACCGTACTCGTCGACATGTTCCTCGGACGGAACGCCGATGGGCGCTACACGTGCTTCTCCACGCTCGTCTCAAAGGACATCCGCGCGCCGTTCTCCGCCCCGAGCGCCGCGGAGGAGCTCGTCACCTATCGAGATCCTCAGGATGCCAACCGACACGTCGCGCTGGACGGCATGGCGCAGCTGGTCGCCCATGTCCGCCACTACGTGCGTGCTCTCGCCGGCCAGCGCCGTGTCAGCCGCGAGGGTGAGCAGGCGCTCGCGGCGGCGCGGTCGATGCTGCCGATTCCAGATGGCGCGCTTCGGGAGCTGAGAGAGCTGGGCTATGAGCACCTTCTGCTGTGCCCGCACGGACCGCTGGCGTTGATGCCCTTCCAGCTGCTGCCCATCGACGGAGGGACGCTCGCCGATGAGTGGACGATCACGACGATCCCGACGGTCGGCGGGCTGCTCGCCCCACCTGCGCCGGCGCCCAATCGAAGGGAGTCTCTCGGTCTGGTCGTCTCAGCGGACGGCGGGACGCCTTTCGGCCTCCAGCCCGAACCACGCCTGTGGGAGCAGGCCGCAGCCCTGCGGGAGCTGCCGATCGAGACGGAGATGCTCCCTCTCGGCCAGTCCACCCCACGGGCCGCGATTGAAGCGCTCGAGCTCCACAGGTATGTGCATATTGCGGCACACGGCTCGGCGCTCGACCAGGTGCCCTCGTATCACTGCCTGTTCCTCGACCCTCCCAGTGGCACGACTAACGACGGGCGCCTGTTCGCGCACACGGTCCTGGGCGCTGATCTGCGCGGTGTCGAGCTAGTGACGCTGTGCGCCTGCGAGACCGCCGTGGGCCGCTCCGATCGGGCGGGCAACCTCAGAGGACTACCGCTGGCGTTCATGATGGCCGGGGCGCGGACCGTGATCGCGACGCTCTGGCCGGTGGCGACGGAGCCAGCGATGGAGTTCTTTGTGGCGCTCTATCGTGAGCTGGCGGGGGGCGCAGCCAAGCGGGACGCGTTCGGTGTGGCGCAACGCGAGTGTCGCGCGAGCTTCCCACGCTTTGCGGATTGGGGCGCGTTCACGTACATAGGCGATTGGAGGTGATGAGATGGCCGACGCACTGGTGCCGATGCCGGCGGTAAGTCACGGGGCGGACGTCGAGCTGACCGCGCAGGAGACGCTCGGGTGGGGTGGGCCGGTCCAAAGCCGTCTCGTGCTCGGTCGCTCTGATGTGGTGCCGATGGTCGCAGCGGAGGCGGTCGAGGACCAGCCGCTCGCCGCCTATCTCAAGAGCATCGCGCAGGAGTTCTCGCTTGTGCGCCTAACGCTGCGCCTCACCCTGCAACCAGCTCTCGGGGAGAGCATCGAGGAAGCGCTGTTCTCGCTGTCACTAGCGGCGCCGCAGGCCGACGCCGCGGACCAGCCTTTCGTTCGCGCGCTCGCGCCGGAACGACTCGAGTCCGGGCCTTGTCGTGTGGACCGGGGAATCAAGCTCGGCTTCAAGGCGGGCGTGCCCGGGCTACCTGTCGAGGTCGAGGCGGGCTGGTCCAACGCCACGGCTGCGGAGAAGCGCTCCTTCTACTTGGTCGCGTACGGGCTCGGCACGACGTTGGTCGAGTGGCGCTTCAAGCGCACCCCGACAGTCGAGCTTGACGGCAGCTACGAGGTGGGTGCAATCGTCCAGCTCAAGCGCCACGTCGCAGCTGAGGCCGGCCTCTCCATTGGCGGTGAGGTGCGGGCGCATCATCGACGGCGGCAGCTCGAGGGAGTTGTGGGAGAGGGCTTCTCGCCTGTGGCGCTCAGCCCTGGTTGAGACGCACGCATGACCGCGTCTCGCGATGAGTCAGGATGCCCAAGGTTCTGACGGCTGGGCTAGTCCCGCTCGATGCAGGACCCTCAACCAGCTTCGCCCGACTCGCGCCAAATCTGCGCCAGTTCAAGCGCGGATCGTGCGGTTTCAGGCGGTTAACAGCGGTTTCGCGGCGCCGCGCACCCGTGGCGACCGACCGGCGGAATCCCGCTCAACGGTGCGGAAAACGGCTCAGGAAAGCCAAGAATCCGCGCACCCCGGCGAGACGCGACTTTCCGGACGTCCGGATTTCAAGACCGTTGCGGCGTTCTGCGGCTTCTAGCGGTCTCCAGCGGTTTCAGGAGGTTTGGTTTGCCCGCTCGTGGCTGGCTCTGATAGTGGATATCACGGTCCAGTAGCGAGGTGCTACGCCACGGCTGAGAAGAGCCTGGCTTGGTCCGCTCATGGTTATCTCCGTGGGCTTCGCGCCACAACGTGCGCCACGTATTGGCGCGACATAGACGCCGCGGCACACGCATGCATTCCAGACGCGCTCTACATGCTGAAGGTCAGCTGATCTAGAGGGCGGTCAGTGGTTAGGTGCTCGTCAAGCCGGCGGTATATGTGCCGCCTGATGACGGCGAGAGCGGCTCCTCTGACCCCGAGATATCGATGTGGCTGGTCCCGCGCCGCGGTTTGCACACTGACGGCGTCTCCAAACACGTGACGGAGCATCTCCTGCTCCGTTTCGAGGCCCTTGCGAACCTGCTCCACTGCGAACGAGCCGGTAAGCGTGATCGAGTGCGGATCCAAGAGCAAGGTTGGGGCGGTTAGCGCGCGGCCAATCAACCGTCCGATGTCTTCGAGCGCATAGACCATACGTGGGTCTTTAACCCTGTCCAGGGTTGCGCCCGTTTCGCTGACAGCACCGCGGAGCACACCCTCGTGCAGAGGCTCCACAGGAATGCCGGAAGCTGCCATCCGTCGGAACCACGCCGTACCGGTGGCAAGCGCTCCGAGATGGCCGGTTTGGCCACAGCTGCAAGTCCAGCTCATGGATAAGGGTGCGAGGCCGTCGCTCCAGGACGATCGGTCGTTCAGTTCTTCCACGACCGCCTGATCGACTGGGAGATGCGCGAGCTCTCCGGCGAGGTTGCGTGCGCCGCCGAGCAGCGAGGAGTCGATGAACGACAGGCGGGCCCGCCTGTGCTCCGCGCCGATCATCGTTGCGGCTCCCAATTTGCCGCCCAAGCGGATGATCAGTTCGATTCGGCCCGCGTTGTCGTCGCGGTCGAGTGCACGTTCACGAGCGCGGTCGAACACGACTGCCATCGCGTGGGCATTTGCATCGTTCAGCGCGTGCGTGCGCTCGGGTGGGAAGTTCACGGCCTGCGCGACGGCGGCGGGCAGCGTTGGTTGGTCGTGTTTGGCCCAGTCAGGATGGAGGATCGTCCCGGCCGTGCGCATGCTTCCCCGTACTGGCGAAGGCCAGGCGGTAGCCAGGCCGATCACGGGCAGGTGTCCGTCGTGCAGCAGCTTTGGGTTCCTCTTTGCGCGGTTGAGCACGTCCCAAGTTATGTGGCTTATGCGCTGCAGGAGCATGCTGGGCGGCTGCTTGGTCTGCTCGGGGAGCGGCTCGTGCTCGGTCTCTTCGAACAGCTGGCCGTTGGCGTCGATCCAGCCGGCGCGGCAGGACTCCGTACCGAGGGCGACGGATACGACGCCGCCCCACGCTGGGCCAAGTCGCTTAGGGCCGTTCGCCACGAGCGCTCGCTTGCGCAGATCGCCCATCACGGTGGCGACCGTCCGGCGCGACAGTCTCGTCACCTGCGCGATGTTCTCGTACTTAGATCCGATCGCGCCCTGCGCGAGTAGTGCGTGGACGACCGCGATCGTGGAGTCCGTTCGCCGGGAGTTGTGCGCCACGGCAAACACGATAGAGCCTGCCTGCATCGTTTCAAACCATCCTGAGTGCATTTTTAGCCGTTCTTTGCACGATTTTGCGAGCGCGAAGATGAAGGATTAGCCTGATACAGTTCGAAATCCACTCCTCAGAACCCGGCGCAAGGACGCTTCGAAGCCACTCAGGGACGGGTCTAGCAGAACTGACCGAATGCGAGAAAGGGGATCTCAAATGGACTTTGGAACCTCCCAGCCCGTTGTCAGCGTCTCGTCTGGCCTCGCCCAGCCGTATGAGACCGGGCCTGCCGCCGTCCCGCTTTGCGCCCGCACGCTCAAGACTCTGGTGATGGTCTCGATCGTGTTTGCGGCTATGGCCTTCTTCGATTGCGCCGGCGCGAGGGCCCTGATCGTCGCCGAACCAACAATCTCCGGTCCGCTTGGACCGGTGCATCATGTCGAAACGGGTGGCTTTGAAACCGGCTACTACTGGCTGCTCGCGCGCGGGCTAAACGAACCCGAAGTCGACGGCGGCGACTGGGAACCGACTTCGCTGCCTGCTGGGGATTACGCCGTGGAAGCTTGGCAGCCGCTGGAAGCGGGCTACGCCTATGCCCGCTACCAGGTGCTGCACAGCGGCATCAGCACCGAAGTGAGGCTACGACAGGCCAACTTCGGGGCCACATGGGTCACCCTCGGCTCCTGGGAATTCAATGGCACGCGTGCAGCTGTCCATGCGACCGACGCTGCCGGCTATCTCGGAGAACAGCTCACTTGGGCCGACATGCGCTGGACGCGCCTTGCGGCGATGCCGGCGAACATCGAAACGGCGGGCGAAACCACCACCGTCGGGGAACCGACGATCACAGGCCCCGAACAGTTCGTGGTGCGCTTCGCGGGAAGCGGTTACGGAGGCTCGCTGCTTCGCGCATTCGCCCAAGGACCGGCGGGCCCAGCGCTCAACACGGCCACTTGGAGCGCGCCGCTCCCTGAAGGCGAATACCAAGTGGAAGTGTATGTCCCAAGTGAACACGCCGAAGCGGAAACCGGGTTCACTGTCCACGCGATCAGCGGTGAGGTGCCTGTTGAGATTCAAGAGAAAGCTTACAACAACGCATGGGTCGGTTTGGGGCGCTTCAGGTTCGGCGCGTCAGGACCGAGCGTCACCTCCTCGGACGCCACCGGCGTGAAGGAACAGGAGATCGCGTGGAGCGCCGTTCGCTTCGTACGGGTCAGCACAGCCAGCGCGGTAAACAACCTGACGCCGGCAGTATCTCTGCAACCAGAAGGCGGTACGCCATCTCCCACTCCGCAGGCGCACGTACCGCAGCCTGCCCCCGGGTCTCTGGTTCCGGCACAACCTGGGCTGCTGGGCCTCCGCTTCTTTCGGGTCACGTCATCGGCGGCCGGCCGTCGCGGTCGAGAGGACGGCTATGCGATATCGAGCCTGTTTCCCAGCGGGCAGGGAATCGCCTTTCACTACCGGTGCCTGCCATGCCTCTTCACCAAGGGATCGCAAAGACCGGGCCCTGGGAGATCGGCCTCGCGCATCACATCCAGCAGGGGCGGCGGCCTGCTGCGAATCATCCTGAAGCGCAAGTTTTACAAGGGTACGAGAATCGCAATCGAAGCGAGCGCGCTAGGATATCTGCCGCGACGCTTCGTCTACCTGTTTCCAGGGGACACGAAGGTGATCGGCCCGGTCAACTGTGCTGCTCAGCGGCTGCAGGAGTGCCGATCATGAGGAAACTCGCTGAGAAGCTGGGCGCCCTCGGGCTCGAACGACGGGTTGCGGCTGTACTCTGTGTGGCAGTGCTGGCCGCAGTTCCAGGGCTTCTGTATGGGATGCGGACGCAAGCTGCGGGACGGAACACGTTTACGACCGTCACGGAAGCGCACACAGCGATCATCTCTCAACCGGCGTATGTGCGCGGCCTTCCCCGGTGGCCGAACCCGCCGCGCCAAACTCCTGTACACGTGGAAGCGCCTCAGGAAACCCGGCGGGAAGTCTCACCGGTCGGGTCTTCGCCGCCGCCAAAGCGAGCAAAAGAGGCCAAGAAACAACCTCCTGCACCGGCGTCGGGTTATGAATGGACCGGGACGGAACGAAAGTGACCGGCGATTCCGATGGCCATGAAGCCGGCGAAACGGGTGCCCCGTCATTGGGCACCTGGATCGCGGTCCTCACACTCTGGATCGCTGTGATTCCATCGAGTGTGATCGTGGGCGAATGGGCTCGGACCTCCACCGTGGCGAGCATGAGCACCCCCGGCGGAATCACCTTTGTGCCCCCGCACGGCTTCGCGCCCACACAGAGTCCGCCGACCGAACTGCTGAATTTGCTAGAGGTGGCTAAATCACTGGCGCTCACCTCGGCAAACAATGCTCGCCTACTTGTCGGTAGCGGCGTCGGCGAAGGGCCTACGCAGCTGACGCATGAAGCTCGCATAAACGTTCACTTGACCGCAGTACCCCAGGTGCTGGCTCTTGGTCAGACTGCGTTTGGCCTAGTCGACCGCGGAACCGTCAAGGTGGAAGGGACGACCGTGCCCGTGACGATCATCGCGATTCCACTAGCCAGCCGGACAGTGTATGTGGTGTGTGCGTGGAGGCGTCACGCTGTGGCGGGATCTGGTTCGACTTGTGAGGAAACCGCGGCAACTGTGAAGCTCCCCAGTTCGATGGAAGGCGAGGCAGTCGAAGTCCGCGTACTTTCGCTATACCGCAAACGGTTCACGAATCTAATAGCCAGCTACGTGAAGATGCGAGCGGCCTTCAGGCGTGAACTCGACCGGGCTGCGAGTCCCGTAGCGATGGCCAAGGTAGCCGGCAAGCTGGAGATCTTGGCTAGCCGCACCGCCAGCGGGGTCGGCGAACTTCCACACGATCCGGTTGCAGCGCTGGCTCAACAGACCCTCTGGCGGCTACTGCGAGCCGAAGCGCGTGCATACACACAACTTGAAAAGGCGCTTTCGACGGGCACGGGGACCGAGTATCACAGAGCTTGTGAAGCGATAGGTCGCGATGAAACGAGCATCCACGAGGCAGCCGATGCGATTCTTGCGACTTAATACAGAAAGCGCGCGTATCCCGGTCGCGCTGTGCATAACAATGGCGGGCTTGATTTGGCCGGCAAGCACAATGGCGCTCACCATCGATGAACCGCTGATCACCGGGCCGCCGGGCTACGTGCATCACGACAGCACCGGGGGTTTCGATGGCGGCTATGACTGGGTGTACGGTCGTGGTTGTGGGGAGCCGGAAATCAACGGTGCCGTGTGGGAAGCGTCTGACCTCCCAGCCGGGATCTACGAGGTCGAAGCGTGGCTTCCAAACGAAGCTGGTAAGGCTGACGCCCGGTATCAGATCGTGCACTCGGGCATCACCAGCGAAGTTCTCATGAGCCAGTATGAACTCATATCCGGTGAATGGGTTGCGCTGGGCGCCTATGAATTCAAGGGGTCGACGGCGGTAGTGCGATCGTCGGACGCGGCTGGCGAACCGGGCGATCGTATTGATTGGTCAGACATGCGATGGACGCGCGTGTCGTCATTGCCGGCCAACGTGGAAACAGCGGGAGCAGTCACGACAATACGCGAGCCGGAAGTCAGCGGTCCGGAAGAATTCGTGTCGCGCTTCGCTGCCGTCGGCTATGGGGGCGATTCGCTCTTGGTCGGTACTGCGCTAGGTGTAGCTTCTCCGACATACGACGTCGCGTCTTGGGGTGCTTCGTTGTCCGCGGGCGAATATACGGTCGAAGTGTACGTGCCGGAAACACACCATGAGGCGCTCGTCGAATACGCTGTGGATTCCTCGGAAGGCGATAAGACGATCCCCGTCGACCAGCCGAACTACCGAGATGTGTGGGTGAACATTGGACGCTTTCCGTTTTCTGGGGGAACAATCACTGTGAGCTCTTCGGACGCTACCGGCGTCGCGGGTCAAGACATCGCCTGGAGCGCCCTGCGTCTCACCAAGGATGCCGGGATGAGCGGCCAGTTGCCGTCGATCGCGCCGGTCGATGTCAGCTCAGTGACCGATGCCGAGCTGCAGAGCGCCGGCATCCAGCCTTTGGCGCTGAAGATCCCGTATCAAAACGGACTTCTGGAAGTCCGTCGATCGCGCCCGAGGGACGCTGGTGGCGGCCGTGCCCCGTACGATGAATACGAAATACGCAAGCTATTCCCAAGTTCGTCGGCCTTTGCGTTGAGATTTCACTGCGACCCGTGTCTGTTCATCACTCGCCCCAAGCGAGGTCGCCCACCTAGGCGCGTGCCGCATACAAGACGCAGCCATGCAAGTGGAGAACTACACGACCTGCTGCACCACAAGCTGTACAAGGGCACTGTGCTCGCTGTCGAAGTGTCGCAGGAAGGCTACCAGCCGCTCCGTGACGTTTACACCTTTGGGAGGAACGGTGTACACGGTCCGACCCATTGCGAACGAGCTACGCTCAACGATTGTCGCTAGCGGCCCTCGGTGCAGTACTCCGTGGCTAAATACTGACGAGCTTAGACGGCGCAACCAACGTCTACGACCGCCTTGGCGAATTCCTCGCTGTCCAGAGCTTGGAGTGTCGAGTAAAAGCTACTGAGCGCCGCCCGGTAGCGTGGTTCGGGCAGGACGAGTCCAACCACCTTCTTTTCGAGTCCCTTTTCGATTTCGTCCTCAGACGGGAGCGTGACGTGTCCCGTCTTTTCGTCATAAGTCGCTTTTTCAGCCGCGAAACAGAGCCACTCCTTCTCGGTATCGGCGTGCGTCCGGACCGCTGTCTCGAGCCGGACCGCGTTCTCATGGAGCACGATCGGTGCGGCGAGTCGCACGTTTTTCGCGTATCGGCTGGCTAGACTCGCGATCTCGGGATCGCCGCATCCCGCCAATCCCAAGCAAGCGACCGACGCCAAGAGGGCCGGTGCAATCTGGCGCTTGCGTGCCTGTGTCAACCGAGGACACCAAGACACGCAACGCTTCCGGGCTCCCGAACGTGCTACTCGACGTGCCCATCGATTTGCTTGTTCTGAGTCAGGCAAGTCCACGTTTATCCGGTGGCCCATGTCGGCTCAGATGCGTTCCAGCTGGGTGGCGTGAGGTCGATCTCCGTGCTTGCTTGCGGTCGGGCTACGTCACCGATGTAGATGCACGTCGACCCGGTGTTGTCGCAGCGTTCTGTACCGTAGGCGATATAGGCGCTGTCGGGTGACCAGGAGGCGTACGTCTCGTCTGTGCGCGGGCCGGAGGGCCAGTGCGTGATGTCGATGGGGCTCGTACCATCGGCCTTTGCGACGTAGATGTCGGAGTTGCTTGTGAGGAAGCCTTCGAAGTTCCGTTCCGAGAAGCTGTTGTACGCGAGGGCGGATCCGTCTGGGGATGGCGCGGGGCTATAGGCATCCTGGTCGTTGAATGTGATCTGAGTGGGATTGCTCCCGTCGGCGTTCATTCGCCAGAGGCTGTAGTAGCCGCTATCGGTGCTGAAGTAGATCGCGTTGCCGTCGGGGCTGTAGTGGGGGAAAGTTGGGTTCGAGCCATGCGTAAGGACCACAAAGCCGCTACCGTCTGCGTTGATCCGATCGATCGTGGTCCCGCCGGGCTCCGCAAATACGATTTTCGACCCGTCCGGTGACCACGACGGTCCGTAGCCCGCTGGGGCGTTAGGGACTTCGTGGGCGCTACTGCCGTCGATGTTGACGACCCACAGCTTGCTGGTGGTGGCCTGACGGACTTCGTAGGCGACTTGTTTGCCGTCCGGCGAGAGGGCTGGATGGTAGTCGGCTCCGTCAGTGGTGAGCTGTCTGAGTGACGTCCCGTCGGCTTTCTCGGCCCACAGATTCGACTGGCCGCCTTCGGAGCGAATGAATACGAGGGTGCCACTCAAGGCACCTGATGCCGGGATAGTTATCCCCACGGTATTCATGAGGCCATTGCTGTCTTCAACGGTGAGCTGCACTTTGTAGGTCCCGGTGCTTGCGTAGACGTGGCTCGCGGTAGCCCCTTTACCGCTTGTGCCGTCACCGAAAGTCCAAGTGTAGTTGACGATGTGGCCAACGACAGCCGCGGAGGTGGTGGCGTCGAGGCTGATACTTTCGCCAGCGGAGGTTCCGAGGCGCTGGTCGGTAAAAGTTGCCGTCGGAGGCTGGCCAGCGCATTCGCCGGTCTTGTTGCTCCACTCCTGCTGGAGGTAGTAGGCGGTACTGTTGATCTGCTGGTTGTACAAAGCACCTTCGACTTCGCCGAGCGCCGGTCCAAAAGTGAGATTGCATTTGTCGGCGGTCTCTCCCGACGGCGAGTACCAGCCCCGATTTGTCGGGTCGGTGATCGCCTCGTTCTGCTCATGACTCAAGGCCGTGACCGTCTCATTTACTATTTCATTACTGCCGACCGCTTCACGGTGTGGTTCGCATCCTTTGATGTCGTAGGGCACGACGACGTAGACGATTGTCGCAGTGCCCGTCCCGGTCCACTCGTGATAGGCACACGCGTCCTGTGCAGATTTGAAGTTGCACGTGCGAAGCGTAAAACTGTTACAAGCGGCAACATTGGCAGGCAGGATCACCGCGTATAGGCCCCCCAAGCCCGTTGTCAGGCCATTGGCCTGGGTAAGTCGCCGCAGCTCAGCTTTGATCTGCGTATCCTTAAGGCATACGGTGCCAGATGGCGCAGCGCAGCCCCTCTTCGGGTAAGGCTGAGTGTCGAGCGTTGTCCCCGCGTAGGTCTCTTGGTACGAGATCGGCCCGGCCTTGTCGCAGTATTGCGTGTCGAGAGCGAACACGTTCGAACTCTGACCACTTGCCGCGGCAACGTTCCCCAGAAAGCTGCTGATCGCGGTGTCATAGCTCGGTGGGTTGTCGCGGCCGACTGGCTCCCAGTAGACTAGGTGCGTCGTAACGGAGTGCATCACTGGACCTCCGTGGTATTCGACGTTCTGAGCGCCGGGGGTCGCCGTGCACGAGGACACTTTCGAGCGCTTGGCAGCGAGCGTCCGCACCGAACGTTCCTTTCCAGGCACGTCTGAACCAGAGCTCCTTGACGTGACCTTCTTTGGGATCGTGACGGCATGTGCGGATGTAGCGAGCCCGACGCTCAGCACGAGCACAAAGATCGTGGCTGTCAGTACTAACAAACGCGCTCGACCAGCTAACACATCTCCCCGCGAATAACGCATCCAACGCCCCTATCGATCGTTGCCGGAGCCCTCCGTGGCCACTCTCCTATGACTTTCACACAGCACTTGGCCGAAGTCAAGCTGGTCGAACTTCGTTTACCGGTCCGTAACGAACCCGCGCTCAGCTCCGGCTGCGGCGCTCCGGTCGGGCATATCCTCCTGAGAGTGCCGAGCAGCGAGGAGGTGCAGAGCGCGCTGACAGCCCTTGTGGCCTTCATCGACAATGGCGAGCTGACAAGTACCATGGCCGTTGGAGACGCGACTACTAGCGTGACCAGTCAGACCCCGGCGAAGAGACTCAACTGGTGGCGAGGGGAGCGTCTTGGGCAACAGGAGCGATAGAAAGCGGGACAAACCCTGGGTGATCTTCCCGTACGATCGTCACGGCCTGGAATGCGCAGTCCGAGGCAGACCCACTCCAAGGCTTCTTTCGGCCGAGACTCGACGCGCGGAGCATCTGATAGACGGCGCGGAAGAGGTTCTGTGCCGACCCACACACCCCACGCGGGTAGCTGGCGAGCTCATCGCTGACCGTGCTGTTGATCATGGCAAGCATCGCTGCAGCGTAGCGGCGACCCAAGACGCGATCCGCAGCACGATTTCCCAAGCTCGCGAGCAGCGCAGCCGTGAGCATGGTTTTCTGTTGAGAGTCGCCCTATGAAGCGCTCTTCGCTCGGCGCGACCGTCACTTCGAGCCCACGCGATCCGCTGTCGTTCTTGCCGGGAGTGGCCGAGAAGCTCGGGCACTATGTCTATGCACTCCGCGACCTCCTCGAAGACGGCGAGATCTTCTACATCGGCAAGGGAGTAGGCGAGCGGGCATACGCACATGCGAGACATGCGCAATGTGTCGATCCGTCAAAGACGAGCGCCCAGTTGAAGCTCACGCGCATCCGGGCCATTTACAACGCTGGACTTAAAGTCGGAGTCGAACTCATCAGGCACAACCTGACCAACGCTGCGGAAGCGCTCGAGGTGGAGAACGCAGCGATCGACGTGCTCAAGATCGCCGGCATTGAACTCGCCAACGTGGTCGCTGGCCAGGGCACCGACCACGGCTGGAGACCACTCGAGGAGATTATGGCGGAGTACGCCGCTAAGCCGGTCGAGATCCTGTCGGAGCATCGGGTGCTCCTGATCCGCCTGAACCGCGTGCAGCGGCTCGCCGCGGGGGACCTATACGAGAAGACTCGAGCATCGTGGAGGGTTGCGCCCGAGACGCACAAGCCTACATGGGTGTTTGCCGTGTTCGGCGGGATCGTGCGCGCCGTCTACCGAGTCGAGAGTTGGGACCGGCCACCGGAGGAGAAGCGTGCCGTCAACAGAGCTGGACGGTGGGACTTCAACGGTGTACGCGACCTTCCTATGGAGGATCTCTACCTCTGGCGCGATGTCAGCGGCTATCTACGCCGAGGGGCTCAGAATCCCATCACCTATGTCCACTGCTAAGAGTCAGGCGCGAAGGCTGTCTTTAGCGGGCGCTGCGACCCGCCGGTCTCGTTGATGGTACGCGTCGAGGAGCACAATGGCACAACCTCGGGCACGAGCCGCATTGAGGGCACGCGAGTCGCGATCGAGGCGACGCAGCCCTGAGCGTCATGTGAGGGCACTCTGCCGCTGCGGATACAACCGTTAGAGGCAGGGGCAACCTTGTCGGGCACAACGCTGCGGGAGCGACAAGAAGTTCGGCGCGTCGAGCGGCGCGGTCGCCGCGAACACGATGAAGCGGTACTCGTACTCTCTGTCCCAGTCGCCGAGCTTCGGTGACCACGAGCAGCGACCAAAGCGGGGGCCCGAAGTGTCGTGATGGGTGGGCGGCTGAGCGGCTAGAGCTCTTGGGCGTCGCAATCGACTTCCGTCTCGTGAACGTCAGTCTACGTTAACTCACCGAAGGCTCCACTTGTCCTTTGATTCTTGTGTCCAGCTCGCGACGCAGCGCGCGCTTCGAATGGGCTGCCTTTGGGATCACCGAACCGCGGTACCGTACTCCGCCAAATTGGGCACGCTGCAAAACCGCAAGCCACGCGCATATTCCTCGCTCAGCTATCCAGACCGGAGCCAGGAACGACGAGCTTACTGGGAATACTTGAGTTCCGCCCGCGCGACGCCGTCCGCGCTCCGCAAGGAGCATCGAGCCAACCGCACCAGTGAAAACTGGTGAGAGCTGCGTCCGCTTGGCTGCCGCTACGAGCGACGGCATCACCAGGAGCCAGCAAAGCATACGCACGGGGAATGCGAAGTCATCATAGGCTTGACGAGTGCGCTGACCCCAGAAATGAGATGCGGTTGGAGGCAAGCGACGCACGTACAAATCGAGCGGGGTAAATGTGCGGCCGCCGTGCACCTGGACGGTACGAATAAGCTCAAGGTTGTCGAACATGACATCCCGGTCGTAACCTCCCATCGCGATCATGGTTGAACGTCGAAGTCCGAGCGTACCTGAGTAGTCCCCACCTAGAGCCCGGTTGATGAGAGTACGCGCAGTGTCCCAGCGCGCGTGCCAGGGAAGTGGCTCGAAGAAGTTCTGGGGACTTATTAGGTCATACTCCGCCAAGAGCGTGACGACCCGCTGGAGGGGGGCACGCGCATATCGAACGTCGTCATCGGCGAGGACAATCTTGTCCTCGCGAGCCCGACGGATGCCCGTCTCGACACCTGCGCCCTTGCCCATCAAGCACGCAAAAGCGGGATCGGGTGCCACGTGGGTAGCAGACGTCTGCCATGCGAGGGCGTTGGCCGCAAATACGCTCATGGGCGATCCGTCCACCACGATCACATCACTGCATTCTGTTGCCAGCCATCTCAGATACCTCGTCATCTCGTCTCGGTGGGAGCCGTCCTCCCATCGCAGCGGCAACACGTACGAGAACCCGGGCCCGTCAGTCACTGTGGGGGGGCCTCCCTAGCGGAGCCCTGAGAGAGGTCGTCGCCTTATCCCAAGCCGTCAGAAGGTGGTTGGCCCATCGTGCTTCGAGCGCCAGCAACGCCCGAGCACCAAATAGGATATCGGGGGCCAAGTCGGGCTCCGCGATGGCGAGGCCAGCAGCGAGATCCCAGGCCGCGATGCTCTCATGCACCGCGTCAGCCTCCACATGCTCGTCGTAAAAGTCGGTCACAGGTGAGCCGTATCCTAGACGTCGCAGGGCGTTGCCATAGCGACGATTTGGAACCGCCGATGTCATCTCGAAAGCCGCGAGATGGCCCACCAACATTCCGCGGAGCCGGCGGTGCAGTCCGCACAGCGAAATCAGATTCACCGTCGCAAGCGTTATGCCGGGAAGCAGATCGACATACGCGCCGTACGCAGCGTTAAGTCCAAGGCCCTTCATAGTGTGCTCAAACAGGACCGAGTGCATTTGCTCAACGTACCCGCCCCCGTACTCATCGATTTGGATCTCCAGCAGGGCGGCCTTCGGTGCTCCTGTAAGCCGCGGTATAACCCAGGAGTGAGGATCGGCCTCCTTAAGCTGATAAGCGGAGCGGTGAACTACATGCTCTAGCATCTGAGTGAGAGTGCCTTGTGTCTCGAGATGTCGCGAAATTGGTGGGCCAGTGTCGTGACTGACGATCCATTGTAGAGCGTCCCCCACATTTGCAATATCGTCTTGCGTGTCGGGCGGAACGATGCTCGCCAAGGCTCGCTCCATCCAGCCCTCCAGGATTGCACGGAACTTCAAAAGCGACGGTGACCACTCCCAGCGCGGATCAGTACCCGCGACAGCTGCGTAGTGAAGCTCGTAGCAAACGTAGAGCGCTAGCTGGAGGTCGTCATCGGCTAGGGGATCTTGAGACTCCAGTAGGCACGGGGATGCGATCTCAAAGTCAGGCGACAGAGACAACGCGCTGAAAAGCCATTCTGTCAAGGGCCCTCTCGGCGCTGGCAGCGCGAAGCGACGCCCTCCCTCGGGTTCTCCGTTTAAGCTCACGGGATTGGTCATTTACTCGACCCGGTATTCGCGGCTGCGTCATTACGCTCTGTGCCGCTCGGTGCGCGAAACTCAACGAGACGGTGCGTGCCGTCACAAAAAGGGCGGACCCGTGACTTCCCACAGCGACACAGAGCCACGACGCGCCGAGTCGTCGTGATCTCCTGACCTCTTTGATCTCGCAGCTTGAAGGGACCCCGCAGCAGGTAGGGGCCGTCTTGGTAGGCGGTGATAGTCACGTCGCCTTGGCTGTCGCGACTCATGCTTTGATCACGAGGACGAGCGCGGAGCCGGCGCAATTGCCCCGGCAGCTATCGACGCAGGCGGCATCCCCAATCCTGGCCCTAGCCAGCGTGGCACGCCTGAGCAAGTCGAACCTCCCACGAGTTCGGGAGTAAGAAGTCCCACAGATCGGTCTCGCATGTAGTCCGATTGATGGACTTGCGACACCACGGCTATGATGACCGCTGCTCATGGCGACCTTCTGCCCCCGACGAGACGTCGCCGCACGAACGAGCGACTCAGCTCCCAACCCATGCCGAGCCGAACGAGGGCCGGATATACAACCCGAATGTCGCCCTCACGTAGTTCGCTCGTGTATCCCCTCCAGAGGGAGCACTGCTGGTCCGAGCTCTCGAGGCCGCGAGACGGTGCTCGCCCGTACTGCTCTAAACCGTCGGGCTTGGGTAGGCAAGCCGGAGCAAAGTTTCTACCCC
>Ga0265338_10000936_pt1 | contig 49246 bp, 37 predicted proteins | sample 42126metaG_FD_193579 | JGI IMG/M metagenome (GOLD analysis project Ga0265338, IMG submission 193579) | Rhizosphere microbial communities from Carex aquatilis grown in University of Washington, Seatle, WA, United States - 4-21-26 metaG | ecosystem: Host-associated > Plants > Roots > Rhizosphere...
GTAGCACCTCCGCGAGCGGCATCCCCGGCTCGCCGGGGCAGGCGCGCAGGCCCGCCTCGTAGATCCGCATCGTTGGGTCATCGGGTTCCAGCAGCTTGGCGTAGGCCCGGAACGTAGCCATCCGACCGACCTCCCGTCTGCTCGGCAGCATAGCAGCGCTGCCGGGGAACCAGCGGTGTGGCCGACATGCGGGCAGCGTATCCGGGCGGCGGGGTTTGCCTCATGGACGGGTCCTTGATCGCAACGGCTGGTGAGGCTGCCCCTGGCCGCATCGGGGCCGGCTTCCATGCTGGCATGCCGGCCACGCGGAGGCGCGGAAATGACGGAAGCCACGGGCAACTGCCGGGCTGCCGGTGGCTTCCTGTCCTGTCGCAGGGCGGGCTAGCGCAGTGTCGCGGTGAACGCCGCCCATGCCTGAGAGGTGAAGGCGAGCGTGACGCCGTCGCGGTCGGCGGTGTCGCGGACCATTACACCCTGGGCGGCGGTGACCTCTACGCACTGGCCGCCGTTGCCATCTGAGTAGCTGGATTTGCGCCAGCCGTCCATAGCTGTCCTGCTTTCCCGATCATCGCGGCCGATTCCGACGCGCGGTAACTCTCTGCCCGCAGGCTATCGAACCTGGCTGCGAGCACTGAAACGATTTGCGGGTCGGTGTAGACGCCGCCGGCGGCCAGGTGCTCGCACCAGGCGGCGTCGCCGGCCAGCACGAAGCCGCTGGCGTTGGCGGCGTGCGCGACGGCGGGCATGACCGTCAGGGTGACCTGCGGCAGCGCCGCGACCTCGAGCAGGTGGCTCATCTGCCCGGCCATGACCTGGGGGGAGCCGACCAGCCGGTAGAGCGCCATCTCGTCCACGATGACCCAGGCCGGCGGCGGGCCCGGCCGGTGCAGCACGCGGCGCTGCCGCTCGGTGCGGGAGGCCAGCCGGCCGGCAGCGGCCTCGGGGGTGATGCCGGGCTGCACGGCGATCAGCGCGCGGGCGTAATCCTCAGACTGGACCAGGCCGTCCACGATGCCGGGCGTCCAGGTGCGGATGCTCGCGGCGCGGTCCTCGTAATCGGGCCAGGACCGGAACGTGGCCGGCACCTCGGGCCACTCGCGGGACTCGCTCAGCCAGTCGGCGAACCACCCCCGCCGCTCGGGGAACACCGCGTCCAGCCCGGCGGCGACCTGCTCGGTCGGGGGACGCCTGCCGTTCTCGATGCGGCCCAGGTGCGCGGGGTCCGCGCCGCCGATGCGGCGGGCCAGTTCGGCGAGCGACCAGCCGTGGGCCAGGCGTTCCTTCTTCATCTGGCGGGCGAAGTGCCCTGCCACTCCGTTCCCGACCGTGCCAACCATGCCTGTAATCGTGCCACAGCAGCTAGCGGCTGTCACTGTCTGCTGCACAGTGATTGCAGATCCCGCTGCCGCCGCAAGGGCAGCGCCAGCCGAGCAGGAGAAAGGCCATGGATGACGACGCCATCAGCCAGCTGGACGACTTCGAGGTGATCGCCGAGCGCGCCTGCCTCACCCAGGCGATCGCCGCGCTGACCGACCGGTACCGCCGGCTCTGCCAGGAGATGAACCGGAGGGAGACCCTGCGATGGATGGTCCCGTAACCCCGTTCGCGGCGCTGCCGGTCCCGGCCGCCAGGATGCTCGCCGTGGAGACCCTACTCGCCGAACCCGAAGCACTCGGCGACGACGTTCTTGAGAGCTGCCTGTACCTGCTGCGGGAGCGGCTGCGCGCGTCGTAAGCGCGCGGTGCTGTGCCCCCGGGGAGGCAGGAGGGGTTGCAGGGGGGAACCTGGGACGGGCGCGCTTTTCGCGGGGTGCGAGAGGTTCCGGGTTCCCCCTGCGGTTTAGTTTTTGATCTTGACTTTGACTTTCGGGCGGTGGAGTGGAGTCGTTGTTCCTGACCTCGCCATCTTGGTTGTTGAGGTGGTGAGGTCAGGAACACCGCAACGGAACGGAGCCATAGGTTCTCGCTGCAAGCGAGAACCCTAAGGCCATCCGAGGGAGAACAGCGACCGGGCAGACAGTGCGGACGGCTGGGGCGAAAGGTATCCCAGGGGCATCACATTGGGATCTCTGAGATGGGTAGGGCGCCGATCCCGGCCACGCGCACAAAGTACACCCAATGATTAAGCGATAAACACTACTTCTTGCTGTTATCGATTGGCTACGGAGACTGCTCTCTGATTGAGCGCTCAGCGCCGGTAGATGTCCCGCTGGCCGTCTTCGTCGCGATAGGAGTCGACTAGGCGCATGCCGATCTTCTCCAGCACACGGGCCGAGGCCGGATTCGGCGGCCGGATGCTCGCGTAGACGTCAACGCCGTGCGCTTGCGCCCAGTCCAGCACGGCGGCGGCGGCTTCCGTGGCGAACCCGTGGCCCCGGTACAGGGGGGCAATCGCATACCCCATGGTGATGCCCTTGACCGGGCGCACGAAGAACCCGCAGTACCCGACGACCGCGCCCCCGTCGCGCAAGACGACGGCCCACGGGCTGAGCGTGCGGTCTCCGGTCCGCGCCGCCTGCGCTTCCGCCCAGCCGGCGTCCACGACCTCGCGCAACTGGACGGCGTCGTGTGCTCGCAGCAGCCGCAGGCGGAGCCGACGGGTGGTGGCCATCCACTCCTCCGGCGGAGTTACCGTCGTCAGTCGCGCCACTTGATCAGGGCCGCGCGGCGGGCCGCCACGTAGCCGTGGTCGGCGAACCAGCGGGCCGACTCGCTGATCGCCTCGCTGGCCGGGCGGGCGGTGTGGCCGAGCTCGGTGCGCGCCCGCGCGTCGCTGAAGGTCATCGGGGTCGCGGACATGCGCGCCGCCTCGAGCGGCACGTGCGGTGCCCGGCGCAGCACCCGTCCCTCGACCAGGGTGGAGGAGGCGCCCGCGGCGAGGATCACGCCGCGCGGCACCCGCAGCCGCGGCGCCGGGAGCCCGGTGCAGGCGGCCAGCTCGGCCAGGATGTCCCGCATTGCCAGGTTCGCGCCGCCGAGGATGTAGCTGCGGCCCCTGGCGCCGCGCTCCAGCGCCGCCAGGTGGCCCGCCGCCAGGTCATCGACGTGGACCACGTTCATCGCGGTGGCCGCGTACCCGGGCATCTTGCCGTTGAGGTAGTCGAGCACCACCTTGCCGGTCGGCGTCGGGGTCACGTCGCCCGGCCCGAGCGGGAACGTGGGCAGCACCAGGCAGGCGTCCAGGCCCTCGGCGCACGCTCGCAGGACCTCGTGCTCGGCCACGTACTTGGACCCCTTGTACGACCCGTACAGCCGGGCCAGGTCGGGGTAGCAGGTCTCGTCGGCCGGCCCGCCGTCCTCCGGGTGCCCGAGGACGCCGATCGTGGAGGTGTACACGAGCCGCTCGCAGCCCGCCGCCCGCACCGCGGCGAGCACGTTGCGCGTCCCGCCGACGTTCACGTCGTAGAACACCCGCGGGTCGCGGGCCCAGAACCGGTAGATCGCGGCCAGGTGGAACACGAACCGGGCGCCGGCGCACGCGGCGCTGACCCCTACCGGGTCCCGCAGGTCCGCCTCGGCCAGTTCGGCGTCAAGCAGCGTGAGGTTACGGCAGTCCGCACCGGGCTCCGTCATCGCGACCACGTGCGCGCCGGCTGACCGTGCCGCCCGCACGACGGCAGACCCGATGAACCCCGAGGCGCCGGTGACCACCACCCGGTCCTCCGGCATGATCTCGACCTGGCGCGGCAGCAAATCCCGCACGTGATCAACTGTCCGTCCCGGTGCGCGATCACGCAAGCCCCCGGTTTCGCAGCAGGTGACGCAAGCCCCCGGCCGCGCAGCACCTAGCGCAAGCCCCGGTCCAACAACCAGTAACGCAAGCCTCCGCAGCAGCAACCCCGAAGCTCCTAACCGGATTGCCCGCGGGCGCTAACGTCGGCGCCGGCGGTGGTCGCGCGGACCGCCTCGCCGAGGGCGGCGCGGAAGGCGCGGACCGCCGGGTCGCGGTCGGCGCCGGCCCGCACGCCGGTGGTGAGCCTGCGCCGCGGCCGCCCGGGCAGGGCGCGCACCCGGGCGTCCGGCGGCGGGATGGCGGTGAGCAGCAGGCCGGGCACCACCGCGGCGGCGTGTCCCTTCTCCGCCAGGTGGACCTGCAGCAGCAGGTCAGAGGCTGCGTAGCGCACATCGGGCTCGAAGCCCGCCGCGCGGCAGGTGTCGCGCGCCCACTGCCCGGCGGCGATGTTGGCCGGGTCGAGTATCCACGGGACGTCGGCGAGGTCGGCCAGCCGGGCCGGCTCGGCCGGCGGCTCCGCCCGGGCGTGCGGTCCGTGCTCCGGGATGACGAGGAACAGCTCGTCGCGCGCGAGCAGCTGGGTGCGGGCGCCGGGGACGGGAGGCCGCGCGATGCCCGGGTACTCCTCGCCGAGCACCACGTCGAAGTCGTGCGCGAGCAGGCCGGCGAACGCCGGGCCCGCCTCCTGGTGAGTGATCTCGACGCGCAGACCCGGGTGACGCGCGGCGAGCCTGGTGAGCACCTCGGGCACCAGGGCGAGCAGCACCGACTGGAACGACGCGACGCGCAGCGTGCCGCGCACCTCGGTCAGCGAGGCGCGCAACTCCGCCTCGGCCTCCTCCAGGCGCTCGAGGATCGCCTCGGTGTGCGCGACCAGGATCCGGGCCTGCGCGGTTAGCCGCACGCCGCGTCCGGCCGGCTCGAGCAGCGTCACCCCGGTCTCCGTCTCAAGCTGGCTCAGCTGCTGCGACACCGCCGACGGGCTGTACGACAGCGCCCGCGCCACGGCCGCCAGGGTGCCGCGCCGGTCAAGCTCGCGCAGCAGCCGCAGCCGGTGAACGTCAAGCACGGCGACCGCCTCCAGAGATCCAGCAAATGATCAGTTCTTCTTATCATTATTACTCGAAAACATTCGCTGGACGAAACGATCTCTCATCGGCGACGGTTAAGGCATGCGGACAAACAGGCTGACCCGATGACCACGACCGCTGCTCCCGGCCCTCTCGCCTCCGTCGCCACCAACGGCGCACGGGAAGTCGCGGCCCCGTCTGGCGCTCCCGTGGCCGCCGCCCGTGGCACCGCGGCCGCGACCGCTGCGCCGCGCAGCGCGCCGCGATCGGGGAGCCCTGCCGCCGCCGCGCTGCTCGTGCTCGGCTCGTGCACGTCACTGCAAGCCGGCGCCGCCCTCGCCATGCGGCTGTTCCCCGTCACCGGCGTGGCCGGGGCCACGCTGCTGCGGCTCGCCCTGGCCGCGACGGTGCTGCTCGTGCTGGCCCGGCCGCGCGTGCGCGGCTGGCGGCCGTCGCAGTGGCGGGCGGTCGCGCTCTACGGGATCAGCCTCGCGGGCACCAACGGGTTCTTCTACGCCGCGCTCGCCCGACTGCCCCTCGGCACCGCGGTGACCATCCAGTTCCTTGGCCCGCTCACCTTGGCGGCCGCGCTGTCCAAGCGCTGGCGCGACGCCGGCTGGGTCGGCCTCGCCGTCGCGGGCGTGCTGATACTCGGCCTGAGCAGCGGCCACGGCACCGCCGGGCACCCGCTCAACCCGGCCGGAGTCGGGTTCGCGCTGATCTCCGCCGCGTTCTGGGCGCTGTACATCGTGACAGGCTCGCGGCTGAGCAGGGCCGTCCCCGGTCGCGGCGGCCTGGCCGCGGGGCTGGCGATCGGCGCGCTCGTGCTGCTGCCGTTCGGCGCGCGCGGCGCCTGGCAGGTCGCCGGCCGGCCGCACCTGATGCTGCTCGCGCTCGGCACCGCGGTGCTCGCCTCGGTCGTGCCGTACACGCTGGAACTCGCCGCGCTGCGCCGCGCGCCGCGCCGGGTCTTCGGCACGCTGCTCAGCCTCGAGCCCGCGGTCGCCGCGCTGGCCGGCCTCGTGCTGCTCGGTCAGCGCGTCCCGGCCGCCGCGGCCGGCGCGATCGCCCTGGTCATCCTCGCCAGCGCGGGCGCCACCATCAGCCCGTGGCGGCCGGGGCCCCGGTCGTCGCCGATACCGCCTTCGCCGACACCGGCGGCGTGGGCAGCCACGCGTCGCCGGGCTCGACCACGAACGTGTAGTCGAGGGTGTACCAGGGCTCGGTGACGTCTGGCGCCGGGGCCGGCCCGTCACCGGGCTCATGCCGCACGTAGCTGACGATGAGCGCGCGGGTGACGCCGAACTGCGCGTCGGTGTCGAGCATCGGGTCGTCGTGGCTGTACAGCTGCGAGGTAATCGTCTTGAACCCGGGCTTGTAGACCAGCGCGTGGATGTGCGCCGGGCGGAACGGGTGCCGCTTGAGCGTGGTGAGCAGGCCGCCGGTCGGGCCGCCCGTCGGTATCGGGTAGCCGGACGGCTTGATGCTGCGGAAGGCGAAGGCGCCCTTCTCGTCGGTGACGAAGCGGCCGCGCAGGTTCCACTCGGCCTGGCCCGGGTCCTGGTTCTCGTACAGGCCGTCCGGTGAGGCGTGCCAGACGTCGATCTCCGCGCCGGCCACCGGGATGCCGTTGGTGTCGGTCACCGTGCCAGAGAAGAACAGCGGCGGCCCCGGGGTGGGCGAGCGGACGATCGAGTCGCCGTGGCGCATCACCGGGGCGCCCTGCCGCCAGAACGGCCCGAGCAGGTTCGCGGACGTCGGCTGCTCCTCCGTGCCGTTGTTCATCAGGCACACCAGCGTCGACAGGCCGAGGCTGCCCGCCATCAGCCGCACCTCGTTGTGGCTCGGCGTGGTGAGCTGGCCGAGCCTGGCGACGATGCCGATGCTGGCGTCAAACTCCGCCTCGGTCAGCCGCACCTCCCGCGCGAAGTCGTGCAGGTGGCGGATGAGCGCCTGGAGGACCTCACGGAACCGCGGGTCGTCCGCCCGGGCGGTCTCCGCGAGGACCGCCTCGGTCAGCTGGATCTCGTCCTTGATGATCATGTCCGTCTCCTCGCCCGGCGGCCCGGCGGGGATGATCGCCGGAGCGGATGCCCAGTTTGCGGCTCATGCGCACCGTACCGGAACCGCGGACCGGGCCCGCCGCGGGCCCGGCCGCGGGCTCTCCCGGGAGGCACGGAGGCGGCTGAGGGCGGGTTACGCGCCGGCGCTGCGGCTGCAGCGGTCTTCCGCGTGCTCAACGATGATCATGGGATGCTCCAGGGGCAAACGAACGCTCCTGAGGCGTATGCGACGTGATTAGGCTCACGACTGGCTGGTCGCAGCAGGCGACCACGCCCACGGGCATAGCATGATTGCCTGCCGCGTCGCGGGCGCTCCGCCGTTTCCTGCGCAGTTGGAGGGCTGATGGATATCACGCAGCTGATACTCGACGACCATCACGAGCAGCGACGGCTGTTCGCGATCCTGGAGCAGATCGACCGCGCTGACACCGAGGCGCTGTCCGCCGTCTGGGGGCGGCTGGCGGCGTTCCTCGAAGTGCACGCGGCGGCGGAGGAGGCGATCTTCTATCCCGAGCTGCTGCGGGTAGGAATCGCCGCGCGGCGCAGGGCGGGCGTTGAGGACGAGACCCTGGACGCGATCGATGACCACAACGAGATCAGGGACGCGGTGGCGGAGGTCGCCGGGCATCAGGTCGGCAGCGACGGCTGGTACGCGGCTGTCGCGGGCGCCAACCTGGCGAACAGCGACCACATGGCGGAGGAAGAGCGCGAGGGCCTGACCGACTTCCGCCGCCTGGCCGCGCTGCGACAGCGCCACGACCTCGCCGTGGCCTTCGCCGCCTATGAGGCGCGCAACGTCACGGGGGTCAAGCCGGTCGACAAGGACCCCGCCACGTATGTCAGCCAGGCGGAAGCAGGCATGGCACAGCGCGGTGACGGGTCACTTGGCATCGGGGCGCTCAAGCGCGGGTAGCACCCTGCTTGGTCCCGCCGCCGGGAAGGGCACCGCCGGGACCGCTCCGGCTAGGCCGGAAGGGCAGCCAGGGTTAGTGTGTGCCGGGAAGGTGATGCGATGCGGTCATGGCACGTGGACCGGCCCGGGCCGGTCGATCAGGGACAGCCGCTGGTGATGAGGGACGTGCCGGTGCCGGCGCCCGGCCCGGGCGAGCTGCTGCTGCGGGTGCTCGCCTGCGGGGTGTGCCGCACCGACCTGCACGTCACCGAGGGGGACCTGCCGGTCCGCCAGCCCTGGGTGACGCCCGGCCACGAGGTGGTCGGCGAGGTGGTGGCGACCGGCCCGGGCAACTCGGCCGGCTTCGCCACCGGCGACCGGGCCGGGGCGGCCTGGCTCCGCTCCACCGACGCCACCTGCCATTACTGCGCGCGCGGCGCGGAGAACCTCTGCCCGGCGTCCGTATACACCGGCTGGGACGCGGACGGCGGGTATGCCGAGTACCTGACCGTCCCCGCCGCGTACGCGCACCCGCTGCCGGCGGGGTACTCCGACGTCGAGCTCGCGCCGCTGCTGTGCGCGGGCATCATCGGCTACCGTGCGCTCAAGCGGGCCGCCCTGCCGCCTGGCGGCCGGCTCGGCATGTACGGCTTCGGCGGCAGCGCCCACCTGGCCGCGCAGGTCGCCCTCGCGCTCGGCGCCACGTTGTCCGTGATGACCAGAGGCGAGCAAGCGCGGGAGCTCGCCAGGTCGCTCGGCGCCGCCTTCGTCGGCGGGCCGGATGAGCCGCCGCCCGAGCCGCTCGACGCCGCGATCTTGTTCGCCCCGTCCGGCGACCTGGTGCCGCCCGCGCTTGCCGCGCTCGACCGCGGCGGCACCCTCGCCATCGCCGGCATCTACCTGTCCGACATCCCGCCGCTGTCCTACGAGCGGTACCTGTTCCAGGAGCGGCAGGTGCGCAGCGTCACCTCGAACACGCGGGAGGACGCCCGCGAGTTCCTCGCCTTCGCCGCCGCGCACAAGCTGTCGGTCACCACGCACGAGTACCCGCTCGACGACGCCGGCCGGGCCCTCGCCGACCTGAAGGCCGGCCGCTTCGACGGCGCCGCCGTCCTCGTTCCCTGAGGAGCCCGCTAGGTTGGGACATGACAGATGCTGATGAGCACGGGACGGAGATCGCAGTGCCTAACGACTGGAATAACGGCGTGATCGCGGAGTTCCGCGCCAACGGGGGCCAAGTTGGCGGCCCGTTCGCTGGCGCACCCATGGTCCTGCTGCACCACGTCGGCCGCAAGAGCGGCACCGAGTACGTCACCCCGCTTGTGTACCTGCCCGGCGACGACGCCTCGTTCTACATCTTCGCCTCCAAGGCCGGCGCGCCGTCCAACCCGGACTGGTACGACAACATCGTCGCGGCGGGACACGCCACCGTGGAGGTGCAGACGAGCACCTACCAGGCGACCGTCACCGAGCTTCACGGCGACGAACGGGAACGCGTCTTCGCTGAGCAGGTCAAGCGCATGCCCGGCTTCGGCGAGTACGCGCAGAAGACCGAGGGCATCCGCACGATCCCGGTGCTGCGGCTGACCCGCTAACGCTACCCGCCGGGTAAGCGGCCGCCCGGCGCCCTCACTGTCCGGATCAGGACGGGCATCCGCCGTGGCCGGGCGCGGCCGGGACGGCATGGGCTGCCCCGGCCGTGGCGGGCACTCGGTCTCGGGTTCGGTGCCCAGGTGCGCGTCGATCCTGATGTGCTCGATTCCGAGCGGTGCCAGCATGTCGGCCAGCGCCTCGCCGGACAGGTGGACCCACTGCTGCGACCGTCCCAGGGTCCGCGCGAGGGAGGTCTCACAAGTGAATGCGAGGCCGACGCGCTCGCCGGACCACAACCGCCCCGTTCGCACGGCGACCACCCCGGCCCTGCTCATTCGCACCGGGACGAGGAACGTAGGCTCCACGAAATCACTCCTGTGCTTAGGGCAGTCTGGCTACATCGAACCTGGGTGCGTCGTCATCTCTAATACGGCTTCCGCGCGCTGAGGGATTGCCCAGCCGGTGACCGCCATGCTCCCGGGGTGCTGCCCCGCGGGCCAGCCGGGCCGGGCGCTGTCCTAGGTTAGGGCTGAGCTCCGGGACGCCCGGGAGCCCTCAGCAATGAGCGATGAGGAGGCGCGGTGGCCTTGCGTACGGCGTTCACCGAGCTGTTCGGCCTGCGGCATCCGGTCGCGCTGGCGCCGATGGGCGGGTCGGCGGGCGGCGCGCTCACCGCTGCCGTCTCGGCCGCGGGCGGCCTCGGCCTGCTCGGCGGCGGCAACGGCGACGCGGACTGGCTGGCGCGGGAGCTGCCGCTGGCGGCCGGCGCCTCGCCTGCCCCCTGGGGCGTCGGCTTCCAGAGCTGGGCGGTCAGCCGGGACACGGTGCAGCGGGCGCTTGAGTACCGGCCGGACGCGGTGATGCTCTCCTTCGGCGATCACGGACCGCTCGCCGGGCCGGTCCGCGCGGCGGGCGCGCGGCTGGTCATCCAGGTGACCACCCTCGCGGAAGCCAGGCAGGCGGTGGACCTCGGCGCCGATGTCATCGTGGCGCAGGGCACGGAGGCCGGCGGGCACGGCGCCAGGCGCGGGTGGTCCACGCTGGCGTTCATCCCGGTCGTCGCCGACCTCGCCGCGCCGGTCCCGGTGCTCGCCGCGGGCGGAATCGCGGACGGGCGCGGCCTGGCCGCGGCGCTGGCGCTCGGCGCGTCCGGCGCGCTGATCGGCACCCGGTTCCTCGCCACCGCCGAGGCGCTCATCGACCGGGCGGAGCAGCAGGCGATCATCGACGCGGGCGGCGAGGACACCGAGCGCGACGCCGTGCTCGACATCGCGCGCGGCTCGCGCTGGCCCCGCGAGTACACCGCGCGCACCCTGCACCACCCGTTCCACGACGCCTGGCGGGACCGGGAAGACGAGCTCGACGCGAGCGCCGAGGCGAAGGCCGCCTACCGGCGCGGCGTGACCAGCGGCGAGCTCCCGCGGCCGGTATGGGCCAGCCAGGCCGTCGACCTCATCACCAGCCTGCGGCCCGCCGCCGACGTGGTCGACGGCATCGCGGCGCAGGCGCAGGACGCGCTGGCCCGAGCGCTGGGACGCTAGGCAGGAGGGAGCACGCATGACAGACCAGGCGGCCGACCTCATCATCGTCGCGCGCACGGTGCACACCCTGGCGGGCGACGCGCCCCCGGTGACGACGCTGGCCGTCCGCGACGGGAGGATCGCCGCGACCGCCGGACCGGGCGACCGCGGCGAGCTGACGGCCGCCTGGCGCGGCCCGGGCACGGTCATCTTCGACGAGCCGGGCCTCGTCGTGCTGCCCGCGTTCGTAGACACGCACAATCACCTGATGCTGGCCGGGCAGAACATCCTCGGCGTGCCCGTCTCGCAGGCCGGGGACATACCGCGGCTCGTGGCGCTGATCGCCGAGCGCGCCGCGCAGACCCCGCCGGGGCAGTGGATCCGCAGCGCCGCGGACTGGCACGAGCTCGGCCTCGCCGAGCGCCGGCTGCCCACCGCCGCCGAACTCGACCAGGCCACCACCGAGCACCCGGTGCTCGTACAGCGCGGCGGGCACAACGGCGTCCTCAACTCAGCCGCGCTGCGGCTGGCCGGCATCGGCCGGGACACCCCGGACATCGAGGGCGGCTTCATCGACAGGGACGCCAGCGGCGAGCCGCGCGGCTGGCTGCAAGACGCGGCGCTCGACGTCGCGTTCCGTGCCGTGCCGCCGCTGCCCGAGCCGGCCCTGCGAGACGGCCTGGCCCAGGCGTCCGCCCAGTACGCGGCCCACGGGCTCGGCACCGTGCGCGACCCGGCCGTCTCCCCCGGCCAGTGGCAGGCCTACCGCCGCGCCCAAGCCAACGGCCAGCTGGCCGTCCGGGCGCACGCCATGATCTTCACCACGGCGCCCGCCGTCGCGGCGGCCGGCTCGATGGACGCGTACCTCGACGGGCTTGAGGCGCAGGGGATCACGCCAGGGGCGGGCGACGGCCTGCTGCGCCTCTGGGGGCTGAAGTTCGGGCTAGACGGCGGCGTCGAGGCCGCTGCCCTGGAACAGCCCTACGCCGACCGTCCCGGCTACCGCGGCGAGCTGCTCTGGGACCGCGAGACGCTGACCACCGCGTTCACCGTGTGCCTGCGGCGCCGCTGGCCGGTCGGCGTGCACGCCATGGGCGACCGCGCCAACGCGCTGCTGCTCGCCGCCATGAAAGACGCGGCCGCCGCGGCCGGCCCGGTACCGCCGGGGGTGCTGGTTATCGAGCACGGCGGGCTCATCGGGGACCGGATTCCCGAGGCGGCCGCCCTTGGCGTGCACATCACCGTGCAGCAGGCACTGCTCGACGGCCTCGGCCCGGCATTCCTGCAGGCCTGGGGGCCGGAGCGGACCGCGGCGCTGTTCCCGTGGCGCGCGCTCGTCGACGCGCGCGCGTGGATCAGCGCGGGCACCGACCACCCCATCGGCCCGCTGTCCCCGCTGCGCGCGGTGCACGGCATGACCACCCGGCGCACCCCGGCCGGGGTCCTCGGGCCGGAGCACGCCATCGGCCGCGCCGAGGCGCTGCGCCTGTACACCGTCGCGGGCGCCGGCTTCCTGTCCGGGCCCTCCGCTTCCGGGCCCGCGGCGGGAACCCTGGTCCCCGGCGCGCCCGCCGACCTGGCCTGCTACCCCGCCGACCCGTTCAGCTGCCCCGACGATGAGCTGCTCACCCTCTCCCCCACCACCACCGTGGTCGGCGGCCGGGTCGCCTACCGAACCGCCGGGTAGGCCGGCCACCGCCGTCCGGTGAGCGGAGAAGATGCGACAGAACGGAAGCGGCGACTCCCGTCAGGCGTAGGCGGCGGCCCCCCGACGCCGTCAGCGGGCCGACCGCTTAGTTCACCCGCCCGGGGTGACGCGGGCGGCGGGCGGGCAGGTGACGATCCGTCATGCGGCATCAATCCGAGTAGTGGCATCCAAACGCGGGGAGTGAAGGTGGCAAAGCCATTCAAGGGGACCATCAACGTCGACATCCGTGACTCCGAGCCCGACTGGACGCCATTCGAGCCGCCCAAGGCGCCGTCGGACGCGCCCAATGTCGTGTACATCGTGCTCGACGACGTGGGCTTCTCGGCGATGAGCTGTTACGGCGGGCCGGTCCCGACGCCGAACATCGACCGGATCGCCGCGCAGGGAGTCCGCTACACCCAGTGGCACACCACGGCGCTGTGCTCGCCCACCCGCTCGTGCCTGCTCACCGGGCGCAACCACACGCGCAACAGCATGGCCTGCATCACCGAGGCCGCCATCGGCTTCCCCAACGCCAGCGGCACGATCCCGCCCGAGAACGGCATGCTCCCGGAGATCCTGGCCGAACGCGGCTGGAACACCTACCTGGTCGGCAAGTGGCACCTGTGCCCGACGGACGAGATGCACCTCGCGGCCACCCGCCGCAACTGGCCGAGCGGCCGGGGAACCGAGCGGTTCTACGGCTTCCTCGGCGCCGAGACCAACCAGTGGTACCCGGACCTGGTTTACGACAATCACCCGGTTGACCCGCCGCGCTCTCCCGAAGAGGGCTATCACCTGACCGACGACATCACCGACAAGGCACTCGAGTTCATTAAGGACGCCAAGGCGGTGGCGCCAGACAAGCCGTTCTTCCTCTACTACGCTCCCGGCGCGTGCCACGCGCCGCACCAGGCACCGCGCGAGTGGATCGACCGGTTCAGGGGCCAGTTCGACATGGGGTACGAGGCGATCCGCGAGCAGACCCTGGCCCGGCAGAAGGACATGGGGATCGTACCGCCGAACACCGGGCTCCCGCCGCTCAACCCGATCGGCACCCCCACGTCCCGGACCGGCCCGGACGATAAGCCGTTCCCCGAGCTCGACTACACCCGGCCCTGGGACTCGCTCAGCGACGACGAGAGGCGTCTGTTCGCACGGATGGCGGAAGTCTACGCGGGCTTCCTGGCGCACACCGACCACCACATCGGGCGCCTGCTCGACTACCTGGAGCAGACCGAGCAGCGCGACAACACGGTCGTCGTCCTGGTCTCCGATAACGGCGCGAGCGGCGAGGGCGGCCCGAACGGCTCCGTCAACGAGATGAAGTTCGCCAACGGCGTCCCTGACGACATGGCCGAGAACCTCGCGAAGCTGGACGAACTGGGCGGGCCCAGCACCTACAACCATTACCCCAACGGCTGGGCGATGGCGTTCAACACCCCGTTCAAGATGTGGAAGCGGTACGAGTTCAACGGCGGGACCGCCGACCCGTGCATCATCTCCTGGCCGGCCGGAACCAAGGCGCGCGGTGAGATCCGCGGCCAGTACCATCACGCGATCGACATCGTGCCCACGGTCTTGGACATGCTCGGCGTAGAACCGCCAGAGACGATCAAGGGTCACACGCAGAGCCGCTTCGACGGGGTCAGCATGCGCGGCAGCATCGACGAGCCGTCCGCGTCGTCTTCGCGCAAGACCCAGTTCTACGCGATGCTCGGTTCCCGCGCGATCTGGCATGAGGGCTGGAAGGCCGTCACCACCCACCCGTGCATCTCCGGCTGGGGCCACTTCAACGACGACACCTGGGAGCTCTACCACACCGACTTCGACCGGGCCGAGCTGCACGACCTCGCCGCCGAGCACCCCGACAAGCTCAGGGAGCTGGTGGCGCTCTGGTTCGCCGAGGCCGGCGCCAACGGGGCGTTCCCGCTCGACGACCGTTCCGCGGTGGAGATCATAACGACCCCGCGTCCGCAGCTCACCGCACCGCGGTCGAGGTACGTGTACTTCCCCGGCACCGCCCCGGTGCCCGAATGGCAGGCCGTCAGCACCCGCAACCGCTCCTTCGTGATCGGCGCCCTGGTCAACATCCCGGGACACTCTGCCGAGGGGGTGCTGTTCGCCATGGGCTCCCGGTTCGGCGGTCACACCCTCTACGTGAAGAACAACCGGCTGCACTACGTCAACAACTTCCTCGGCAGCGAGGAGCAGATGATCGTGGGCAGGGAGGACGTCCCGACGGGGGAAAACCTCATCCTGACCGCGTCCTTCGAGAAAGAGGAGCAGCGGCCGGACTGCGCGACCGGGACCATGACGCTCTATCACGGCGACCGCAAGGTCGGGATGGGCAGGATCAGGACCCAGCTCGGCGCGTTCGCCATCGCCGGCTGCGGTCTGAACGTGGGCCGGGACCCGGGCGAGCCGATCACGGCGCACTACCCAGGCGAGCCGCCGTACGCGTTCACCGGCGGCACCATCAACCGGGTTGCCATCGACGTCAGCGGCGACCCGTACCAGGATCTCGAGCGCGAAGCGCAACTCATGCTGATGCGTGAGTGAGCGATGACAGAAACTCAGGTCGGCGCCCGCCGCCGGGTGAAGGGCATGGTCCGGGTGCCCGGCGGCAGCTTCCTCATGGGGTCGGAGGACTTCTACCCTGAGGAACGCCCGGTCCGCCGCGTCGAGGTCGACGGCTTCTGGATCGACGACTATCCGGTGACCGTCGCCGAGTTCCGCCGGTTCGTGAAGGCGACCGGGTACGTCACGGTCGCGGAGCGGCCACTCGACCCCGTGCAGTACCCCGGTGCCGACCCGGCACTGCTGAGCCCCGGCTCGCTGGTCTTCTTCCCTACCGGCCGCCCGGTCGACCTGCGGGACGTCACGCAGTGGTGGCGGTACACGCCGGGCGCCAGCTGGCGCCACCCGGCGGGACCAGCAAGCACGCTGCACGGCATGGAGCGGCACCCAGTCACCCACGTGGCCGCGGAAGACGCCGACGCGTACGCCGCGTGGGCGGGCAAGGAACTGCCCACCGAGGCCGAGTGGGAGTTCGCCGCCCGCGGCGGGCTGGCTGGCGCGGTGTTCACCTGGGGCGACGACCCGGCCCCCAGGGGCAGGGCAATGGCCAACACCTGGCAGGGCGAGTTCCCCTGGGAGAACCTCAAGCCGCCGGGCAGACGGGGAACGTCCCCGGTCGGCGGCTTCCCGTCCAACGGCTACGGCCTGTACGACATGGCGGGGAACGTCTGGGAGTGGACAAGTGATTACTTCGTCACCCAGCCGGACGGCCACGCGTGCTGCGTACCAAGGAACCCGCAGGTGACGTCACAGGAAGCCAGCCTGGTTCTTGGTGAGCCGGGTGCCCACATCCCGCGCCGGGTCATCAAGGGAGGCTCCCACCTGTGCGCGCCCAACTACTGCCTGCGCTACCGTCCGGCCGCGCGCCAGGGCGAGGCGGTGGATACCTCCACCGCGCACCTGGGATTCCGCTGCGTCCTGCGAGCTACCGACGGCCCGTAGCTCGAGCACACCTGCAGCGCCTCGTCGGCGGACCGCGGCCCAGTTCCCGCCGTGGCTGGGGCATCACTGGCCGGGTTCTTCGAGCGCCCGGGACGTGGCCGGATCGGCTGGATAGAAGGCCTCGATCACGAGCTCGGCCGCGGTGACATCCAGCGCCGTGCCGAGCGTGGCGACCATGTTCAGGAACCGGAGCTCACGGCGCCCGCTCGTGATGCGCAAGGGAACGAATACCCGGTCGGCCGGGCTGGCTGTCTCCTGGCCCGGCTCGGCAACTCCCGGGTAGCCGCGCGCTTCATCGGCGAGCTCCGCCAGTCCGACATCGGCGCCGGCCAGGATCTGATGATCAAGCCGCCGTAGCAGGTAGGAGCTCCACTCCGCGAGATTGACGATCCGCGGTGCCAGCCCGGACGGGTGAAGGGCCAGGCGCAGGGCGTTAACAGGCGGGATGAGCAGTTCGGGGGCAACGCCTTCAAGGAATACGGCGGTGCTCTCGTTCCGGGCGACAACGTCCCACCGGCGGTCAATGACAAAGGCCGGGTAAGGACCGTGGCCCGTGAGCAGCCGCTCGATAGCCTCCCGCACGTATCGCATGTCAGAGCCGTCGTCGTCGAGCGCCCGGTGAGAGTAGGCCGGCGCGTACCCGGCCGCGAGCAAGAGCGAATTGCGCTCTCGGAACGGAACGCCGAGGTTTTCCGTCAGGTAAAGAACCATCTGGCGGCTCGGCCTTGACCGGCCAGTCTCGATGTAGCTCAGGTGGCGGCTCGAGACGCCTGTCCTGGCCGACAGCTCCAGCTGCGACAGGCGCCGCCGCTTCCGCCACTCGCGCAGCATGTCCCCGGCTGCAGCCTGCATGCTTAGCGACCATACCGGAGGCCCGGAAGCCGGTCCATGACGTCACAGGTTATGGACTCGCGGTCCCGGGGGAACACAGGCTGGGCCCATGGCAAAGTCAACGCGCACCGCAGGTGGCGTCCTCGGCGACCACCGCGCGGCCGGCGAGACCTTCACCGCCGGCGGGATACAGAGCTTCCTTCGCTCCGAGGGCGACGGAGAGCCCGTCGTGTGCATTCACGGCATGCTTGGCTCGTCGTTCGGCTACCGGAAAGTCCTCCGCGAGCTCGCTGCGCGAGGGCTCAGGGGCATCGCCTGGGACCTGCCGGGCTTCGGGCTGGCCGAACGCCCCCCGGGATACGACTACACCTGGACGGGCCTCGGGCGCTTCTGCCTCGCCGCCGTCAACACGCTGAACATTGACCGGTTCCATCTTGTCGTCCACGACATCGGCGGCCCGGTCGGATTCGAACTCGCCGCCGCCTGCCCCGAGCGAGTGTCGTCGCTGACGATACTCAACACCGTCGTCGACGTGGCCGGGTGGACGCCGCCCTGGACGATGAGGCCGTTCCGCTGGCCCGTCGCTGGCGGGCTCTGGGCGGCCGCCATGGTCCCCCTGGCCTTCCGGTTCCTGATGAAGCTGCAGGGGATCGGCGACTTCAGCCAGGTCAGCAAGGCCGAGGTCAGCGCCTACCTCACGCTCATGAAGGGTGATGACCGGGGGCGGGCCTTCCGGAAGGTCTCCCGCAGCGCCCAGGCAACAGCGGGAAAGCAAGAGCTGTACCGCCGGGTAGTGGGAAGCGGGCCCTACCCGGTGCAGGTCGTCTGGGCCGCCCAAGACCCGGCGATGCCGATCAGCACATACGGGGAGAAGGCGCGGGCGGCCGCGGGCCTGACGGTCATCGACCGCATACCCGGCAAGCACTTCCCGCAAGAGGACCAGGCGCCGGCCATCGCCACCCGGGTGGCATCCATCGCCCTGGCGCGGGAGAAGAACGCCCCGAGCTAAGCTACCCGCGCAGGCCGTTGGAAGGAGAGGGCGATGGGTGTGCTGCGGCATATTGCGGCGCCGGCGGGAGGGCCCGCCGGGCGCGGCTACAGTCAGGTGGTCACCGGCCGGGGGCGACTGGTGGTGGTGAGCGGCCAGGTCGCGCAGGACGAGCATGGCGGGCTGGTCGGCCCGGGGGACGCGGGCGTGCAGGCGCGGCAGGTGTTCGAGAACCTGCGCCGCTGCCTGGAGGCGGCCGGGGCCGGCTTCGGCGACGTGGTGAAGCTCGGCTTTTTCGTCCTGGACGTCGCGGACCTGCCCGCGGTCCGGGCGGCTCGTGATGAGGTCATCGACGTCACCCGCCCGCCCGCGAGCACCGCCGTGCAGGTAGCCGGCCTGTTCGCCCCCGGGTATCTGATCGAGGTCGAAGCCTGGGCCCTGGTCGACGACTGACCACATTGCCGACGCCAGAGTTGGAAAGTCAGGCTTCCCACCACCCGACCGTCCCGTGGTTACTGCCGTACCACAGGTGGACTGCGCGGTGCCCCGGTGCGGTGATGACGGCATCTCTGAAGTACCGCTGCGACCCGTGGTGCTTAACGTCGGTGAGCGCGATGTCTGCGCGGTAGCCGACGCCACGGCCGAGCCAGTATTTCCCTGCCCCGTAGGCGCTGCCTCCTGTCCAGTGCGTCCAGTGCATGCCAGCGATGTCCCACAGGGCGCCGAAGCCGACCTCACCGCCGTACCGTCTGCTGAGCCCGCGCCACTGAGCTGGCATGATGTCACTGCTGTTGTTCCCGGGCGAAGCGGGCGTGACACGTTCAGAGCCGACGCCCGGCGTTATCCGCACCGATGGACAGCTGGCCCTTTGCAGTTACCTATTTATATCCTTTTGCTCCCGCCAGGGCCAATTGTTCTTTCCACGAAACGCCGCGGTTTTATGTATCCGCACGTCAGGATGGGTTGCGCTGCTATAGTCCACCACTGGTCATTGCTGCCCGAGGCTTGCCGGGGGAATTATGCCTTTTGGACATATGTGCCGTATTGGACGTGCGCCGTACTCAGCCCGGAATTCCTTTCTGTGAGCCGGCTGATGCGCGGGGCCGCGGCGGCGCGCCGCCGCCAGGCCGCGGTGACCGCCGGCGTCCTCACCGTGATCGCCGCGAGCAGCGTGGCGACCGGCTGCAGTAGCGGGCCCGCCGCCAGCGGGGCATCAAACGCGGCCACGGTCGCGGCGCTGCCGACCGCCAGCGCCTCGCCGAGCCCGCCGTCGCCAGTGAGCCCGTTCGGGGTCCCGGCGAGCACGGAGCTCGCGACCTTGCGTGGCACCTTGCCCCGGTACGTCAGCCCGGATCAGCTCGGCCGCGGAACCGTGCCGGCCAGCTGGGCGGACCGCCCGTCCGTGCTGCCGGTGCTCAGCACCGCGCCGGGCTGGGTGCAGGTCCGGCTCGCGCAGCGGCCGAACGGCTCCACCGCGTGGCTACCGGTCGACGCCGTGAAGCTGTCGAGCACTCCGTACGTGATCGTCATCGACCTGGCCACCACGCACCTGTCGCTCTACAAGCACGGCCGCCTCGTGTTCACCGCGCCGGCGGGGATCGGCACCCGCGACGACCCGACGCCGCCCGGCTGGTACTTCGTCGCCTTCACAGAAGGCCCGCCGCAGCCAAACCCTGGGTACGGGCCGTTCATCATCGTCACTTCGGCCCACTCGTCGGCGATCGCCAACTGGGACGGCTCGGGCGACGCGGTCATCGGTATCCACGGCCCGCTCGGCGAAGACAGCGAGATCGGCACCATCGGGGCCAGGATCTCCCACGGCTGCATCCGGCTGCACGACACGGCCCTGGAGAAGCTGTCAAACCTCCCGCCCGGCACCCCGATCGATATCGTCCGCTGACCGTCATGCGATTCCGGGTTGCGGTGCCAGCCGGCCGCGCTGGCTAAGCCGCCGCGTCGGACCTGAGCCTGCCAGGTCGAGGCCGAGCCAGGCGGCGAGGCCCGCTGACCCTCCCGCCCGTTGTCCGTGCGGACAGCCGGGCGCGGTACGGCGTTGTCCGCCCGGCCATGGCAACCGGCCGCCCGCGGAAACACCATGAGGAGGTCAGCAAGCACCGACTCAGGGAGGCCGTGATGGGTCTCGAATCCGGGCTGGGAGAAGCCCTCCGCACCGACTACTTCCAGCTGCGCGAGGAATTCACCGACGCGCAGCTCGGCTACCTGGAGCGCACCCGCCAGTTCGTGCACGACGAGGTGCTCCCGGTCATCAACGGCTACTGGGAGCGGGCCGAGTTCCCGTGGCCCCTGGTCAAGAAGCTCGGCGCGGCCGGCCTGGTCGGCGACGGCATCGCCGGCTACGGCTGCCCGGAGATGGACCCGCTGTCCGCCGGGCTGGTCACCATGGAGCTGAACCGGGGCGACGGCAGCCTCGGGACCTTCCTCGGCGTCCAGGCGGGCCTGGCGATGCGGTCCATCGCGATGCTCGGCTCGGAAGAGCAGAAGCAGCGCTGGCTGCCCGGCATGGCCCGGGTGGACCTGCTCGGCGCGTTCGCGCTGACCGAGCCGGACCACGGCTCGGACTCGGTGGCCCTGGAAACCACCGCCCGTTACGACGGCGGCGCGTGGGTCCTTGACGGGAAGAAGAAGTGGATCGGCAACGGCACCGTGGCCGACGTGGTCGTGGTGTGGGCGCGGGACACCGCCGACGGCCAGGTGAAGGGCTTCCTCGTGGAGAAGGGCACGCCCGGCTATAACGCGCGGCTCATCGAAGGCAAGGGCTCGCTGCGCGCGGTCTGGCAGGCCGAGATCGACCTGGCCGGCGTGCGGGTGCCGGAACAGAACAGGCTGCCGGGCGCCCGCTCGTTCCGCGACACCGCCGCGGTGCTCGCCAGCACCCGGGCCACCTGCGCCTGGGCCGCGCTCGGCCACGCGGTCGCCGGCTTCGACGCGGCGCTCGCCTACACCGGGCGGCGCACCCAGTTCGGCCGGCCGCTCACGGCGTTCCAGCTGGTGCAGGACCGCCTCGTCAAGATGCTCGCCAAGGTGACCGCGATGCAGCTGTACTGCCGCAGGCTCGCCGAGCTCGCCACGGCCGGGCGGGTCGAGCCGACGCTGGCCGGGCTCGCCAAGTCGCACAACACCACCGCCGCCCGCGAGGTGCTCGCCGAGGCTCGCGACCTGCTCGGCGGCAACGGCATCCTGCTCGACTTCCACGTCATCAGGCACATGGCCGACATCGAGGCCATCCACACCTTCGAAGGCACCGCCACCATCCAGAACCTCATCGTCGGACGGGACATCACCGGCCTGTCCGCCTTCAGCGCCGGAGCGTGAACCACCATGACCAACCTGGCTCTTGACCTGCGCGAGGCCGCGCAGATGTACCCGGACCGGCCCGCCGTCCGGCTGGACGACGCCGTCGTCAGCTACGCGCGGCTCGATGAGCTCAGCGCGCGCGTCGCCGGCTGGCTGCGCGAGCGCGGCCTGCAGCCCGGCGACCCGGTGGGCATCATGCTGCCCAACGTGCCGCAGTTCCCCGTCTTCTACTACGGCGTGCTGCGCGCCGGCGGCGCCGTCGTCCCGATGAACCCGCTGCTCAAGGCCCGCGAGGTGGCCCACTACCTGGGCGACTCCGGGGCCCGCCTCATCCTGGCGTGGGAGACCACGGCCGGCGAGGCCCAGGCGGGGGCGGAGACGGCCGGGGCGTCCGCGGTGATCATCGACGGCGCGGCCCTCGCCGAGGTCGGCGGGTGGCCGCTCTCGCCCGAGGTCGCCAGGCGCGCCGACGACGACATCGCGGTGATCCTGTACACCTCGGGCACCACGGGAACCCCCAAGGGGGCGGAGCTGACGCACGCCAACCTGCGCCGCAACGCCTCGGTCACGGCGACGACGCTGCTCGGGCTCGGCCCGGACGACGTGGTGATGGGCTGCCTGCCGCTGTTCCACAGCTTCGGCCAGACCTGCGGGCTGAACGCCGCGGTGCAGTCCGGTGCCTGCCTGACGCTGATGCCGCGGTTCAGCGCGGCGCAGGCGCTGCGGGTGATCGAGCGGGACCGGGTCACGGTGTTCGAGGGCGTGCCGACCATGTACGTCGGCCTGCTCCACGAGGGCGGCGGCACTGCGGACACCGCGACGCTGCGGCTGTGCGTGTCCGGCGGCGCGGCGCTGCCCGTCGAGGTGCTGCACGGGTTCGAGTCGGCGTTCGGCGCGGTGATCCTGGAAGGGTACGGCCTGTCGGAGACCTCGCCGGTGGCCACGTTCAACCGCCGCGACCAGCGCAAGCCGGGCTCGATCGGGCTGCCCATCGAGGGCGTGGAGCTGCGGCTGGTGGGCGAGGACGGGCAGGCGGCCCCGGCCGGGGAGGTCGGCGAGATCGCGATCCGCGGGCACAACGTGATGAAGGGCTACCGTGGGCGCCCGGAGGCGACCGCGGCGGCGATCAGCGGCGGCTGGTTCCGTACCGGGGACCTGGCGCGGGCCGACGAGGACGGCTTTTATTACATTGTGGACCGCAAGAAAGACATGATCATCCGGGCCGGCTACAACGTGTACCCGCGGGAGATCGAGGAGGTGCTCTACGAGCACCCGGCCGTGCTCGAGGCCGCGGTGATCGGTGTCCCGCACGCCTCGCTCGGCGAAGAGGTCGCCGCCGCCGTGGTCCTGCGCCCGGGCGCCTCCGCCGCACCGGAGGAACTGCGCGACTGGGTCAAGCAGCGGGTCGCGGCCTACAAGTACCCGCGGCACCTGTGGCTGGCCGACGCGCTGCCGAAGGGGCCGACCGGCAAGATACTCAAGCGCGAGATCACCGTCCCGGCGCAGCGGGAAACGGCGGACCGGTCATGAGCGGCGCCACCGGAGCCGAAGCGGCGCCCGACGTGGCCGGGGCGCTGGACATGATACTCACCCAGGCGGCCCTCGGCCCGGTGCGCCGGTTCCTTCCCGGCCGGTCCGCGCTCAAGTTCGCCTGGGCGCTGGCCGGCCAGCCGGGCCTGGTCGCGTCCCGCGCGGGCGGCCTGGCCGCCGAACTCGCCCGCGTCGCGGGCGGCGGCTCCGCCCTCGCCCCCGGCGCCAAGGACCGCAGGTTCGCCGACCCCGCGTGGTCCGGGAACCCGCTACTGCGCCGGGTCATGCAGGCCTACCTGGCGACGGGCAGCACTGCGCTCGGCCTGGTCGACGAGGTGCCGCTCGACTGGCGCGACGCGGAGCGGATGCGGTTCGCGGTGAGCAACCTCATCGACGCGCTCGCGCCGAGCAACAGCCCGCTGCTGTCACCCGAGGCGTGGAAGGCGGCGATCGACTCCGGCGGCGCGAGCCTGGTCGCCGGGACAAAGAACCTGGTCAGTGATCTGTCCAGCGCGCCGCGGATCCCGTCCATGGTGCCGCCAGATGCCTTCACGGTCGGCACCGACCTGGCGGTGTCGCCCGGCGCGGTGGTGCTGCGCGCCCCGGTGTACGAGCTGATCCAGTACCAGCCGTCCACCGAGACGGTCCGCGAAATGCCGCTGCTGATCGTCCCGCCGACGATCAACAAGTTCTACATCCTCGACCTCGCACCCGGGCGCAGCATGGTCGAGTACCTGACCGGCCAGGGGTTCCAGGTGTTCGTGATGTCCTGGCGCAACCCGGACGCGCAGCACGCCGCCTGGGGGATGGACGAGTACGTGCAGGCGATTATCGACGCGGCCGGCGTGGCGGCGGGCATCCGCGGCACCGACGCGGTGCACCTGCTCGCCGCCTGCTCCGGCGGCATCCTGGCCGGCGTGGCGGCCGCGCTACAGCCGGCCGCGGCCGGGGGCGGCGGCGGCGGGGGCGGGGCCGCGGACGAGAGCACCGCCTGGCCCCGTCTGGCGAGCCTCGGGCTGCTCGTCACCATGCTCGACCAGTCCCGCACCGACTCGGTCGGCGCGGTGGTGGACGAGTCCATGGCGGACGCCGCGATCGCCGCCTCCGCCCGCCAGGGCTACCTGGACGGGCGCAGGCTCGCCGAGGTCTTCGCCTGGCTCCGCCCCGGCGACCTGATCTGGAACTACTGGGTGAACAACTACCTGCTCGGCCGCGAGCCGGCGAAGTTCGACATCCTGTTCTGGAACGCCGACACGACGCGGATGACCGCCGGGCTGCACCGGGACTTCGTCCGCGCGGCCGTGGCCAACTCCCTCGCCAAACCCAGCGGGCTCACCGTCCTCGGCACCGAGGTCGACCTGGCCCGCGTGACCGTGGACAGCTACGTGGTCGCCGGGGTGGCCGACCACATCTGCCCCTGGCAGTCCTGCTACCGCAGTGCCCAGCTGCTCGGCGGCCAGACCAGGTTCGTGCTGTCCACCAGCGGGCACATCGCGGCGCTCGTCAACCCGGCGGGCAACAAGAAGTCCAGCTACCAGGTCGGCGACGACGTGACCGCCGACGCGGGCGACTGGCAGCGGTCAGCGCCGGCCGTGCACGGGTCGTGGTGGCCGGACTACGCCGCCTGGCTGGCGGAGCGATCCGGCGCGCAGGTGCCGGCTCCGGCCACGCTCGGCAGCGAGCAGTTCGCCGTCATCGAGGCCGCCCCCGGCAGTTACGTGCGGGCCGCTTGACTACTCCCTGCCCTGAACGACGGGGATTCCGGCCCTCACGGGCCGGGGTTCCTGTTTCACTGCCGATCGCACGCGGGAGGTCCCGGGGTGTCTGACATCGGCTCCGCAGGCAGTAACGGCAAGACCTGCCGCCAGGATGTTCTTCGCGGCGTTGACGTCCCGGTCGTGCCGGGTGCCGCAGGACGGGCACGTCCAGTGCCGCGTCTTGAGGGACAGTTCCGTGAGCAGGTGCCCGCAGGCGGAGCAGGTCTTGCTGCTGGGGTGGAACCGGTCCATGCCGGACACGTTCAGGTCCTCGATCACGATCACGTCGTGGTCGCGGACCAGCCTCGTCGAGGTTCGGTGCAGGAAGTCGGCCCGGGAGGCGCGGACCTTGCGGTGGGCGCGGGCGACCTTGGCCCTGGCCTTCGCCCGGTTCGCGGAGCCTTTTTGACAGCGGGCCAGGCGCCGCTGGTAACGGGCCAGGCTACGCTCCCGCCTAGCCAGGCTCCGCGGGTGGGGAATCTTCTGCCCGTCCGACGTGACGGCGAAGTCCTTGATGCCCAGGTCCACGCCAACCAAAGCGCCGGCAGGCGGGAGCGGCGCTGGCTCGGGCACGTCCACGGCGAAGGAGACGTACCAGCGGCCGCACGGGTCGCGGGAGACCGTCACCGTGCTCGGTTCGAGCGACGCCGGGTCGACGCCGGGCCAGGACCAGGCGAACGCCAGCGGCGAGCTGGTCTTGGCGAGGTACAGCTGCCCGTCTTGGTACCGGAAGCCGGAGCGGGTGTACTCGGCGGACTGCCGCCCGCTGCGGGACTTGTACCGAGGGTATCTGGCGCGCCCGGCGTAGAAGCTGGTGAAGGCGGCCTGCTGGTGGCGAATCGCCTGCTGGAGCGGGACGCTGGACACCTCGTTGAGCCAGCCGAGGTCTGCTTCGGTCTTCATCGTAGTCAGATAGGCGCTGGCCTTGGCGTAGCTGGTCGGGGCCCGGTCGCCGCGGTAGCGGGCTTGGCGCCAGGCCAGGGTGCGGTTCCAGACCACGCGGACGCAGCCGAACGTGCGGTTCAGCACGCTCGCTTGTTCGGGGTCGGGGTAGGCCCGGCACTTGTAGGCCGTACGCATGTTTGAATGCTACCGAAAGGAACCGTTTTAGATGAGCCGACACGCGAGAGGAGGGAGCGGCGTTTCCTCCCCGGCCTGAAGGCCAGGGTCTCCACGCCGCAACTTCGATGAAGCCAGTGAGGTCGTCGCGCCAGGGACGGGGCCGACAGGAACAGGGCCGGCCCCGGGAGGCGGACCGCTTCACCACGGTGACCGTGGGCGGGCGGCGGCTGCGGGTCGCGGTCCGTACCGGCACCCCGGGCGGGGTGCCGCTGCTGGTCTGCAACGGCATCGGCACCCCGCTCGAGGCGCTGGCGCCGTTCACGAGCGAGCTCGACCCCGCGATCACCGTGGTCCGGTTCGACGTGCCGGGGGTCGGCGGGTCGCCGGCGCCGCGGCTGCCGTATACCGTGCCGGGGCTCGCCTCGCTCGCCGGGCGGATGATGGGCCAGCTCGGTTACGGCCGCTTCGATGTCCTGGGCATCTCCTGGGGCGGCGGCCTGGCCCAGCAGCTCGCGCTGCAGAACCCGCGGCGCTGCCGCCGGCTGGTGCTCGTGTCCACCTCGACGGGGAGCCTGATGGTTCCGGCGCGCCCCCGGGTCCTGCTGCACCTGGCCTCACCCCGCAGGCACCAGGATCCCGCGCACGCCGCGCGCATCGCCGGGACCATCTACGGAGGCGCGCTGCGCCACCATCCCGAACTCGCCGCGCCGCTCGCCCGCGCGCACGCCGCGCCTGCCTCCCGGCGTGGCTACCTGTACCAGCTCGCGGCGTCCGCCGGCTGGACCAGCCTGCCCTGGCTGCCGCTCATCACGCAGCCGACGCTGATCCTGGCCGGCGACGACGACCCGATCATCCCCCTGGCCAACGCGCGGCTGATGGCCGCGCTGCTGCCGGACGCCCGGCTGCACGTCTACCGCGACGGCCACCTCGGGCTGCTCACCCGGGCGGCCGAGCTGGCCCCGCTGGTCAGCGACTTCCTGCTCGCCGTTGAGCCCTGCTAGCCGTTGAAATGGGCACCGCCCGCGCTGTCCAATAGGCAAATGACGGGCAACCACCACGACACCACCGCGCGAATCACCGCCGCGCTGCGCGCCGGCCTGCCCGGGCTGACCGAGCGCGTGGTGGCCCGCATCCGCGCCGAGATCCCGTTCTACGCCGAGCAGGACGTCGTCGCGGCCGAGGACCTGCGCGCATCGGTCAGCGCCAACATCGGCTACATCCTCGACAGCCTGGCCGGGACGGCTACAGCGAACCTGAGCGCGCCGAACGCCACCGGCCGCACCCGGGCGGCCCAGGGGGCACCGCTCGCCGAGATGCTCACCGCGTACCGGGTCGGCGTCGCGGAGCTGTGGCTGGCCCTGGTCGCCGCCGCGCGCAGCCTGCCCGACGTTCCCGACCGGGATGTGACCGACCTGGCGGGGACGGTCTTCGCGGTGCAGAACACCTACAGCGACGCTGCGCTCGCCGCGTACCGTGACGAGTCGCGGGAGATGCTCCGGGCCCGGGAGCGGGAGCGGTCCGCCCTGGTGGAGGTGATCCTCACCGGCGGCACGGTGAAGGGCACCCTGTGGGAGGTGGCCAGCACGCTGCGGCTGCCGCTTGACGGCGCCTTCCTGGTGATCGCGGCGGAGACCGAGCCGGGCCACGACCCGATGCCGCGTGCCGAGTCGGCACTCGCGGTGCTCGACGTCCGGTCGGTATGGCGGCTGGACGCGGAGCTGTCCCTCGGCGTCCTCTCCCTGCCCGACCGCTCGCGTAACGGCGCCGCGCTCGGCGTGCTCGGCAGGCACGCCACCCGGCGGGTTGGCGCCAGCCCGGTATTCGCGGAGCTGCACCAGGCCGGCTGGGCGCTCGAGCTGGCCCGGCTGGCGCTCGGCAGCAACCCGCAGGCCAGCGGAGTGGCGCAGTTTCGTGACAGCCCCATCGACCTGCTCGTCGCGGCCGCGCCGCAGGCTGCGCTGGAGGCCGCCCGCACCGTACTCGGCCCGCTGCTCGAGCTGCCGGAGGACGAACTCGAGCCGCTGCTCGGCACGTTCGAGGCCTGGCTGCGGGCGAACGGCTCCGCCACCGCCGCCGGCGCGGAGCTGTACGTCCACCCCAACACCGTCCGCTACCGGCTCCGCCGCATCGAGGCCGGCACCAGCCGGTCCCTGGCCAGCCCCGGCCAGGTCGCCGAGCTGGTCACCGCCGTCCGCGCCTGGCGCGAGCTCCCCCACGCCTGACTGCCCGCAGCGGGCGGCCCGTGTATCGGCAGCGGCCCGTTCACCCGTCGGTCGCCCAGGCCCGGTAGGCCGCTCGCAGCGCGGCCCGCCGGCCTGGGCTGGCCAGCACGTCCGTGGAGTCGGCCCACTGCTCGATGGAGCCGACCAGTGGCAGCCGCGCGACGTCCTGGTCGGTGATGCCGGCCAGCAGGCCATCGTGCACCGCCCCGTCCACCGTGCGGTAGGGCCGGCTGAAGAAGGGAATCACCGCGGCCGCGGGCGCCGGGTAGCCGCGTTCGCGCTGGAGGTCGAGCAGCACCTCGCAGGCAGTGGCGAGCGCGTCCTCGCGGTCCCGCCATCCGGGCGCCGCGGCGACGTCGCCGAGCAGCGGCCCGAGCCTGGCGGCGACCGGGAGCGAGCGGAATACGGTGCCGCGCCACTTGGGGTACGGCGCCCAGCGGCGGGACAGGGTGAACGCCAGGCTGACCACGTCGTCGGCGAGTCCCGCGCTCAGCAGCCGGGAGCCGAGCTCGTCGCCCGACTCGGCGGTACGGCCCAAGAACGGCATCAGCTGGCACAGCCGCTGCCAGCCGGCGGCGAGCACGTACCGCTCGACATCCGGCGGGTACCAGGCGAGCAGCGCGCGGGCCGGCGCCAGGGTGCGGGTCCGGTCGGCGAACACCGGCCCGGCGATCACCTCGAGCACGCTCTGCCCGGTCACGCTCAGCCAGTCAAGCACGCCCATGCCCTGGGTGGGGTCCGGGCCAAGCCGGCTGGCGGCGAAGTCCGCGACGGTGGCCACCTCGACCTGGTGCGACACCGATGAGTCCCAGGTGACAGGGAAGCGGACCGGGAACCCACCAAACCGTTCGGGCAGCTCGTCTTCCAGCAGCCGGCGGACCCGCGGCACCTGGTCGCGGTCGCCCGCATCCACGAGCAGCGTCAGCCGGCACCCCCAGTCGTGGTCGCGACTGCGCGCGTCGTCCAGCCCGAGCACGTCGGAGCCGGACCCGAGCCGCGCCGCGGCGTACCCGAGCCCGGGCACGGCCCGGCTCAGCAGCGGAGACACGGCATCGGTGAAGAACGCGCGGGCCAGCTCGGCTCCGCGCAGACCGCTATCGCTCACGGCGGCAGCCCATCAGACCGGCGGCGACGGCCGCCACTGATTTTTCCCGCGACGGTTAACCGCCACCGACGGCGCGGTGCGGCCAGCATCTCGATGTGCTACCGCAAAGCGTTGCTACGATCGAACACGCTTCGTATATCATCATGTAGCATCTCGGTCATGCCCTCCTCCTGGCACGACTCAGTAACGACGATCTTCACCGAGAACCCCGAGCTCGCGGTCGAGATCGTCGGCAGCCTCACCGGCGCACGAATACCCGAAGGGGTTCCCGTGCGCGCCGAGGCGCCCAACTTCAACGACCGTCCGTCCACCGACTTCCAGGCGGATGCCGTCATCGTGGCCGGCGGCGCACGCGACCCCGTCCGCGCCGTCATCGTCGAGGCGCAGAAGCGTACCTTCAGTGACAAGCCGCCGCAATGGGCCCGCTACGCCGCTCAGCTGTGGATCTTCCTGCGCTGCCCCGTCGACGTCCTGGTCATCTGCCCCGATGCCAAGTCCGCCTTCTGGTACGCCAGGCCCGTCCCTACCAGCCTGCCCGGCTACACCCATCTGCCCATCGTCCTGCCCCCGTCCGCCGTGCCGACCATCACCGATGCCGCCGACGCCGCCGCCCGCCCCGCCATGGCCGCGCTCTCGGTCGCCTACCACGGTGCCAACCGCGCCGTTTCCGAGGCATTTGTCGACAGTCTCCGACTACTGTCGTCTGATCACGCGATGAAGTACTATGAACACGCGTACAACATGGCCCCCCTCGCAGTGCAACGCATCCTGGAGCAGCTCGTGAAATCTGACACGTGGCCCGTCTACAGTCCCTTCGCCAAGGAGCACTTCGGCCGCGGCAAGGCCGAAGGTAGGGCCGAAGGTAGGGCCGAAGGCATCGCCGAAACTAGGGCTGAAGACGTTCTCACCGTGCTTGGGGCCCGCAACTTGGACCTCACCGACGCCGAACGCGAGCGCATCGCCGGGTGCACCGACCTGAGGCAGCTCGAGACCTGGGTCGGGCGAGCCGTGACCGTGGAGAAGACCAGTGACCTCTTCGACTGAGGCTTGGGACACCTGGCCCGTCTACAGTCCCTTCGCCAGGGCGCACTACAGCCGCGGCCAGGCCGAAGCCATTCTCATTGTGCTTAAGGCCAGGAAACTGGACGTCAACGACGCCGAGCGCACACGCATCGTCACCTGCACCAACCTGAGGCAACTCAAGACCTGGGTGAGGCGCGCCGTCAGCGCAGAAAGGACCTGCGACCTCTTCGTCTGAAACCGCCCGGTCTACGTTCCGGAGCCGACCGGGGCGGGGTCTGGCGCGGCCGGGCCGACGATCTCGCCGTGATGGCGCCCCAGGCGGAGGCGCCGCCGAGCGAGCGCGCCGCGATGACCGGGCCGAGCACGAAGTACGCGGGGATCGCGAAGTTCCAGCAGGCGTGCGCGATCAGGTTGATCCAGTACCAGGGACGGATCGCCAGCTCATGCCAGCCCTCGGCCAGGTCCGACCAGAACGAGGCCTGGGCGCCGCAGCGCAGCACGTCGGCGGCGAGCATCACGTACTGCCGCCGCAGCCGGTCCGCCCATACCCCGCCAGCCGACCGGCCCGCGACCTCGCCTCCGGCACCGCGGGTTCCGCGGGACCTGCGGACCTGCGGGTGCCGCCGGTGTCGCGTCCGCCACGTCTCCTCCGTCCGGTTCCGGTCGGGTGCCGCCGGGCGGCGATCCCGTGCGATTGTGCCGTGGCCCGCCAAAGCGGGCAATTCGTTTTCGCCCGCGGCCCGTTGCCATGGCGGGCCGGGCGGCAGAACCTAGAGGTGGCGCAGGCGACAAAACGCGATAAAAGGAGCTGCTGATGCCGGGACGGGTGCAGGGGAAGGTCGCTTTCATCACCGGCGCGGCGCGCGGGCAGGGGCGCAGCCACGCCATCCGGCTCGCCGAGGAGGGCGCGGACATCATCGCGGTCGACATCGCCGGGCCGGTCCCGTCCGTGTCGGCCTACCCGCCGGCCACCGAGGAGGACCTGGCCGAGACGGTCAGCCAGGTGGAGGCCCTGGACCGGCGGATCGTGGCGCGCAAGGCGGACGTGCGGGACGCCGCGGGGCTGCGGGCCGCTTTGGACGACGGCGTCGCCCAGCTCGGCAGGCTGGACATCGTGGTGGCGAACGCGGGCATCTACCAGCCCGTTTCCACTCTCGAACTCGACGACGACGCCTGGCACGAGACCGTCGCCATCAACCTGACCGGCGTGTGGCACACCGTGCAGGCCGCGCTGCCGCACCTCATCGCGGCCGGCGGCGGCTCGATTGTCCTGACCAGCTCGGTGCTCGGCCTGCGCGGCGCCGCCAACTCCATTCACTACAGTGCCGCCAAGCACGGAGTCGTCGGCATCATGCGCTCGGTCGGCCTCGAGTTCGGCGGTCACCGCATCCGGGTCAACAGCGTCCACCCGACCCTGGTCAACACCGTCATGATCCAGAACGAGCAGACGTGGAGCATGTTCGACCCCGAGAACCCGCACCCGACCCGCGAGTCGGCGGAGCCGATCTTCCAGACCGTCAACTCGCTGCCCGTGCCGTGGGTCGAGGCCGTCGACATCAGCAATGCCGTGCTGTTCCTCGCCTCCGACGAGGCCCGTTACATCACCGGCGTCACCCTCCCGGTCGACGCCGGCGCCCTCCTCAAGTAGGCACCACCGGAGCTGGCCCGCGCGGCGGCCTCACGGGCAGGGGATGGCCCCGGCCACGCCGCGGCACGCACCACCAACCCCTCCAGTCATACCCGCCCCTGCCACGCCAGCCCGGTGCATGACCATGAAGGCTTTATGGCGCTACCACGCCATAAAGCCCCTTCATAACCCCACAACTCTTCATGATCTTCGCCCACGAACCGGGTCGGCAGTGCCAGGATGGTCCCTGGCCCTGAGTCGGCAGTGCCAGGATGGTACGGAACGGGTGCGTGTTTCACCTGGTGCGGCCAGGTGAAACATGCGCTTCGTTCGGACTGGCCCCCTGGCGGCTTGCTTTCAATTGCGCAGCAGGCTGCTGCACAATTGGCTACGGATGGTGGTCAACCGGCGACCAATCGCGCAACGCGGCGTTGCGCGATTGCCCTCCGGTAGCGTGGTCAGCCGGTGAGGCCGCGCTCGATGGCGCCGATGATGGCCGGGCGGAGCTGGGCCACGCTGATGATCGCGTCGACGGAGCCGACCTCGACCGCGCGCTGGATCGAGTGGACGCGGTCGAACTCCGCGGCGACCTCGCCGAGCTTCTCCGCCCGGACGGAGGACTGGGCCTCGGCGAGGCGGAGGTTGAGCGTGGCCCGCTCGGCGCCGCTCGTCTCGGCCACCTGGGACTGCAGCGCGGTCACCCGGGGGTCGGTGGCCGTCCGGTTGCTCACCTCGGCGGAGAACACCACGGCCGCCGCGGGCGCGCCGCCGAGCACCGACGCGAACGAGCCCTCAAGGGCGAGCACGGTCATGTTCGGGTTGAGCGCCTTGGAGAACACCACGAACGCGCCGCCGTGATACCGGGAGATCACGCAGAACACGATCGGGCCGTCGAAGTTGACTATTCCCCGGCCGATCTCCGCCCCGTACTCCAGCTGGAGCTCCCGCATCGACTCGGGCGAGCCGTCGAACCCGGACAGGTTCGCGAGCACCACGAGCGGCCGGTTGCCTGACGCGGCGTTGATCGCCCGCGCGGTCTTCTTCGACGACTTCGGGAACAGCGTGCCCGCGGTGTAGGTGTCCGGCCCGTCGGTGGGCGGGAACCCGCGCCGCGGCACCGCCTTCGACTCGATGCCGATCAGGCACACCGGCCGGCCGCCGAGGTGCACGTCCTGCACCACCGCGGTGTCGGCGTCGGCCATCCCCGCCCAGCGCTCGAGCACCGGGTGGTCCTGGTCGGACAGCGCCCGCATCACGGTGCGGATGTCGAACGGCTTCTTGCGGTCCGGGTTGTGCTCGGCGGAGAAGATATCGCCGACGCGGGCGAAGTCGCTGCCCGCCATGGCGTGCGGGTAGTCGGAGACGTCACGGCCGGCCGGGTCGGAGGTGACCGCCCGCCGCGGTGCCGTCTCGCCGGGCGCCCGGTAGGTGTGCTCGTAGTGGGCCATCAGCACGTCGCACGCGGCCGTCAGGCTCGGCGCCCAGTACTGGGCCTGGCCGTTCGGCCCCATCACCCGGTCGTAGCCGCCGATGCCGAAGTTGTCCTCGGCCGACACGCCGCCGGAGAAGTCGAGTGACTGCTTGCCGGTGAGAACCATCGCCGAGTCTGGCGTCATCACCAGGATGCCCTTGGTGTGCATGAGCATCGTGGCCTCGGCGTTCCAGTACGGCTGCGCCCCGACGTTGATCCCGGCGACGACGACGTTGATCTCGCCGCCTCCTTGCGTGAACTGGACGATCCGCTTGAGCGCGGCGGCCACCGAGTCCATGTTCTCCGTGCCTGAGGTCATCGAGATCCGCGCGCCCGACGACAGGGCGAACCACTCGACCGGCACGCCGAGGCGCTCGGCGAGGTCGAGCGCGGCGATGACGCGGGAGCACTCGGGCTCCGACAGCGCGCCGAGCGACTTGGTGGGGTCACCGAGCAGGACCACCCGGGTAACCCCCTCCGGGTACCGCGGCGTCGGGGTGCTGACCACGCCGGCCACGAGCGCGGCGGAGTTCTTGCCCTTGGGCCTGCTCACCGGCACGAGCGCGCCTGAGGCGTCCAGGTCGTGCTCGGTGAACGTGCCGTCCTGGCCGGCCAGGAGGCCGGTCAGCTCGTACGGGTAGACGTTGCCGCGCCGGGCGGCCCGCAGCACCTTCTGCCGGTAGTCGTCGAGCGGCTGGATCGGCTCGGTCGGCGGCGGGCCCAGGTGCAGCTGGACGTTGTGGCTGGCGTCCAGGGTGGTCCACACCGCGACGTCCGCGAGGTCCCCGGACGGGGTGGGCATCCTGGCCACGAACTGGACCTCCTCAAGTCCGGCGCCGGACGTGGACGGCCTGATCCGGTGCACCAGGGAGTTGATCTCATCGCCGGTCAGCTCCACCACCGGCCACACGTAGAGCAGCACCCGGTTGCTGTCGAAGCGCTTGTGCTGCGGGAGCTGCGCCTGGATGGTGCGGATCGCGTCGAGGCAGCCCGCGAGCACGTTCTCGAGCGCGGGCAGCGCGACGAGGCGGCCGTCGGCCTCGCGCAGCGGGGTCAGGTCGCGGACCTGGCTCATCGCGATCAGCCGCTCGTCGGCCTTGTTGCTCTTGGCCACCGCCTTGAACAGGTAAATCTCCTCATCCGCGGACGGCAGCCGGGTGAGGTCGAACTCGCGCAGCCGGTCGAGCTGCAGCCGCTTGGCGATCTGCGGGTGCAGGCCCCGGATCAGCCGGTCCTCGGCCAGCCCAAGCTCCCCGACGGCCGGCCCCTCGGTCGGCGCGGCGCCCTCCCCGACGGTACTGGGCCGGTAGGTGAAGTGGTGCTGACTGGCGGCGCCGCTGCTGCCGACGATCGTGACCGTGACCCGCTCGACGCTGGCGGGCAGCGGGCGCTGCCGCCGCGCGAGCAGGTCGTGGATCTGCCCGGCGAGCGCGTCGGCATGGCCGTCCCCGGTGACGAACTCGCCGTCGCCCGCGACGTACAGGTCGGCGACAAAGCCGCCCGCGGGCGCCGTCGCAGCCAGGTCAGCCAGGCAGTCGACGGCCTGCGGCAGGTCAGTGAGCGAGGTGACCGTGGCGGCCACCAGGGCCGGCCCGTCGACACCACCGTCACTGGCGCCGTCGTACTCGGCGGTCACGAACCGGCGGCCGGCGATGTCGCGGACGGTGACGTCATCGAGCGCGCGGACACCGTAGTAGCGGCGGGTCAGCACCTCGAGCAGCGGCGCGTGGTCCACGGTGCCGCCAGTCTTGCCAGCCGCACCCCGGGCGATCCGCTGGCCGAGCAGCCGGACCAGCGGCTCCGCGGTGGCCACCATGGCCGCGATCCTCATCTCGCGGTCCGCCGCGTCCGGGTTGCGGTCCAGGTAGCGCAGGTCACCGCGGACCTGCGCGTACACCCGCGCGCGGTTGCGGCGCAGCAGCGGCTGGGCGAACCAGCGGAACACCACGCCGCGGGCGAGGTCGGACACGGCCGGGAACCGCAGCTGCGTCGCCTCGATGATGTGCTCGAGCGCCAGCCCGGCGCGCTCGCGCAGCGGCTCGGCGGGCGGCCCGCTCGCCAGCCACTGCCGCAGCAGCTCGGAGACGACCGTCGCGTCCGCGGTCATCCGCTGCTGCGCGAGGAAGATGCGGAAGACGGCGGTCTCCAGCTGCGGTGAGCGGTCAAGGCTGGTGACACCGTAGTGGCCGAGCGCGCGGCGCAGCCTGACCTGGAAGGCCTCGGGCAGGCTGGCCCGGTCGACGTCGAGGCTGCGCAGGTAGCTGTGGAAGTACTCGCGCGGGCTGTGCACCGCGCTGTTCGGCTCGGCCTCAAGCAGGTCGCGATCCGGCCCGTTGCGGCTCAGCTCCGACAGGTCGGCGAAAACGGTTAGCAGCTCGACCTCACCGGGCACCGGCCCGGCGCCGGCCTCGGCGCTGGCGGCCAGGTACCCCGACAGCAGTCGCTTGCGGTCCTCGGCGGTGCCGTCGAAGCCGAGCAGCAGCCCGCGCAGGTCGCCCAGGCACCGCTGGACGCGGTCGGCGGCGGGCAAGCCGGACGGCTCCGCGGGCAGGTCGATCTCGACGGCGCTGCCAGCCGACGCGCCAGTGCCGGCGGCTGCCGGGCCGGCGGCTGCTGGTGCGTCGTCCGCCGCCTCGGCGTCGTCGAGCGGCTCGAGGCGCAGCAGCGGCGCGCCGGCTTCCACCTGGCTGCCGACCGCGACCGCGCTTTCCCGCACGCGGGCGCGGAACGGAGCGCGCAGCACCGTTTCCATCTTCATGCTCTCAAGCACGATGATGGGCGCGTTAGCGTCGACCTCGTCGCCCACGGTAACCGGGGTGGCGACCACCAGGGCGGGCGCGGGCGAGCGGATCACGCCGCCCTCGTCGAGGCTCACGCGGTGGGTGACGCCGTCCACCTCGACCAGGTGGATGGGGCCGTGCGTGGCCGTGGTCAGCCGGAAGCGAACGCCGTTGACCGTGAACCGGCCGGTGTGCGCGTCGTACCGCTCTACCTCGACGTCGGCCGGGTACACGTCACCGCCGGACGAGACGCCGACCCGGAACCGGCTCGGCCCGGTGCGGGCCACGTGCACGCGGTAGCCGGTGCCGCGCAGCTTGAGGTCGAGCGGGCGCCCCGGGTCGTGCTGCACCTGGGGCCGGCCGCCGTAGGCGGTGGTCAGCAGCCTCTGCCGACTGACCTCCTCCTCGTCCTCGTACGCCTCGATCGCCGCGGCGGCGAGCGCGACGGCGGCGTGCTGGTGCGCGGCCAGGCGGCCCTCGCCGCGGACCCGGTCGATCCAGCCGGTGTCCGCCGACGCGTCGATCACCTCGGGCTGGCCCAGCAGGTCGAGCACGAAGCTCTTGTTGGTGGCGCCGCCCTCGATGACGACGATGGTCTCCGCCATGGCGCGGCGCAGCCGGCCGAGGGCCTCGGCGCGGTCGCCGCCGTAGGCGATGATCTTCGCGATCATCGAGTCGAAGTCGGCGGGGATGCTGTCGCCCTCGCCCACGCCGGTGTCCACCCGGATGCCCGGGCCGGCCGGCAGCACGAGCCGGGCGATGCGGCCGGGCGAGGGCGCGAAGTCACGGTCCGGGTCCTCGGCGTTCAGCCGCGCCTCGATGGCGTGCCCGGACTCGGCGGGCTTGTCGCCGTCCAGCTTCCCGCCGTCCGCGACGTGCAGCTGCAGCCGCACCAGGTCGGTGCCGGTGGTCAGCTCGGTGATCGGGTGCTCGACCTGGAGCCGGGTATTGACCTCGAGGAAGGCGAACCGCTTCTCCCCCGGGTGGTAGAGGAACTCGACGGTCGCGGCGCCCTGGTAGCCGACCGCGAGGGCGAGCCGCTCGGCGGACGCCTTGAGCTCCGCGGCCTGCTCCGGCGCGAGGACCGGGGAGGCCGACTCTTCGATGATCTTCTGGTTGCGCCGCTGCACCGAGCAGTCACGGACGCCGAGCGCCCAGGCGGTGCCCTGACCGTCGGCGATCACCTGGACCTCGACGTGCCTGGCGCCGGTGATGAGCCGCTCAAGGAACACGGTGCCGTTGCCGAACGCGCGCAGCGCCTCGGCGCTTGTCCGCTCGTACGCCTCGGTGAGGTCGGCGGCCGAGGCGACGACGCGGATGCCGCGCCCGCCGCCGCCGGCGGTGGCCTTGAGCATCAGCGGGTAGCCGATGCCGTCCGCCGCGGTGAGGGCCTCGTCCAGGGTGGCGACGGCGCCGCGGCTCCACGGCGCGACCGGGACGCCGACCTCCTCGGCGATCAGCTTGGCGCCGATCTTGTCGCCGAGCTGGCGCATCGCCTCGGCGTCCGGGCCGATGAAGGTGACGCCGATCCGCTGGCACAGCTCGGCGAACGCCGGGTCCTCGGCGACGAATCCCCAGCCGACCCAGGCGGCGTCGGCGCCGGTCTCGACCAGCGCGCGCTCAAGCTTCGCGAGATCGAGGTAGGGGCGGGCCGAGGCGGGCCCGAGCGGGTAGGCCAGGTCGGCCTCCCGGACGAACGTGGCGGCGGGCTCCGCGTCGGTGTACAGGGCGACCGTCTCGATCCTGGCCCCTGTCTCCGCGCACAGGTCCCGGACGGCGTGGATCAGCCGCATCGCGGCCTCCCCGCGATTGACGATGGCGACACGACTGAACACCGACTGAGACCTCCTGCGTACCGACACCCGCGGCGGCGCCCGAAACCCGGACCGCACCGTGACCGGCATCTATCCTGCTAGTTCGACACTGACCCTACCAATGCCGGTACGGCTCGAACCTCGGGCGCACTGTTGTAGGAACCCTACAAAAAGCCCGCACAGGGGGGCGGTCGCCCAAGCTCGTGGCCTCAGATGGGTGGCGGCGATCGTAGTCTGGCCGAGGCCGGCCGGGGTCGTAACTTACGGCCTTAGGGCTAGTCTCCGGAAAATCCCCAGAAGCCGACCTCGGTCGGCGTGCCGCCGTCGGAGAGGAATACGTACAGCCCGGTCCAGCGCATGGGCACCGCGCCCCAGAACTGGTCGTACCGGGGGTCGTCGTGATCGCGGGCGAGTGCCTCGAAATCCGCCCGGGGCGGCAGCGCCGTCCCGAACAGGGCCTTCACCTCGGCGGGGTCAAGCGCCCGGACCTGGTAGTCGGGCCACTCCACCGGCCCGATGCCGATCCCCTCGCGCATGTCACGGATCGAGTGCGTCCCCGAGTCCCAGCCGGACTCCCGCTCCCACAGCTCTTCGAGGCTCTCCGGCACCGGCTCCCAGTCGCCGAACTCATCCCACCAGTAGTAGTCCCGCTCCCGGAACACCCGCTCCTGCAGTTCCCGCAGCGACGCCGCCACGCTCCCGCCGTACGGCGCGACGTAACGCCAGCCCGAGGCACCCATCCCGTCCTCCCTCCGCCGCTCCCCGGCTCCGGCGGGCCGCTGAACGGCGGCTTCTCCTCCCGCAGCACCTCCGCCCACTCCAGCGGCGCCAGCAGCCCCGGCACGCTCGCCAGCCACTCCCGCGCCGCCACCGCGAACGACTCCGCATCCGGAATCGACACGAACACATTCAGCCCGACCGGCGGCACACGCCGGCCCAAGTCACCGGGAAAACCCACAGGCTCACTCACCACCCACACAACCTACAGCCGACTACACCAGACTCAGCTGGATACCGGGGTGTACTACGCCGTGCTGAAGGACAGGCCGGTGCCCATCCTGTAGCCCCCCGTCGGCCCGGCGGCGACCACGTCCCACTCATCGGGGTCCGCGCTGGTCGGCGCCCAGCCGCAGGTCCAGCCGTCGGCGGTCTCCCCCCAGGAAACGGTACCGCCAGGCTCCGGGTAGAACGGCGGGTCACCGATCACTTCCCGCCCAGACTCTCCCGGAACAGGCCTTCAGCGCGGAACTAGCGAATATTGATACCTGCCAAAGAGACGCACCCACTTGCCGTCCCGGTCACGAATCAGGAACGGTGCCGCCCAGCCCGCTCGCCGGGAACATCATCAGGCTGCGGGTCCCCGCTGGCCTGTCCAAGCCCTGGACGAATGGGCAGGGAAACCAGGATATACACCGTCCGAGCCGCAAATCGCGACCATGGCCCAGCAAAGTACCCAAGCGTCACTGTGGGCGAACAGCACCAGCAAGCGTCACTGTGGGCGAACAGCACCAGCAAGCCGGGGCCGCTCAGCCGTTCCCGGGACGATCCGTCCGCTCGAGAACCCCGGTAACGCTATACCGAGGATAGGGGGTACGCACGGTACGCGGGAGCGGAACCTCGACCAGCTTGCCGTCATAGATCATCCAGAGGCCGAAGCAATCGTCCTCCTCATCATGGATGAGGACCTGAACCGAGGTTGGATCGGGCCAGTTAAGCGACTCAAGGTGCGAGAGCAGCCCCTGCCAATTCATCCGCATGAACTCGATAACCCACATGAAGCAGGCCGTGGAATCACGGAGGTTAGGAGCGCCAAAGTAACGATCGTAAACAGGCTTGAAGCACTGGTACCATTCACGGCTATCGTCGGGACGGGTCAGCGGCTCCATGACCTCTTCCGCATCCCTCGCGATGACGATTACCTCCGCGAACCTGCTCACGTCGCAGTCCTCTCCTCTCGGCTTTCCTTGGCACCCTACCCGACGTCCAGCCTCGGATGATCACCGCCCTCACGAGGAACTCGCCGACACGGAAGAGCAGGTTACTGCCAAGCCCGGGGCGCCGAGGTCTCCCCAGCATCCCGGGCCAACGCCCGCACGATCTAGATGCTGTTTGCCGGGACCCTCCCCGGCGTGCTTGCCGGGGCGGATCCCGGGCACAGGGATGGCATCATGACAAGTGCGCATGCACCCGGGCTGCCCAATCCGCCACGCCGCTGAACGTCGAAGAGCAAGAGCGCCAGGCCGAGTGGGCCTAGCAGGTCAGCGGCTCCCCCATCGATACCAGCCGCGTCCCCCGCGACGCTGGATCCTTCGACTTCACCGCTGTCAAAGCCACTAGAGGTATTCACGACGCGAACACTCGGATGGCCGGCAAAACGATCGTTGACTATCTGCGCCTGATCATCATTCTTGGCCGAGAATACAACATTATTAGTCTGAGACTTACTGCCTCCCGGGAGCTTATTATTTATCGTCTTAGAGATATTTTCGATGGTAGCATTCGCCTTCGTTCCCGTGACATCATAGTCCTGGACGGACGTCAAAACGCCTCTATTGAAGGTGACCTTGATCAGGTCGGAAGTCGTTCCCGCAGCCACAGTTCTCCCATCGGCCCCGGTCATTATACCTTTGGCCGCAGGAAAGACTTTGTCGTCCTGATAATAGTAGATGCTGCCCGTACCGTTGCTGAGCAGATGGCCTTGAGACTCCAGCTGGTCGTTAAGGAACTCACGCATTTCGATGGTATCATCGTCCGCGGTATTCGCGACGGGATGGGGAATGCCATTCTTATCCACGAATATCTTCGAGCCCTCGTACTGACCCTCGGTCAGCGGTTTGAAACTCTTTCCTCCAGTATCGACCGGCCTCGTTGACACGGGCACGACCCTCCATGCCGCGACCCCTGCCGCAACAACTGCCGCGACGTGAGCCACGTGAGCCACGTGCGCGGCGTGGGCGACGGCTGCGACGTGGGCGAGGTGGAGGAGGTGGAGCTGGTGGGCGTCAAGCGCGGTGTGCCCGGTGGGGTCGGTGAAGCCGAGAGGGTTATCGGCGGCGTACCCGAACGGGGAGGCTGAGGCGCTGTCGGGGACGGGCTTGTTGGTGACGGTGTCTTTGTTGCCGAAGCTGCCGGTGGCGGGGTTGTACCAGCGGGCGCCCATGTTCACCTGGCCGGTGGCGGGACTGGTGTACTGCGACTGGTAGCCCAGCGATCCCATGAGGGTGCCGCCGGTTGCGGTGGTGGCGCCCCAGGGGCCGTAGGTGCGTGACCCGGTCAGGGTGGTGCCGGCGGGGGTGAACTGGGCGGTGAGGTCGGTGTGGTGGTCGGTGAGGTCGAGGACCCCGGTGCCGGGGGAGTTGGCGGGGGCGGTGCCGGTGAGGGCGCCGCCGGGGGTGTAGGTGTAGCTGCTGGTGCCGTCACCGGCCAGCAGCGCGGTGGTGCCCTCGTAGGCCAGGGCGGTGGCGCCGCCGGGGGTGGTGAGCTGGGTGTCACGGCCGAGGGCGTCGTAGGTGCCGTTCTGGGTGCCCTGGGCGCTTTGCTGCCCGTAGGCGTCGGAGGTGGAGGTGACGGTGCCGGACGGGCCGGTGACCGAGGCGAGGTCGCCGTCGGCGGTGTAGGCGTAGCTGCTGGTCCCGTCGGAGGTCAGCTGGTCGCGGGCGTCGTAGGTGTAGCTGGTGGTGCCGGCCTGGACGCGGTTGCCCGCGCCGTCATAGGCGTAGCTGGTGGTGGTGGTGCCGCTGGTCCAGGAGGTCAGCCGGCCCGCCCGGTCGTACCCGTAGGTATTGGCCGATGCCCCGGCGACCCCGGTGGTCGTCTTGGAGGTCAGGTACCCGCCGGCGTTGTACCCGTAGGTGACGGAGGCAAGGGTGGTGCTGCCGTGGGTCAGGGTGTCGCTGGTCAGCCGGTGCAGGCTGTCGTAGCCGAGGGAGCGGACATCAGTCCCGGTGCCGCCATAGGCGACCTGCGACGGCTGGGACATGGGGTTGTAGGTGTAGGTGAGGGTGGCGCCGCTGGCCGGGTCGGCCATCGTGTGAAGCCGCCCGGCGCTGTCGTAGGTGAAGCTGGATGTCCCGGCGGCGTCCTGAACCGTTGCCTGCTGCCCGTCGCCGTTCCACGTGTAGCTGGTGGACCCGGCCGACCCGGCCGCGGTCAGCAGCAGCCCGCGGTCGTTCCAGGTGAACGTCTCGCTGGTCGCGTTGGACGGATGCCCGCTGCCGGCGGTGCTGGTGGTCGCCGCGGTCAGCATCCGCCCGGCGCTGTCGTAGCTGAACGACCGGCTGGCGGTCGGGGCGCTCGCCCCGGACCCCGACTGGCCCGTCACGTTGCCCATGGCGTCGTAGGTGTCGGTGACGGTGACGCCGCCGGGCTCGGTCAGGGTGACGGGCTGCTGGTCGCCGTTGTAGGCGATGGTGGTCGTGGAGTTCGCCGGGGTCGTGTACGTGCTGGTGGCGGGCTCAACCTGGGTCTGGGGCAGGTTCCAGCTGTTGTAGGTGGTGATCCACGGGCGCCCGTTGCCGTCGGTGTAGCGGGTCTGGTTCCCGGCGGCGTCGTAGCCGAACGACGTGATGATGCCCAGCGAGCTGCTCACCGGCTGGGTCTCGGCGGTCAGGCTCCCGGTGGGGTCGTAGGTGTAGGCCGTGCAGTAGCCCAGCGCGTCAATGGTCGACAGCTGCTGGCCCTCGCCGTTGTAGGTCGCGCTGGTGCTGGCCAGGGTCTGCCCGGCGGCGTCCAGGCTGGCCTGGCCCAGCCGGTTGCCGGCCGCGTCGTAAGTCACCGTGTCCGAGGTACCGTCGGGGTTGACGGTGGCGGTCTCCCGGCCGAGCGCGTCGAAGGAGAACCGGGTCAGGTTGCCGGCCCCGTCGGTGACCTGGGTGGCCTCCCCGGCCGCGTCGTACCCGTAACTGGTAGTCACCCCGGCCGGGGTGGTGACCAGCGACTTCCACGTCCCGCTCGGGTCCGCCGCCGTGGGCGCGTACGACGTCGTGGTGGTGTAGGAGGCCGGCGCGGGGTAACGCTCCACGCTGGTCGCGGTGACCTGGCGCCCCAGGTAGTCATAGGTGCTGGTCGCCTGGGCGCCGGTTGGGCCGGTCACCGACAGGGCCTCGCCCACCGGGTCGTAGGAGCTGCTGGTGACGCCGCCGCCGGGGTCGGTCTGGCTGGTGCGGTGCCCGAGCTGGTCGTAGGCGTAATGGGTGACGTTGCCGAGCGGGTCGGTGCTCGTGGTGACCTGGCCGAGCGTGTTGTAGGCCGTGACCGTGGTGCCGCTGACCGGGCTGGAGGCGCCGGGCGGGGTGTAGGGCGGCAGCGCCTGGGAGACCACCCGCCCGTCGGCGTCGTAGACGTAGGTGGTGGTGTTCCCGTTGGGGTCCTGTGCCTCGGCGACCTCGCCGAATGTGTTGTAGCCGGTCGTGGTGATGGGCCGTGCCGCCACCGGGGTGCCCCCGCTCACCTGGGCAGCCACCGGCGGCCCGGTGACGAGGGTCTGGTGGCCGGCCGCGTCGTAGGCGTAGCTGGTCGTGATCCCGTCCGGGCTGGTCTGCGCGGTCACCTGGCCGAGCTGGTCCAGCTGGTAGCTGGTCGTCAGGTTGTCCCGGGTGAGGTCGCCGCCCCAGCGCTTCTGCCCGTACAGGAAGCCGACCTCGGACGCGGACAGGGCGAACGGGTACACCTGCACGTCGGAGATGGTCCCGTTGAAGTTGTGGATGTCGGGCTGGCCGTTCCACTTGTCACCGCCGATCTCCAGCGGCCCGGTGGACGCGATCGGCGACGGGTCGGTGTCGTCACCACCGTTGTCGCTGCCGTTCACGTACAGCTGGACCGCCCCGGTGTTCACGTTGTAGACCCCGGTCAGCAGCGTCCAGCCCGACCGGGCGGTGGCCCCGTTGTCGGCCACGGCCCAGTCCGGCGCGTTGTTCACGTCCTCCTCGGCCCGGCCGAACTCCCAGTCGCTGCCGCCGCTGCCGATCCCGAGGTAGAACCCCGACACCGCGCCCGCGTCCTGGCCCAGCGCGATCTCCGCGCTGCCGGTGAAGCCGGCCAGGTTCACCCACGCCGACACCGTGAACGACCCCGTGGTGTCCACCATCGGCCCGCGGGTCGTGATCACCTGCCCGGCCTGCCCGGTGAACCTCGCCCCGTCGCCGGTCCAGGTGACCCCCGAGGCGGTCGCGACGTTCGAGGACGCCGACCAGTCATACGCGGCGGTGCCGGAGGTCTCGTTCAGCGGCCACCAGCCCGCCGGGCCCTCCGCCCCCGGGTCGCTCACCATCTCGGACGTCTTGTTGCCCATCAGGTCGTAGGTGTAAGTGGTGGTCTGCAGCGCAGACCCGCTGCCCTGGGACACCGCCTGGGTGGCGACGTGGTCATCGGGGGTGTAGGTGTAGGCGGTGACCCGGTTCAGCCCGGACGGGTCCAGGGCCTGGCTAGCGACCCGGCTCGCGGCGTCCACGCTGTAGTTCGTGGTGGTGGCGCCGTTGTTGGTGACCCGGGTGATGAGGTTGCCCGCCGGGTCGTAGGTGTCGGTTTCCTGCGCGTAGCTGCCGCCGCCGGGCCCGGTGCGGGTGACGCTGGCGGTCAGCCCGTCGTCGGTGTAGGCGTAGGAGGTGACCCGGCCCATCGCGTCGGTGACCGACGCGAGCCGTCCCGCCGGGTCGTAGGCGCGGGATTCCTCGATGAGGGGGGCGGCCGCCTGGGATCCCGGCGGGCTGCCGGTGTAATTCGGCAGCGTGGTGGTGAGCAGGCGTCCGTTCGGGTCGTAGGCGTAGCTGGTCACGTTGCCGGCCGGGTCGGTCTGGCTGGCCAGGTTCCCGTAGGGGTCGTAGGTGTACTGGGTGACCGCGCCGGCCGCGTCGGTGGACGTCGCCTTCTGGTCAAAGGCGTTGTAGGTGGCCGATACAGTGCGGAGCGTGTCCCCGCCGGTAGTGTCGGCGGTCTTCTGGGACAGCAGGTTCCCGTCGGCGTCGTAGGTGCTGGTGACCTGCCCGGTGTGGACCGCGCCGGTGACCCGGTCGGTGACCGCCGGGTCGGTCTGCAAGGTCACCCGGCCGTCGGCGTCGTAGGCGTAGGTCGTGATCAGCGTGTAGGTGTCGGAGACGACCTTCTCCTGGACCTTCCGGCCGATCCCGTCGTAGCTGTAGAAGGTTTCCAGGCCGAGGGGGCTGATCGTCTCGGTGACGTCGCCGTTCCAGTCGTACAGCGTCTGGGTGACCGCGCCGGCCGGGCTGACGGTCTGCCACAGCAGCCCGGCGGGCGGGACGGAACCGTCGGCGCTGCCCGCGGTGGTGGTCCCGTCGGTGTAGGAGTAGTTCGTGGTGCGGCCCGACGGGTACCCGGGCACCGGCGGGGTGGTCTGCGAGAGCAGCTCGCCCGTGGAGGAGTCATAGATGCTGGAGGTGAGGTACGAGTTGTCGGTGGAGGAAGCCGACCGCCCGTCACGGAAGCTCTGCATCAGGTCGTTGCCGCTGTAGGGCGGCTGCAGCTCCGCCGTGGTTTCGTTGGGCGAGTAGCTGGCGTAGGAGGTGGAGCACTTGAGCGCGGCTTGGTTCTGGCAGGTGACCGTCGAGACCACGTTGCCGCGCACGTCATGGCCGCTGTCGGTGACGTCCCCGTTGGGGTCGGTGACCTGGTCCTGGAACCCGGCCGAGTCGTACCCGTAGGTGGTGGTGTCGCCGAGCCCGTCGGTCTGCGACAGCATCCGGCCGCTGTTGAGCGGGTCGTAGACGTAGCTGAGGGTGCGCCCGCCGGGATCGGTGACCTGCGTGGTCTCGATGGGGGCAAGGCCCGCGGAGTGCTGGGCGGCGTCCCACTGGCCCGCTGCCTCGTCGATGCTCATCTGGCCGGGGTAGAAAGCGACCTCGGCGATGTTGCCGTTGAAGGCCGACGGGTACCCGGTCGTGCCGCTCGAGGAGTTGTGCGGCTGGTCGGCCCACGGGTAGCCGAGGAATCCCGTGCCGATGTAGTCGTAGCTCTGCCCGGCCCCTGACCCGCCGGTGATGGTCCCGCTCACGGTGCCGACCTGCTGGCCGTCCAGGTAGAGCGCCTGGCCGTCGGCCTTCGCGGCCAGGACGACGTTGTGCCACTTGCCGTCGTTGACCTGGTTGCTTGACGCGATCGGCGTGCTGCCGTAGTAGAACTCACCGTTCAGGTGGCCGTCCTGGCCGACGTACAGGTTCGGGGTGAAGGCGGACGTCGTGGTGGAGCCGGTGACCGGGGCGGCGGACGATGACAGCAGCACGCCGTCGGTCGCGGTTGTCTTGAACCACAGGCTCACCGACTGATTACCCGCGCCGATCAGGCCGTTGGGCAGCGCGAGGTAGGACGATGACCCGTTGAAGCCGTCGACCATCGCATCCGTGAACGGGCCGCCGGTTACTCCCTGGGTCACGTTGCTGTAGGTGGCGGTCCCGCCCTTGACCTGGTTCACCGCGGTCGTGGTGCCGACATCCGCCAGCCGCCAGTAGTCGCTCGGCTGCCCGCCGAGCACCGACGCCACGTACTTGCGGCTCGACCCGGTATCCGCCGGGGCGCCCACCGTCCACGACCCGCCGCTGGCATCGGTCACGCCCGTCACCTGGGCCGTCACCAGGTTGTAGGTCGCCTGCTCGAAGACCTTCCCGGACGGGCGGGTGATCTTGGTGAGCAGCGGCGCCGGGTTGGTGCCGATCGCGTACATGCTGGAAACCTCGGCAGCGGTCAGCTGCCGGTCCCAGGTGGCCGCGTCCGACATCGCCCCGTTAAAGCCGGCGGCGGTCCCGGTGGAGCTGCCCGCGTGCGGCTCGTCGGGATACGAGCCACCGAGGAACCCGGTGCCGAGGTAGATGTACGGCGCGACGAACGCGTGCACCGTCATCCCCCCCTGCGAGGCGACCTCGTTGCCGTCGATGTACAAGGTTTCCTGCGTTCCGGACGAGGCCAGCACGACGTTGTGCCAGTGCCCGTTGTTGACCGCCGCGGCCGACGACAGCGGGGCATTGGTGCCGGCGAAGCCCCCGAGGAGCTTGCCGTCCGAGCCGATGTACAGCACCGGGCTGTACGGGTTCGTCGTGGTGCCGCTGGTGGCCGGGTCGGAAGACTGGGAGAACAGGACCCCGTTGGCCGCGGTGGTGTTGAACCACAGCGAGACGCTCATCGCCCCGGCCTCATCGGCCAGGCTGTACGGCACCTTCATGTAAGACTGGTTGAAGCCCGCCGCCCCGACCGACGAGGACCCGGCCAGCGGGCCCGGCTGCTTGTTCAGCACAACGTTGGCGTAGGTGCCGCTGTCGGTAGCCTCGTTAGCCAGCACGGAACTGGCCGCGGTGATCCCTGATGTCTCGTTCAGCCGCCAGTAGGACTGCGGCCCGGAGTTCAGTACCGCGCCCGGGTAGCCTGACCCGCTCTGGTAGGTGTAGGCGGTGCACGGCTGCCCAGGCTGCGACTGGTTGCACGCCGAGCTGAGCTGGTCGCCGGTGTAGTTGTACTGCCAGGTGATCGCGCTGGACTGCTGGCCCGGCGTGACCGGGTCGGTGGCCACGGCGGTCACGTGCGGGAACTGCGCCCCGGACGGCTTGGACCAGGTCAGGTACAGCGACCGCTGCGACACCTGCGACGTGATCTGGGTGATCACGCCGGAGGAGTAGGTGAAGTTCAGCGTGTGGCCCTGCGGGTCGGCGACCGACGTGATCCCGTAGTTCCCCGACCCCAGGTCCTGCCCGAACGTGTACTTCGTGTCGCCCTTGTCGATCAGCTGGAAGTTGTCCGTCACGGCGAGCGTCCCGTACCGGCCCTGCGGCGAGGTGTAGCTCCCGTCGGCGTTCTTCCCGTACTCGATCTGCTCCCCGTCGGGGTAGGTCACCATCTCCGTCGCCGTCGACCCGTCAGCGGCCGGCAGGCGGTCGCTGACCTGCATGTCGAGCAGCGACGACCAGCCCGTACCGAACGCCCCGCCCGCACGCGGCTCCAGGCTGTTGTAGGTCCGCTCCACCGACATCGCCGGGCCGATCACGGGCACGCTGGCGTCGGTCGCCTGGGTGGTGAAGTTCCCGTTCTGCGGGTCGAAGACCGCCCCGCCGCCGTTCTGCGATCCGCCGGGACCGCTGCCGTCCTGCGCCATGCCCTCGTACAGCAGCGGCTGCGGCACCGGCGTCTGCAGTGCGAAAGCCTGCGCGTCCGGGCTGCCCGCTACGCCGTCGCCGGACCACACCGTCCAGTAGTACGTCTTGTCCCACGCCAGCGTGCCCGCGGGGACCACCCAGTTGTTGGTCGGGATCCAGTCCGAGTAGGCCAGCGTGTCCCCGTCCGCGTCATAGACCTCGAAGTAGTACCACAGCGTGTCGCCGTCTATGTCCGACCCGTTCGCGATCAGCTCCGGGGTCAGCGTCGGGGCGTTGTAGCCGTTCGGCGGCCACTGGTCGTTGATCTGCGGGCCCGAGGGCGGCGGGTTGCCGGTGAACGCGTCGAGGGTTGCGGTGGCCGCGGCGCCCGCCTGGGCGCTGGGCGCCGAGGACGGGGTGGCCGCCGGCGAGGACCCGGCGTCCGGGCTGGTGGCGCCGCCAGCCGGCGTGGTTCCGGCCGGGCCAGGCGCGCTCGCCGCGGGCACGGTGCTCGCCGTGGCGGCGGGCGGCGTCACGGAGGGCGGCGTCGATGAGGGCGGCGTCACGGAGGGCGGCGTCGATGAGGGCGGCGAAGCCGGCTGAGTCCCGGCCGCCGGCGGGATGAACGCCCCGGTCACGTGCTGCTTCACCCTGGCGCCGGGGAAGGCGTACAGCGGGAGCTGGCCGGGCGCCTGGCTGGCCGCGCGGCCTTCCGCGCGGGCGATCGCCCGCGTCACCGCGGCGGGAACCTGGTGCTGCCTACCCGGCGCCTTGCCTGCCTGCTGCGCAGGCACCGACGGCGGCGGCGGGCGGTTGCCGGTCACCCAGTCGGCCAGCCGGATCACCTCCGAGCGCACCGACGCCGGCGTGGGCACCGGCAGGTGCTGACCGCCGGCTCCGGACGGCCACGCCAGCGGCACCGCCAGCGCGAGCATCCCCGTCCCGGTCGCCATCCGGCGCACGCGGCGCCCCAGCCACCCAGCGAGCCGGAAACGCCGCCCGCTAACCGCACGCCCAGCCACGCGCATGCCCGCTCCCAGCGACCCAAAAATACAGCCGACGCTAAGAAAGCCCTAAGAGAACCCTGCGGGAACCCTCAGGACCGCAAACGCAGCAAAGCGTCGCATACGCCACGGAACCGCGCAATACCCAAAGATCAACTTTGGCAAAGAACACAAATATTAGCTAAAAGCTAAGGATTTGCTCGATGGCACGCACGCTCAGGTCAATTTCGCCGAAACGAACCCCCAAGCTCGGACAACACTAAAACCCCAGGTCAGCCGCCTGCCGCGTGCACGCCGGCCTCGACCGCGGTCGCCACCCCGGCCCGCAGCCCGGAGGTGCTGAACACGAGCGCGGTCACGTTCGGCGGACTGCCCGGCGCCGCGCCCTCCACCACGAACCGGACGGACGTGAACCGGGCCGCCTCGGCAAGAACCGCCGCCCGTTCGGCCGCCCCGGACGCGACGACCACCTTGCAGCCGCGCACCAGCAGCGTCCCCGCGAACGGCGCCGCCTCCGCCTGCGTCGCGGGCCCGGTCACCGCCAGGTACGACACCCGGGCCGAGGTCG
>Ga0265338_10000937_pt1 | contig 49245 bp, 38 predicted proteins | sample 42126metaG_FD_193579 | JGI IMG/M metagenome (GOLD analysis project Ga0265338, IMG submission 193579) | Rhizosphere microbial communities from Carex aquatilis grown in University of Washington, Seatle, WA, United States - 4-21-26 metaG | ecosystem: Host-associated > Plants > Roots > Rhizosphere...
TATAGGGCATCGTGCTGCCTTTCATATCCGAGCCCGTTTCCCCTATGAAGGCTCGTTTTCGCTTTGAAAATCTGGATTCTGTTCTCACGTGAGTTTCGCCGGTTGTCACCGTCTTTGATCGTTACTGGCCGCCTTTTGCGATCTCATTTGACCCGGGCGTCGAACGTGAAGGCCTCAGGCGGTCCCATCGCGAGCCTCCGAAACTCAGGATGGATGGGGTTCAAGACGAAGTTGAACTCCCCCAGCGTCACGACGCTTGGAACCCGCAGGACAGGGGATACGCCCTTCTTCAACCAATCGCCTCCAAATCGCCGCGTGGAGTCCGGCGCCGGGACCTGCCGCCAATCATCCGGGAATTTCTCCGGAGCGTGAAGCAGATCGAGGTCGAAGCGTACCGGGATAATGGTCCACGCCGCCGCTGTGAGCAGCTCCCGGTCCTCAGCGTTGGCGAGGACCTCCAATTGGGCCAGCGAGCGGTTCTCCGACGTGTAGACCGCACGGACGCCGAGAGGATTCCACCTGCCTGGAAACTCGGCGGCACCACGCCCGTCAAATGCCCTGAAGGCGAGCTTGGTCTTGCAGATCCGCCAGGCCGTGATCAAGCGAACACTCCATATTCCAGGCGTCCCAGCACATGCTCGACCTCCCTGGCGCCCTGCTCGGACGCCATGAGCGAGAGGGGGGTTCGTCCGCCAAGAACGCGGAGCGGCCTTGCGAGCCAGCCGCGCGCCCTGTCCTCGTCCTCCAGCACGTCCACGGCGCGGACGAACACCCTCATCAGCCGGGCGACCCGCTCGGACTCGTCAGGCTTGAGCTTCCCCCTGGCGCCCAGCCGGCGGAGGATGGTCTTCTCCGAAATATTAACATAGGGCGCGATCCCCGACGGCTGCACGCCGAAGGCAACGGCGAGGTGGCGAAGAATGCCGGCCGGTAGCCCAAGCGAGACAAGCTCGGCCATCTTGAGGTCGTTGCTGAGTGGATAGGAATGGAAAACGGAGCTATATTTGGCGGGAGTCATTTGTCCGTAAGGTGGGGACAAGTGGGCGCCGTGTCAAACATCGCTATTCAGCGGCGCAGGAGACGGATTCCGGCCCGCGATTAGCGAAATGAAAGGCGCGGAGTGCCTCAAGATAGCTGAGGCGATCCGGTCACAATCTTTGGACCAAGACCGGCCCGGTTTAGGCATCGCACAATCCCATCGGGTTCAGGAACTCCCCGCGAAGCGGTTTGCCGGGGTAGACATTGCCACGCTTCATGGGAGCAAAGTGTGTCGCTCCCGCTCGGTCGCTGTTTGGCCTTGGACGTTGCGGATGGCAGGCGCTGCATGGTCAACGGGAGGATAACACCCCATAGATCGCAAGCCCCGCAGTGCTGTACGCTCACAGTTGCTTGTTTGACCCATAAAATAGGCACTCACACGACAGAATGAATAACCGAAAAACGATTCCTCAAATCATGAATTCAGATACCTCCCGCGCCGGCTCAGCGTTCGGCAGAACCGCTCTTATTGCATTGGGCTGCGTCCTAAGTCTTACGATGGCACAAATCCCAGCGGCGCGAGCCGGTGATGCCAGCTCGACACTGCGGCCTCTTGACGACAAGGCTACGAGCCTGCCCCTAACCGCCGACTTTTCAAAAGGTACGGACCCTAATATTGGCCCGTATATCCTCAGTCTCACGAACACCTCGAAGGATGCGATTAAGGTCAGCGTCAAGATTCACCTGAGCGTGTCGTTCCACGCCAACACTAAGGACAGGAATGTTCCCGATCACGTCATCGGTCCGGGCCAGGTCTGGACCATAGATGATCTTGCCGCAGGCGATAAGGTCACCCTCACTGCTGATGGTTTTGCCCCACTGGAACTTACCGTTCCCTAGGGGTCCAACCATAGCCCGCACTCCGCTGCCATTTCACAAGATTCAGAAAGACTCGCTTGGATGTTATTGTCCGAGCGGGTCTTGGAGCGCTTGAAATTGAGTGTAGGGGTCGGATCTGGACCAGCGGCCGTCAGGTTTACCCTGCTTCCCCGAGCGATCCCGAGTGGAGAACCAACTCTAAAGACCCAGCGATAGGTGTGCAGGAAGTAGACCGTGCTGGCGAGCACCGCGATGAAACAGAGAGGCATTGGCGACGCGGGTGCCACCCAGCCTTGTCCGCCACTTGGGTTCGTCCGAAAGAGATAGCTCACGCAGGTGGGCTATTGGCACACCACGATTGGCGCAACGGTACCTGGCGCCGGAGCTCATTCGAATCGAATGCCTTGTCGGCGGCTGAGACGGCCGAGCAGACAGACTGTTTGAAAAGAGACCCTTTTTCATACCGCCGAATCATTACAACGTCCTGATGATCCGCGCCCAGTCTCGGTGTGATTCCTCCACTAGCAAAAAACTAACACCCCAAGGGGGCTCGGGAAACGTAAGCACGTCACTCTCCAGCCGCGAAAATGGACCAAAATGAGGCCTTATTCTGGTCATATGGGCCGGATTTACCTCTAGAGAACCGTGCTCCTGTAGGGCCGGGCGCGGGGCATAGGTGCTCTGCGCCGAATCAAAGGATCAGATCCGGGGGAACGTTGGCGAGCGCCTCCTCCATCGTCGTGAGCCCCATCTTGACCTTGAGCATGGAGTCCTGGTGGAGGGTCTTCATCCCAGTCTTCATTGCGATGCGCTTCAGCTCCGCGACCTCGACCTCCTTGTTGATGCCCTCGGTGAGCGCCTCGCAGTTCACCATGAGCTCGTGGATCCCCACGCGCCCCTTGTAGCCGTTTCCGTTGCACACGGGGCACCCCTGGGGGTTCGACTTGAAGATCTGCCCGCTCCAGCCGATCGCCTTTTCGATGATCTGCTTCTCACGGCCCTCGGGCTCGTACGGCATCTTGCAGTTCTTGCAGACCCGGCGAAGAAGGCGCTGCGCGCACACGCAGACAAGCGAGGCCGAGATGTTGAAGGGCTCGATCCCCATTTCCGAGAGGCGGGTCACGGTTGAGGGCGCGTCGTTGGTGTGGAGCGTCGACACGAGGAGGTGACCCGTGAGCGCCGCTTCCGAGGCGATGCCCGCCGTTTCCTCGTCGCGGATCTCGCCTACAAGGATCACGTCCGGGTCCATGCGCAGGTAGCAGCGAAGCGCCCGCGCGAACGTAAGCCCTATTTGCCGGTTCATTTGCATCTGATTGAGCCCGGGAAGCGTGTACTCGATCGGATCCTCGGCCGTCTGGATGTTCACGTCCGGCGTATTCACCTCGGCCAGCGCCGAGTACAGCGTCATCGACTTGCCCGAGCCGGTCGGACCGCAGTGCAGGATCATGCCGTAGGGCTGGCGGATGCACTCGCGGTACCTGGCGAGATTCTCCTCCGAAAACCCGAGCGCGGGAAGCGGAAGCGTCGACTTCTGCTTGTCCAGGATGCGCATGACGACCTTCTCTCCGAAATTCATCGGCCCGGTCGCCACACGCAGGTCAATGTCGATGTTCTTCTTCGTGAAATTCTTGAAGACAATGCGCCCGTCCTGCGGCAGGCGCCGCTCGGAGATGTCCAGGTTGCACATGATCTTGAGCCGCGTGACAAGCGCGGTTGCGACCTGCTTTGGAAGGCGCAGCTTTTCCTGGCAGAGCCCGTCGATGCGGTAGCGTATGAGAAGATCCTTCTCCATCGGCTCGATGTGAATGTCGGACGCGCCGGAGATGTAGGCGTCCTCGACGATGCGGTTGGCGAGCTGGATGATGGGCGCGGAGTCCTCGCTTTCGAGTTCGGCGGCCTTCATGTCGCCGCCCTCCGCGTCGGCCTCGTAGGCGTCGCTGATCACCTTCGTGACGGACCCGATGTCGACGTCGTCGCTCGATGCGGCCTTCGAGTCCTTGAAGAACTTCTTTACGAGGGCCTCGAACAGGGTCGCCGAGACGACACGGACCTCGTCGATGCTCAGGTCCGTCGTCTGGGTGAACGACTCGCGCTTCGCGTAGTCGAGCGGGTTCGTCATGACGACCGCCACCGAACCGGGCGCCAGGCTCTTGTGCGGGAAGATACCCTCCCTCCGGATGATCGCGTCGCCGGTCGTCTCGACCAGCTTCTCGTCGATCTCCAGCTCCTCTATCTTGGTGACAAGCGGGAGGTCGGTGAGCCTCGAGACGAACCGCGCCGTGTCATCGGGGCCCAGCTGGAACTTCGGGTCCACCATCCTGTGGATCAGGGCCGCGGAATACTCGGCGACCTCGGTCAGAAGCTTGAGGTCGGCCTCCGTGAACTCCCCGTTCGTTCCGGCCGAGAACTCCTTGTTCAGCGTCTGGATGGCGCCGAGCGTGATCGTGGTCTTCAGCGGCACGGTCAGCATCGACCTCACCTCAAAGCCGGTGGTCTTCGCCATGTTGGCCATCATGGGCGCCTCGTTCTCCGTGTTCCTGAAGAAGACCGGCTGGCCCGACTGGATCACCTTCCCGACGATGCCGGTGCCGACCGGGACCTTGAGCTGGAGGAGCTTGGCCTCCATCTCCTTGAACTTCGCCTCCTTCTTGGAGTCGTCGCTCCAAAGGGAGGGAGAGTAGTAGATCTGCTTGAACGCGATGTCATTGCCCTCGACCAGGTAGAGGGTCATCGACTGTGCCTGGAGGGCCTCCACAACCTTCGAAGCCGTGAGCTCAATCACCGATGCGACGTCCTCCTTGCTCGGAGCGGGCTTGGAGATGATCTTTATCAGCAGGGAGCGCCTGAGGGCGCTCGCGATTGTGGGGGCTGCCATACTCGGTATAAATCAAGGGATTGCCATCGAGTGTGCCGTCCCGCAACGAGAAACGCGTTGGCGCCGCCCTTCAGGTGGCATTTCCCTTGCATAGGTCCGCACTTGCCAAAAAATCACGCCCTCCAATGGCCGACCCAGAAAGGCACCCATTCCTGCAGGGACTCAGCAAGCACCGCGGATCCCCGCCGACCGTCGTCGTGATTTTCGGCGCATCGGGCGACCTGACGGCGCGCAAGCTCATCCCGGCCATCTACAACCTGAGCTACGACAACCTCCTTCCGGCCGACTTCCACCTAGTGGGCTACGGCCGCAAGGCGATTCCCGACGAGGAGTTCCGGTCAATCGCCGCCGCGGCGATCAGGGACTATTCTCGCCGCGAGCTCGACGCCGAGGTCTGGGGGCGCGTTTCCGCAAACACGACGTATGTCACCGGGGGCTACGACGAGAAGGCGGGCTTTGACCGGCTCGCGGCCCACATCAAGGACATCGAGAAGGGAGTGGGCAGCGAGGTTCAGTCGCTCTTCTACATCTCGACGCCCCCGTCGGTCTTCAGCCCGATCATCCAGAACCTGGGGGCAAGCGGCCTGGGAGGCATGTACCTCGGCCAGCCCCATCACTCGAAAGTCATCATCGAGAAGCCCTTCGGGCGGGATCTGGATTCGGCCCGTGCGCTCAACGCGGAGCTGCGCTCCGTATTCGAGGAGAGCCAGGTGTATCGGATTGACCACTACCTCGGAAAGGAGACCGTGCAGGACCTCCTGGTGCAGCGCTTTGCCAACGCGATCTTCGAGCCCCTCTGGAACCGTAACTACATTGACAGCGTCCAGATCACCGTGGCGGAGGACCAGGGCGTGGGCGCGCGTGCCGGCTACTACGAGCAGAGCGGGTGCCTGCGGGACATGATCCAGAACCACACCACGCAGCTGCTTGCGCTGACCGCGATGGAGGCCCCGGGCTCCTTCGATGCCGAGGCGCTGCGCGACGAGAAGGTCAAGGTGCTGAAGGCGATCGAGCCGATCGCGCTCGGCGCAGTCTCCGACACGGCCCGCGCCCAGTACGCGGCGGGCATGACGGCGGGCGTGAGCGTGCCGGGTTACCTGCAGGAGAAGGGCATTGCGCCCGGGTCCTCCACAGAGACCTACGCGGCCATCCGCCTCTCGATCAACAATTGGAGATGGCAGGGCGTCCCGTTCTACCTGCGCTCCGGAAAGCGCATGCCGCGCCGGGTCTCGGAGATCGCGATCCAGTTCAAGTGCGCCCCGGGCACCATTTTCCCGCGCAAGGAGGGCTTCAATCTCGCAGCCAACACGCTCTCGTTCCAGATCCAGCCCGACGAGGGCCTCGGCCTGATCCTCAACGCGAAGGTCCCCGGCCTGGAAACCCGCACCCAGCCGGTGAAGATGAGCTTCCGGTATGCGACGACGTTTGGCTCGAACACGCCCGAGGCCTACGAGCGCCTGGTGCTCGACGCGATGATCGGGGACGGAACGCTCTTCATCCGCGGCGACGAAGCGGAGACTTCGTGGAAGCTCTACACCCCCGTCCTTGACTTCTGGCGGTCGCAGGGAAGAAACGGCTTGGAGGAGTATCCGGCGGGCTCCTGGGGACCCCAGGGGGCCGAGAAGCTGATCGCGTCGCGGGGCCACGCCTGGCGGCAGCCCTGACGCCGCGCACGACGAGGCCATGTCGCGCATATTTGAGGCGCTCCCCGGGATCGAGGTTCCCGTGGGGGCAATATCAAAGGGGCTCGAGCAGATGTGGGAGGGCGCCGCCTCCGCAGGCCGGCCCTCGCCGGCCGGCGAGCAGTCGATGGCGACTCAGATCAACCTTGTGCTGCACCTCGGCTTCAGGACGGATGCCGGCGACGCGGTCGAGCAGTTCGGGACCGCGGTGAAGTTCTCGAGGCGCTATCCGAGCCGCGTGGTGGTCCTGTGCCCCCTTCTAGACGATGCCGGGGTCACGACGATGCGCGCCAAGGTCTACGGTGAGTGCTCGATCGGCAAGTCCGCCGACGACACGCGCTGCTGCGAGTTCGTGATGCTGAGCTACCCGCGCTCGGCGCGCGCGCACCTCGAGAACCAGGTGTCGATCTGCCTGTCGACCGACCTTCCGCTCTACTACTGGGCCCACCGGTTCAGCGAGTCGGCCAAACTGGCCGACTACCGCTACCTCCTGAACACGGCCAGGCGCATCCTGATCGACAGCGCGACGGCGCCCGCCGACGCCCTGACCTACGCGTGGCCGCAGCCGGAGAAGGTCCGGGACCTCGCGTATGCCCGGCTCCTGCCGGTGCGCCAGTCGGTCGGGCAGTTCCTCGGGCGCTATCCCGTGGAGGCCCTCGCCAAGGGGCTCAGGTCGGTCAGGCTCGCGTATGGCGCGGAGGTGGTCGCCGAGGCGCGAGTGCTTCTCTCATGGGTGAAGGACCGGATCGGGGCCTGCGGAGCGACCGGCGAGACGGTCGAGATCGTGCAACCCGCGGACATGGCCCCCAGGGTCTTCACGCTCGGCTTCTCGTACGACGACAGGAGGTCCTTTGCGTGGAAGGCGGACCTAGCGACGGCCCACGCGACCTTTGACGCCGATTTCGGGTCGGGCCGCACGGTGATGCCTGCGTCGGTCGCGCTGCTCTCCCAGGAGAACGCCCTGAGCGACGCGATGTTCTTCTGAGTTATTCGATGCGCAGGAGCGAGTAGCTGCGCTTGCCCTTGCGAAGAAGCAGAAAGCGGCCGAACAGCAGGTCGCCCGAGGTGGCCGAGCGGGCGGCTTCAGCCACCCGCACGTTGTTCAGGTAGATTCCCCCGGCCTCGATGTCCTTTCGGGCTTGGCCCTTCGAGGGGCAGAGCCCGCTGTGGACAAGAAGCTCCACGAGCGGCGAGCCCGCACCATCTATCTTGGATCTCTCCAGCGCCTTGGTGGGGATCTCCCCGGCCACGTCATTAAACAGGGCCTCGGTGATGCCGTCCAGCCCGCCGCCGAACATGATCTCGCTCGCCCTGACCGCATCGTCGCAGGCCGTCCTGCCGTGGACGATGGAGGTCACCTCCCGCGCCAGGGCCCTGTGGGCCTCGCGGGCGGCCGGGTTCGCAAGGTGGCTGGCCTCGAGCGCCTCGATATCAGCGGGGGACAGAAACGTGAACTTCCTCAGGTAGGCCGGCACCATGCTGTCCTCGGTGTTGATGAAGAACTGGTAGAACCGGTACGGGCTCGTTTTCGCCGCATCGAGCCAGATCGCGCCGTCCTCGGTCTTCCCGAACTTCGTCCCGTCGGCCTTTGTGATCAGCGGGAAGGTCAGGCCCCAGGCCTGGAGGGCGAGCTTCCTGCGGATGAGCTCGGTGCCGGCGGTAATGTTGCCCCACTGGTCGGAGCCCCCGATCTGGAGTTCGCAGTCAAGCGACTTTCGCAGGTGGTAGAAATCGTGCGCCTGCAGCAGCATGTAGCTGAATTCCGTGTAACTGATCCCCCCGTCGGCCTCCATTCGGGACCGGACGCTCTCCTTCGCCACCATCATGTTGACCGAGAAATACTTCCCGACGTCGCGCAGGAAATCAAGGTACCCGACCCCCGCCGTCCACGCCGCATTGTCGACCATGCGCGCCGGATTCGTCTTCGAGTCAAAATCCAGGATCCTGGAAAGCTGGGCCTTGATGCTCGCCAGGTTGTGGTCGAGCTGCTCGCGCGAGAGGAGGTTTCGCTCCGCGGACTTCCCCGACGGGTCGCCGATCATTCCTGTCGCGCCGCCCGCCAGAGTGATGGGATGGTGACCCTGGAGCTGGAAGCGGCGCAGCATGAGCTGCCCGACCAGGGAGCCCACGTGGAGGGAATCCCCCGTGGGGTCAAATCCGCAGTAAAGCGTGGCGGGCCCCCCCGCTAGGCGCCCTGCCAGCGTCTCCAGGTCGGTGCAATCGGCCAGCAGGCCGCGCCATTTTAGCTCTTCAATGATCGTCATGGGGCTCCTCAAGAAGCCCCCCGAGGGCTCCGGCGGCAAGGGATTTTGTGACGTTCAAGCGGGGTCCTGGAAAAAACGATTTGCCGAGAAGGAGACCCTGAGCCAAGTTACCCCTTCCTTCGGATCACTCCCGCGTGGAGCGACCCGCGAACTCAGTCCATACACAAACCCACCCTCCACCATGCCAATAGCCATCGGAACCAAGGCCCCGGATTTCAATCTCAAGACCGCCACGGCGGACGGGCTCAAAGATGTGAAGCTAAGCGACAACTTTGGGAAGAAGAAGACGCTCATACTGTTCTTCCCTCTGGCGTTCACCGGGGTGTGCACGCAGGAGATGTGCGACGTGAGCGCCGGCCTTGGTGACTACTCCGGGCTGAACGCGGCCGTCTACGGGATAAGCGTTGACAGCCCGTTCGCTCAGGCTGCGTGGGCCAAGCAGAACAAGATAGGAGTGACGCTACTGAGCGACCTCGACAAGAAGGTCGCCGCCGCCTACGGCGTCATCTTCCACGGGCTCGCGGGGATCGGCGACACGAGCGCCAGGGCCGCGTTTGTCATCGGAACGGACGGCGTCGTGAAGTACGCCGAGCAGACGGCGACGCCGAAGGATCTCCCGAATTTCGTGGCGATAAAGGCCGCGATCGCAAAGTGATCCCGCGGGCCGCACGATGAGCAAGCAGCGCGATTCCTTCGGGACGCTTCTGACCTTCTCCGCGAACGGGTCTGAGCTGAAGTTCCACTCGCTTCCCGCGCTGGCGCGGGGAGGGCTCGATGTCTCCAGGCTGCCGGTGTCGATCCGCCTGGTGCTCGAGTCGCTGTTGAGGAACTGCGACGGCAAGCGCGTGACGGAGCACGCCGTCCACGCTCTCGCCTCGTGGCAGCCCAATGCGACCCGCACCGAGGAGATTCCCTTCGTGGTCGCCCGGATCGTGCTCCAGGATTTCACCGGGGTTCCCCTCCTCGTCGACCTTGCCGCCATGCGATCCGCGGTCGCCAGGATGGGCAAGAGCCCGAAAATGATCGAGCCCCTGGTCCCGGTGGACCTGGTGGTGGACCACTCCGTCCAGGTCGACTTTGCGGGCAGCGCGGAGGCCCTCGCCAAGAACCTCGAGATCGAGTTCTCGAGAAACCGCGAGCGCTACCAGTTTCTCAAGTGGGGAATGCAGGCCTTCGAGACGTTCAAGGTCGTGCCTCCCGGGATCGGCATCGTGCACCAGGTCAACCTGGAATACCTCGCGAAGGGCCTGCTCAGGGACGCCAACGGGGTTTGTTATCCGGACACGCTGGTGGGCACGGATTCCCACACGACGATGATCAACGGCCTCGGAATCGTCGGGTGGGGCGTCGGCGGCATCGAGGCCGAGGCCGGAATGCTGGGACAACCCGTCTATTTCCTGACTCCCGATGTTGTGGGTGTCCATCTGACGGGATCGCTACGGGAGGGCGTTACAGCGACGGACCTCGCGCTGACGGTGACCCAGCTACTGAGGAGGGCAAAGGTCGTGGGGAAGTTCGTCGAGTTCTACGGTCCGGGCGCCGCAGCGCTGCCCGTCGTGGACCGGGCGACGATCGGCAACATGGCCCCGGAATACGGCGCCACGATGGGGTTCTTTCCCATCGACTCAGAGTGCTCGAATTACCTCTTGGCGACCGGAAGGAGCGCCGAACATGTGGCGGCCTACGAGGCCTATTACAAGGCCCAGGGCCTCTGGGGCATTCCGAAGAAGGGCCAGATCGACTACTCGCAGGACATCGATCTGGATCTTGGCACCGTGGTGCCGAGCGTCGCCGGGCCCAAGCGTCCCCAGGACAGGATCGAGCTCCCCATGCTCAAGCATGAGTTTGTGGGCTCGTTCTCACGGCCCGTGGCGGAAAACGGATTCGGGAAGAAGGCGGAGGACTTCGGGTCGGCCGGCGCGGACGTCTCGTTCAACGGCCGGGGAACGGCAAGGATCGGTCACGGAAGCGTGCTGATCGCCGCCATCACGAGCTGCACCAACACCTCGAATCCGTCCGTCATGCTGGCAGCCGGGCTCCTTGCAAAAAAGGCGGTGGAGCGCGGTTTGAAGGTTGGGCCGGCCGTCAAGTCCTCACTGGCCCCGGGTTCGCGGGTCGTGACCGACTATCTCACCCGCACCCGCCTGCAGCCCTTCCTCGACCAGCTTGGCTTCCAGACCGTCGGCTACGGCTGCACGACCTGCATCGGGAACTCCGGCCCTCTTCAGGCCCAGATCGAGGACGCGGTCGTGAAGAACGACCTGGTCGCCGCCTCGGTGCTCTCTGGGAATCGCAATTTCGAGGCCCGGGTTCACCAGAGCATCAAGGCAAACTTCCTGATGTCTCCCCCGCTGGTCGTCGCGTTCGCCCTGGCCGGCCGCGTCGACATCGACATGACGCGCGAGCCGCTGGGGAAGGGAAGCGACGGAAAGGACGTCTTCCTGAGCGACATCTGGCCGACGCTGTCCGAGGTGCGGGAGCTGATGCAGGCGGCGTTAAAACCGGAAGTCTTCAGAAAACTCTATGCGGATTTTGCGTCGCAGAATCCCAAGTGGAACGAGATTCCTGCCTCGGCAGGCGACACCTATTTATTCGACCCGAAGTCGACCTACATCCAGGAGCCCCCGTTCTTCGCGGACTTTTCGATGAAGCCCGGGTCAATCGCCGATATCAAGGGGGCGAGGGCGCTCGGCGTCTTCGGCGACTCGGTGACGACCGACCACATCTCGCCCGCGGGCTCGATCAAGAAGTCCTCCCCCGCGGGAAGGTTCCTCATGGAGAGCGGCGTCGCGTTCGAGGATTTCAACAGCTACGGCTCACGGCGCGGCAACGACAGGGTGATGACCCGCGGCACGTTCGCCAACGTGAGGATAAAGAACCTCATGCTCGGGGGCGAGGAGGGCGGAAGCACGATTCTGCAGCCGGAGGGCACGAAGCTCTCAATTTTTGACGCGGCCCTGGAGTACCGAAAGCGCGGGACCCCCCTGGTGATCATCGCGGGACAGGAATACGGCACGGGCTCGTCGCGCGACTGGGCCGCGAAGGGGACGAACCTGCTCGGTGTGAAGGCCGTGGCGGCCCAGAGCTTTGAGCGGATCCACCGTAGCAACCTTGTCGGAATGGGCGTCCTGCCGCTTCAGTTCAAGGAGGGCACCACCGCCGCGACCCTGCGGCTCGACGGCTCGGAGACCTACGACGTCCTAGGGCTGGGCGGGTCGCTGAAGCCCCAGCAGGACGTGACGCTTCGCATTACGCGGACGGGTGGCGAGACCTTCGACGTTCCGGTCCGCTGCCGGATAGACACCCCGATCGAGATAGAATACTACCAGCATGGCGGGATCCTGCCTTACGTTCTCCGTCAAATCATCGCAAATTCGTGATCCCTGATACGGCCAAGCCCGTTTATCTCGTCGACGCGTATTCGGACCCCGTCGTCATCCGCCTCGAGGGCAGAGCCAGCTTCCTCAACAGCGCGTGCCTTCGCGACTTCGTCAACCAGATGCTCAAGGCGGGGAAGACGAGGTTCGTCATCGATTTCCTCCGGTGCACCAGCATGGACAGCACCTTCCTCGGGGTGCTTGCGGGCGTTGCGCTCGAGCTGCGCAAGAGTTCGCCGAAGGGGAGCCTGGTCCTGACGCGGATCGGGCAGCGCAACCTCGAGCTCATTCGCAACCTCGGCCTCCACAAGCTGCTGACGGTCGACATGGGCGACGCGGGCTCGAGCGCCGACGCGTGCAGGGCGCCGCTGGAGAGCGGTGTGCACGGCGAGCTGGAGAACGCCCGCCTTGTCCTCGAGGCGCATGAGAATCTCGTCTCGGCCGATGAGGCCAACCGGGGAAAGTTTCAGGACGTGCTTGTTTTCATGAAGAACCGCGTTGAGCAGGGCTGAAGTCTTGTGTTCACTCTCCGGCCCGCACCAAGGGTGCCCGGAGTCCCATCGATGTTTTCCCTCCTCTTCACGTGCCTCCTGTTACTTGTCGCGGCGCTGAGCCTCGCCCTGTTCAGGCTGAGGGGGGACGCCGAAAGGCGCGAGGAGCAGAGGGCGAGGGCCGAGCACGATCGCCAGCGTGCCCTCGACTTCATGCACCTCATGGCGGAGGCGCTGGGCGAGGGGCTCTCCAGGCAGGAGCTCCACCAGCGAATCGTGCACGCGTCCATCCTGTGCACGGGGGCGCTGAGCGCGTGCATCTTCGAGCGGACGCCCTCAAACATGATGCGCAGCGTGGCCATCGAGGGGCTCTTTCCCCCGCACAGGCCGCTGCCCGACCACGTGAAGGCCAAGCTGACCACGCGGGCAAAATTCATCGAGCGGGTCCTGCGCTCCGAGGAGTTCCCCGTGGGCGAGGGGATCGCGGGGCGGGTGGCCGAGACGGGCCGCGGCGAGTTGATCGCCGACGCGACCCTCGATCCCAGGATCGTGAAGCACGAGGACCCGAACCTCGCGGTCCGGTCGGTGATTGCCGTGCCGATGAGGTTCCGCGAGCGATTCTTCGGCGTTCTCGTCGTCGCGAACCCCGTGGACAACCGCCTCTTCACGGAAATGGAGTGCACGCTGATGCAGTCGCTTGCCGAGCAGGCGGCGCTCGCCCTCCACAATGCGGAGACCCTCAACCTCCAGATCGAGCGAAAGCAGCTCGACCTTGATCTCTCGATCGCGAGCGGGATCCAACAGATGCTGCTGCCGTCTCACTCGGCCGTGTTTCCGGGGCTCGACCTCGACGCCCGCTACGCCCCCGCCCAGAGGGTGGGCGGCGACCTTTTCGACGTGATCGTGCTCTCGCCGACGCGCCTCGGCGTGGCGGTTGCCGACGTCTCGGGCAAGGGGATCGCTGCCTCGCTCTACATGGCCGTCTGCCGCACGAACCTCCGGCAGATCGCGCCGAGGCACATCTCGCCGTCCCAGACGCTCGTCGACCTCAACCGGACCATGGGCGCCGACATCCGTGGCGACCTTTATGTGACGGTGCTCTATGCCGTGATCGACATCCAGTCCAACCAGGTGACATTCGCCCGCGCAGGCCACGAGCTGCCCCTGTTCGCACGCAGGGACCCGCAGACCGGCAACTACCTCACCCACCTGGTTCGCTCGGAGGGGATGCCCGTCGGGCTCGTTCCGGACGAGCTCTTCGCCTCCGCCATAGACGACAAGGTCGAGCCCTTTGGCTCGGGCGACACGCTCGTCCTCTACACGGACGGCGTCACCGAGGCGCCGAATGAGGAGGAGAAGGAGTTCTCGAGCGCCCGCCTCGCCGACGTCGTGCGCGCGCTCCACACCAGGACCGCCCGGGAGATCAACGACGGCGTGCTCGAGAGCGTCCGGCGGTTCGCGGGCGACGCCGTGCAGCGCGACGACCTGACGCTCGTGACGGTAAAGCGGGCGTAGGCGAGGATGCGCGGCGCACCCATGCCCGAGCGCAGGAGAATCCTCGTGGCCGGCGGCGGCGCAGCCGGTTTCTTCGGCGCGATAGCGTGCGCCGAGGCGGATCCCTCGGCGGACGTGACGATCCACGAGGCCACGGAGCATCCGCTTGCCAAGGTGCGCGTTTCGGGCGGCGGGCGCTGCAACGTCACTCATGCCTGCTTCGAACCCTTGGCGCTCGCCCGGGGCTACCCCAGGGGCTCGCGGGAGCTGATAGGGCCGTTCCACAGGTTTGGACCCTCCGAGACCGTCGCATGGTTCAGGGACCGGGGCGTGGAGCTTAAGACGGAGGCCGACGGCCGGATGTTCCCGGTCACGGACGAATCCGCCACCGTTGTGGACTGCCTCATGCAGGCTGCCCGGCGGGCGGGAGTGCGCCTCTTCACGGGCTGCGGCCTGCGCGGCCTCGAGAAGGTCCCCGGCGACGGGCGCGGACGGTTCCTGGCGACGCTTTCAAAGGGTGAACGGATCATTGCGGACCGCGTCCTGGTCGCCACCGGCGGGGGGAAGGACTCGGCGGGCCTGGCGGTCGCCGCCTTGCTCGGGCACGGGATCAACCCCCCGGTGCCGTCGCTTTTCACGTTTCACGTGGACGATCCGCGCCTCAAGGGTCTTGAGGGCCTCTCGGCAGCTTCTGCGGTGGTCTCGGTGCCGCAGACGCGCCTGAGGGAAAGCGGCCCGGTGCTCGTGACCCATTGGGGTCTCAGCGGCCCGGCGATTCTGCGGCTGTCGGCGTGGGGCGCCCGGGAGCTCTGCGACAGGGGCTACCGCTTCGCGCTCACAATAAACTGGGCGGGTGTTCGCGGACCGGCGCAGGCCAAGGCCTTCCTCGAGGCCGAGAGGGCCGGGCATCCCAAGCGCCAGGTGTCCACGTCAAACCCGTTCTCGATACCCGCCCGACTCTGGGAGCGCCTTGTGGCGGCGGCTGAAATCGCGGCCGAGACGACTTGGGCAAATATCTCAAACGACGCGCTGAGGGCCCTCGCGGGTCAGGCCTCGGCCTCGGAATTCGCCGTTTCCGGGAAAAGCATGAACAAGGAGGAGTTTGTCACCTGCGGAGGCGTGAACCTTGCCCAGGTGGATATGGCGACCATGGAAAGCCGAATCTGCCCGGGACTCCACTTCGCGGGAGAGGTGCTCGACATCGACGGGATCACCGGCGGCTTCAACTTCCAGTCGGCCTGGACGACCGGCTGGCAGGCGGGCAAGGCCATGGCGTTGCGCTGAACGCCGCCGCGGGGCCCCCGCGCCTGGGGTTTGGCGGCTAAAGCAGGGCGCTCCCGCATCGGCAAAGGGCGCCTCCGGCGGTGCGGCAGGCCCCTTGACCGTGCGGACTGCGGATTATTGGGGGCGAGCCCCGGCCGACCCCCCAGAAGCGGAGGCCTGCCGGACCGGGCCGGGCAGCGGAATGACCGCCGACTGCAGCCCGGCCTTCGCGCAGAGGAAATAGACCGCCGCGCCGACGACAAACGCGAGCACCGGGGCTGCCGGCACATTGAAGCCGAGATTCGGCAGGATGCCGATCACGAAGCCCAGGGCCCAGGAGATCCAGCCCGCCGGGTTGAAGCCGGCGCGCGGGCCCTCCCACTTGCCCTTGGAGAGCAGGTAGTCGACCATCATCGCGCCGCAGATCGGGCCAAACGAGGCGCCGATGACGACGAAAACCGGGATGGCCTTGCTGACGTAGCCTGTCACCGCCAGGACAATGCTCACGGCCGCGCCTATCCCGACCGAAACGAACGGATTCACCTTTGGGAGCGTTGTCTTGAAGCTGTTGGCGGCGATGAAGGCGGAGAAGCACCCCGGGGGGAATGCCGCCACGGCAAGGAGGAACAGGACCCATTTGGCGGTGCCAGCGCCGAGGACCACCTGGATCAGGTTGAAGGAGTCTAGGATGAAGCCCTTCCTTTCCGCTCCCAGGGCCGCGGCCTTGGCGCTCATCTCCGGCGAGCCATAGACGCCCGCAACGATGAGCATGGAAAGCCCGGCCGTCACGAGAACCGCCAGGGCTATGCCCACGAGGCCGCCCATGCTCACGTCCCTCTTGTCGCGGCTGCTCAGGCCGAAGTCGGCGCCCGCGGCTCCCGCGGTGGCAAAAAAGCCGACCACATACGTGAGGATCGCGGCGATCACCCCGAGGCTGGCCAGCCGCGCGGGGGCGTCCGGGGCGATGGCCTGATGCACGGCGACGAGTTTGGCGGGATCAAAGGCGCCCACGCTGCCCACGGTCTTCGCGAACAGCCAGATCAGGACCACCAGCGGGATCAGCGGCAGGTAGGTGGCCACCTTGGCGACGTATTGAATGCCCTTCAGCCCGACGAACGCGGCCAGCACGCCCCAGATCACCATGATGATCCGCGGATCCACTGGAATCACCGCAGCCAGCGCCAAGGACGAGAAGTAGACGTTCACGCCGAGCCAGCCAAACTGCAGGACGCCCATAAGGAAGCCGGGCATGAGGAATCCGCCCTTGGCGCCGAAAGTCGAGGTGCCGACGATGTAAAGCGGCAGGCCCGTCTTCATGCCGAGCAGACCTGGCACCAGGTAGAAGAGGTAGTGGCAGACGAGCGCCGAAATGAGCAGGCCGAGCAGGCCCACGCCGATTCCCTGCGCCAGCGTGCCGCCGAGGAAGCCTGCCTGGGTCGTGGTGGCGTCCTGCCAGAACACGAACCAGAGGAAGATGCCGGCATAGGTCGGCGCGGTGTTCTTGTACCAAGGGGCGCGGTTCGCGGCCGGATTGGGCGTCGCGCTCGTGATGTAGAACGGGAGTTGGCCTGTCGGGGGTCTTGCGTCCATGGGGGTAATTGTCAGGGTTTCAGACCGAATGATCCGAGATAGGCGATGCTCGGGGGGATGTTATGAACCGGGTCGGAAGTCTCGTCCTCGATCAAGTAATACTCGACGCCGTCCTTGCGGCCCTCGGCGATGATAGCCGGCCAGTCCATGAGACCCTGTCCGATGATGACGTTGTCCTCGACCGGGGCGCGTCCCTCGTAGAAGCCCGTCTTGGCGCCCTTCTTCATGTCCTTGATGTGAAAAGCCTTGAAGCGGTCAGGGTACTTCTGGAGCAGCTTCACAGGGTCCACGCCTGCGTTGACGACCCAGAACACATCCATCTCGCAGAAGAGGAGCTCGGGCTTCGTCTCGTTCATGATGACATCGAAGGCCGTGCTGCCGTCGGCCTGCGGCTTGAATTCGTACCCGTGCGTGTGGAATCCCATCCTCAAACCCACGGCTTTGAGAGTCTCGCCCCACTTATTGAAGTTGGCGGCCGCCGCCCTGGCCATGTCGACCGTGAACTCGCCGTCGTGGGGGATCCACGCAACGCACACATAGGAGCCGCCCAGGGTCTTCACCTCGTCGATGACGCCCGGCAGGTCTGTCTGCATCCGCTTGTAGTCGATATGGCAGCCCACGACCTTCAGGCCGTTCAAGTCCGCTAGGGACCTGAATTCCTTCGCCGTGTGACCGTAGGTCCCGGCGGTCTCGATCTGGGTGAACCCGAGCGCCTTGGTCAGTGCCAGCCCGGAGGGCAGGCTGGGAATCAGCTGGGCACGCAAGCTCCAGAGCTGGATTCCCAGGGTATTGGTCTCGGCTGCGAAAGCCGAGGCGGAGGCAAGGAGAAGGGCAGCAAGAATCTTCGATTTCATCTGCGGTGGGGGGTCATTTTTGTCCTGCGCTGGGATTGGCGCAGGCGCCCAGAGGCTGGCGGGGCGTGCCGCCAAAATTGCCGGGAAATGCGGATTGTACAAGGAAGAAGCCTGCGCAAGGCGACTTGCCACGCCGGCCCCGCGATCCAAGGGTGGAGGGCGCATGTCAGCCAAAGGTGCAGCCAAGGTCGACCGATTTTCGCTCCCGGACCCGTCCGGTCATTTTGGGCCGTACGGGGGCGTCTACGTCCCTGAAACCCTGATGGCGGCCCTTGAGGAGCTTCATGCGGTCTACTCGGCGGCCCGCGTCGATCCCGTGTTCCAGTCGGAGCTTCGGCGGCACCTCTCCGAGTTCGCCGGGCGCCCCACGCCGCTCTATTTCGCCGAGCGCCTGACGCGCCACTGCGGCGGGGCCAAGATCTATTTAAAGCGCGAGGACCTGCTCCACACCGGCGCCCACAAGATCAACAACGCCATCGGCCAGGCGCTCCTCGCCCTGCGCATGGGCAAGAAGCGGATAATCGCGGAGACCGGCGCGGGCCAGCACGGCGTGGCGACGGCGGCGGTGTGCGCGAAGTTCGGCCTCCAGTGTGTCGTCTACATGGGCGCCGTCGACATGGACAGGCAGGCGCTCAACGTCTTCCGGATGCGCCTGATGGGCGCCGAGGTGCGAAGCGTGGAGGCGGGCCAGAGGACGCTCAAGGAGGCCATCAACGAGGCGATGCGCGACTGGGTGACGAATGTGAGGACGACCCACTACATCCTGGGCACCGCCTACGGCGCGCGGCCGTATCCGGAGATGGTCCGCGACTTCCACCGGGTCATCGGGATCGAGGCCAGAGAGCAGATCCTCGCCCGCGAGGGCAGGCTGCCGGACGAGCTGATCGCGTGCGTCGGGGGAGGCAGCAACGCCATCGGGCTGTTCTTCGAGTTTCTGGAGGAGCCGGGCGTGCGCATGACGGGCGTCGAGGCCGGGGGCATGGGAATCCGCAGGGGCGACCACGCGGCCCGGTTCGCGGGCGGCAGGCTCGGAGTCCTGCAGGGGTGCAAGACGTTCATCCTCCAGGACCCTGACGGGCAGATCGAGCTCACCCATTCGGTGTCGGCGGGCCTCGACTACGCCGCGGTCGGGCCCGAGCACGCCTACTACCGCGACCTCGGCCGCATCGAGTACGCGTACGCGACCGATGACGAGGTGCTGGAGACGTTCCAGCTTTGCTCCCGGCTGGAGGGCATCATCCCGGCGCTCGAGAGCACGCACGCGCTTGTGCACGCGCTCAAGCGCGCGAGGGAGCTTGCCGCCGACAAGATCATCATCGTGAACCTGAGCGGCCGGGGTGACAAGGACGTGCAGGAGGTGGCGAGGCTCATCGGAGAAAAGCCATGAGAAGCATGACGGGATATGGACGGGCGGCCTGCGGCTTCGCGGGGGGGACGCTGAGCGTGCAGGTGAGCTCCGTCAACCGCCGGAGCTTCGACCTCACGGTCAACCTGCCGCCCGAGTGGGAGAACCTCGAGGCAGAGATCGTCGAACGCGTCCGCCGCATCGCGGCGCGAGGGAAGATCAATGTCGACGTCGAGTACGCGCCCGCCGGGGGGCGCGATGAGATCTCATGGAACGAGACGGCCGTGGGGACGGCCCTGGACAAGCTGGCAGCGCTGGCCGACGCCCGCCGGATTCCCTTCGAGCCGACGGCCGAGCTCCTCTGGCAGATCGCGAATTCCCAGAAGACGGCGGCCGAGGCGCCCTCGGGCGACCGTGTGCGCCCGGAGCTCTACTCGGTCCTCGACGAGGCCCTCCGCGCGTTTGCGGCGATGCGCGCGAGGGAGGGGGAGGCCCTCTTTGTCGACTTCATAGAGCGTATCGGGATCTGCCGCAGGCACATGGACGCCGTCTCCGCTCGGGCGCCCGGCGTCGTGCCGGCCTACCGGACGCAGCTGCTGAAGCGCCTTCGCGACGCGGGCCTCGAGCTGGACGTCGACGACGAAAGGGTGCTTCGCGAGATCGCGCTTTTCGCAGACCGCTGCGACGTCAGCGAGGAGATCACCCGCTTCCGCAGCCACATCGACCAGCTGTCGTCCCTCCTGAAGGCTGACGGCGAGATCGGGCGCAAGGCGGACTTCATCCTCCAGGAGATAGGCCGCGAGGCCAACACGATTGGCAGCAAGGCGAACGACCTGGCCATCTCCAAGAGCGTGATCGAGCTGAAGAACGAGCTCGAGCGGATCCGCGAGCAGATGGCGAACGTGGAGTAGGCCGCTATACGGGGGACCTGGGCGACTTGAGCGAGTACGCCGCGTAGAGCACCACGCCGACGCAGATTGCCGAGTCGGCGACGTTGAAGGTCGGGTACACGTAGGTGCCGAAGTGGAAGTCCAGAAAATCCACGACGTGGCCTCGGACCAGCCGGTCCGCCAGGTTTCCGGCTATCCCGCCGCACATGAGGCCGAAACAGGTCTGCGCATGGGGGGCCGCCAGGCCGAGCGCCCTCCGGCCTATGAAGATCGCCACGAGCGTGACGCCGGCCAGCGTGGCCAGCAGGATGCTGCGGCCCGACAGGATGCTCCAGGCGGCGCCGGTGTTGCCGACGTGGACGATGTAGAAGAAGCCCCTCACGACCCGGATCGCGCCCGCGCCGTCCCCGTAGGTGTTGAACGGCAGGTGCGCCGCGATCCACGCCTTTGTGGCCTGGTCGGCAGCGAGGACCGACGCGGCGATCGCCGTCAGGCGCCAGTATTTCAGGAAGCGCCATGTGAGCGACACCCCCGGGTCGACCGACTTGGTCATCACTCCTCGGCGCCGTCCTCCTGGGGTATCGCGCCGCCTTCTTCGCCGGCCTCGCCGAAGAGTCCCGCCTGCGTGCGGGAATGGTGCCGGTTGCGCTCGATCTGCTTCTGGGCCTCGGCCGAATACCGCGTGAACGGCACGGCGAGCAGCCGCTCCTTGGAGATGGGCTTCGCCGTGATCTCGCAGATGCCGTAGGTGCCGTCCCGAATGCGCTTGATTGCGGCCTCGATCTCCGAGAGGGCCTCCTGCTCGTTCGAGACGAGGCTGAGCGCAAAGTCGCGATCAAAGGTGTCCGTGCCTGCGTCGGCCATGTGCTGGCCGTACGAGGAGAGGTCGCCTGCGTCGTCCTTCACCGATCGCTTGAGCGTCTCCTCCGAGTGGCGCTCGATGCCCTCGGTCAGGTGCTTGCGCAGGTCAACCAGCAGCCTGTGGAAGCGCTTGAACTTTTCGGGCACGCTGCGCTCCTCGATCACCTCGGCGGCCTTCACCCGCTTCGGGTTGAAGCCGAGAATATCGGCGAGCGATGCGGCTTTGATGTGGTTCGGCTTTGAAGGCTTTTCGAGGGCGGCGTGAAGAGCCGCCGCGGGCTGCTTGGGCGCGACCTTGCTTGTCCTCGCGGAGGACTCGGCCTTGGCGGTGACGGTCTTCGCGATCGCGCGGACCTCGTCGAGGCTGAAGGCGATCGGCTTTGTCGCCGCCTTCCGGGCCAGGATGCTGTCGCGCAGTGCGGTCTTCTTGGATGGTTTTTCCATGGTCGGACGTTTGCCAGGGGCGGCGGGCGCGGGCGCGGCTGCCTTGGGTGCGGGCGCCTTTCGCGGTACTGCCCCTGATGCTTTCTTCTTAGCAGGCGTGTGTTTTTTTGTCTTATCCATGGGGAGCTTTGGGGGGTTACTGAAGGAATCGAATATGCTCAGGTTTTCAAGGCTTCGGCGCACCGGGGGCAGACCTCAGCGAGGGGCGACGCCACGAGCGCGGGCACCCATCGCCAGCATCGCGGACAGCGCACGTGGCCGAGCTCGGAGCAGTGGCGAACCGTCACCGTGACAAGGTCGGCTCCCACCGCCGGAACCCGGAGCTGGGGCGTGTCGCCCGCCTCGGCGTGGGTCTCGAGGGCGACGCTTGAGACGATGAAGATCTCGGGCAGCGAGTCGCGGTGCCTCTCGAACGTCCGGCCGATCGGATCGGTTCCGAGCACCGACAGCGTCACCGCGGCGTCGAGCGACTTGCCGATGCGGCCGGCGGCCCTCAGGGGCTCAATGGCCTCGTTGACCTTCGCCCGCATCTTCAGGAGCGCCGCGAACTCCGCCGCTTCCTCCTCGGAAACAGGTGACGGCCCGGCCTCGGGCCAGTCCTGAAGATGGACCGAATCGGCAGCGAACTCGGCGCCCGAGCCTGCATACGCCCACGCCTCGTCGGTCGTGAAGGGGATGACGGGAGCCAGGATCCTCGCCAGGGAGCGGAAGATCACGTGGAGCGCCGTCTGGGACGAACGCCGCAGGGGATGGGTCGTGCCCAGCGTGTACAGCCTGTCCTTCAGGATGTCGTGGTACGTCGCCGAGAGCGTGACCGAGCAGAACTGGTTGCACAGCTGGTAGACGCGGTGGAACTCGTAGGCGTCGTAGGCCGACGCGCAGGCGCGGGCCAGGTCGGCGGCCTGCTGAAGCGCCCAACGGTCGAGCTCGTCCATGCGCTCGAACGGCACGGCGTCCCTCGCCGCGTCGAAGTCGAACAGGTTCGACATCTGGAAGCGCAGCGTGTTTCGGATGAGCCGGTAGGTCTCCCCGACGTGGGAGAGTATCTCCTTCGAGATCGGGATGTCGTCCCTGAAGTCCTGCGAGGAGATCCACAACCGAATCACGTCCGCCCCGTAGTCGGCGACGTAGGCGTCGCTGGTCTGGGGCTTCTCGTACGAAGAGCTCTTGGAGATCTTCTTCCGGTCCTCATCCACGATGAAACCGTGGGTCAGGACCGCCTTGTACGGCGCCCGGCCGAACGCGATCACGGAGGTCCAGAGCGACGACTGGAACCAGCCGCGGTGCTGGTCGCTTCCCTCGAGATAGAGGTCCGCGGGCCAGGTCGTGCCGCCCTGGCCGCGCCTGAGCACCGCCGCGTGCGACGAGCCGGAGTCGAGCCAGACATCGAGCGTGTCCTTGCCGCAGGCGAGGGCGGACGGCTCGGGCCAGCCTCCGGGCAGGCTGACGCCCGTCAGGATCTCGGCGGGCGACGACTCGTACCAGACGTTCGTGCCGCGTTCCTGGACCTTATCCGCGACCGCCCGTATCACGCCCGCATCGAGGTAGGGGCGCTTGTCGGGGCCGTAGAACGCGGGAATCGGAACGCCCCAGGCACGCTGGCGGCTGACGCACCAGTCGGGGCGCGACTCAACCGCCCCGCGAATCCGCGCCTCACCCCACGCGGGGATCCAGCCCCCTGCGGCGGCGATCTTGGCGACCTCCGCGAGAGCCGTTTCCCTGGATCCCGCCTTGTCGAGAGCCACGAACCACTGGTCGACGGCCCTGAAGATGATCGGCGTCTTGGAGCGCCAGCAATGGGGGTAGCTGTGGGTGTACTTGTGCTTCGCCAGGAGCGAGCCGGTCGCATCCAGCTTCCTGAGGACGGCGACGTTGGCCGGGCAGGTCCTCTTCTTCTGAAGATCCTCGACGGTTTCGAGGGTCGTCACCCCGACCAGGTCGGCGGGTATGCGCCCGTCGTCAAGATAGGCCCCGTTGTCCCCGACGGGGCAGTAGATCTCGAGGCCGTATTTCAGGCCGGTCTGGTAGTCCTCCGCTCCGTGCCCGGGCGCCGTGTGCACGCACCCGGTGCCGCTGTCCACCGTCACGTAGTCGGCGAGAACCACCGGGGAGGCGCGGTCGATGAAGGGATGGCGGGCGGCGAGGTTTTCAAGGGCGCGCCCGGCGGCGGTCCTCACGACCGCCGGGACCTCCTTCAGCCCCGCGGACGCCGCGACCTGCGCCAGGAGCGCGGAGGCGACCAGGATGCGCTCCGTGCCGAGGTCCGCCACGGCATACTCGACGTCCGGGTTGAGCGCGATCGCAAGGTTCGCCGGCAGGGTCCAGGGCGTCGTTGTCCAGATCACGATGCTCAGGGGTTTGTCGGCGGGAAGCCCGTATCGCGCGGCCTCCTCGGCGGGGACCCTGAACCGCACCCAGATCGAGGGCGACGCATGCTCCTTGTACTCGACCTCGGCCTCGGCGAGTGCCGTCTCGAAGGGTATGGACCAATAGACCGGCTTCTTGCTTCGGTAAACCAGCCCCTTCTCCACGAATGAGGCGAAGACCCGAAGGATGTCGGCCTCGAATCCCGGCGCCTTGGTCTTGTATTCGTGGGCCCAATCCGCGATCACCCCGAGGCGCTTGAACTGGCCCTTTTGCTTGGTGATCCACGATTCCGAGAAGGCGTCGCAGAGCCGCCGCAGCTCGGGGGTCGAGACCTGCCGCTTCGCCTCGCGGAGCTCGCTCGTTACCTTCTGCTCGATCGGGAGCCCGTGGCAGTCCCAGCCCGGGACGTACGGCGTGAAGAATCCCCTCATGGCCTTGTAACGAACGGTTATATCCTTCAGGGTCTTGTTGAGGGCCGTGCCGATATGGACGTCGCCATTCGTGAAGGGAGGGCCGTCGTGGAGCACGAATGCGGGCGCTCCGGCGCGCCTTCGAAGGATCGCATCGTATAGCCCGGTCTTCTCCCAGTGGGCCACCCGCCCCGGTTCGCGCTGCGCGAGCCCGGCGCGCATTGGGAAATCCGTCCTGGGCAGCTGCAACGTGTCTTTGAGGTCTTTCGCCAATCGAAAAAAAGGGTCCGAGAGGGTAAAGAGCCCCCCGGGCGAGTCAAGACACTCGCTTGGCGAGGGATATCCCGGAAAGGATGCAGTCGGGAAGCGCAATGCCATCCCGCACGCTTCCTCCAATCAGGAGGCCGGGATGATCCCGCTCAAAGCTCGCCATGGCGTCGAGGTGGCGCCCGTAGCCCAAGTTGTACTGGGCGATCGCGCGCGGCCAAAACGCGCGCCGCGAGAAGACGGGCTTGCCCCGCGCACCGACGTACTTGCCCAAGTCCACGCAAAGGCGCTCGACCAGCACTTCCTCGGGCAGCTTCGCGATCTCCGGTCGAAGCGCGCCGCCGGCGAACACGGTCAGGGCGACGTGGCCTTCAGGCGCGCGCCCGCCAAAGAGGCTCGACGAAAAGAGGATGCCCAGGGCCGTGCTGCCCTCGGTCACCGGGATCAGGGCTCCGAAGCCGTCCAACGGGTGGCGCACCTGGTCCCGCCGGAAGCCGAGGAAGACCGAGGCCACCGGCGAGTATTCGATGTCGGCGAGGCAGGAGAGCGGCCGCGCCCCCGCGGCACCGATCTCGAGCGCCGCCAGGATCCAGGCAGGAAGGGCGCACACGACGCTGTCGAATTCGGCGGCGGCATCGCCGTCCGGGCCGCGCCAGCCCACGCGCCAACGGGAGGCCGAGCCCGGCGCGATTGAACGCACATCCGCGCCAAGCGAGACCGAACCAGCAGGCAGAGCGGCGGCGAGCGCGGCCGGCAGCGCCCCGAGCCCGCTCCTGAACGAGACGATCGGGGCCGAGCGGGGCAGACCCTGTGCCCGGCGCCTTTTCGACCCGGCTATCGCCGAGCGGATGATTGATCCGGTGGTCCTCTCGGCCTCCCACAGCTTCGGGAATCCGTGCCTCGCCGAGAGGCGTTTCGCGTCGCCGGCGTAGATGCCGCCGATGAACGGCTGGAAGGCCCTCTCGAGAACCTCGCTCCCAAAGTGGTCGCTGATCAGTTCCGCGACGCTTGCGTCGTCCTGGCGGGCCCTGGGCGAGCGCGTGACCTCCATGAGGATCCTCATCTTGGTCCGGAGCGAGAAGAGCGGCGTCGAAAAGAACCCTCCCGGTCCCATCGGGGCGGCGACAAGCGCCCCGTTCAGGGCGAGATAGCGGTTCTTGGCGGCCGGCGCGGATTGGACGAGCTCCGGGCCGAGTCCCAGGTCCCTGAACATGGCGCTGATTTCCGGCGCGGACTCCTGGAAGGAGTTTGGTCCCGCCTCGACCAGCCAACCGTCGACCGACTCGGAGCGGATCGCGCCGCCGAGCCGCGGGGCGGCCTCGAACACCCGGACCGAGTGGCCGGCGCCCGAGAGGCGCCACGCGGCCGTCAGGCCCGTTATCCCGCCTCCAAGGACGGCGACCTTCACCGGATTCCCTTCCACGAAGTCACCGTTTCGACCAGCGCCTCGACGCAGCCGATCTTGGCCTGCGGGAGGATTCCATGGCCCAGGTTAAGGATGTGGCCTGCTCTCCCGTGCATGACCTCCAGAAGGCGCGTCGTCTCCCGCCGCGCGATCTCGGGCGTGGTGTTGAGGATCACGGGATCCAGGTTCCCCTGCACCGCGACGTTGCCGGGAAGGCTGCGGCGGACGGCGGCCAGCTCGTTCGAACTGTCGACACTCAGCACGCGGGCGCCCGTGAAGGCCTGGTCGCCGAGATGGGCGCTCGTTCCCTTGCCGAAGACTATCATGGGGAAGCCGTCGGGCATCGCGGAGATGATGGCCCGGATCCACTTGAGCGATGCCGCCTCATAGTCCTGGCCCGCGACGACGCCTCCCCATGAGTCGAATATCTGGATCGCATCGGCGCCGGCCTTGATCTGCATCCTGAAGTAGGCGATGAGCGCCGCGGTCAGCTTTCCAAGGAGGAGGTCGAATGTCGCGCGGTCCTCGTAGAAGAGCGCCTTCACGCGGGCGAAGTCCTCGGAGCTGCCGCCCTCCACCATGTACGTGGCGAGCGTCCACGGCGAGCCGCCGAACCCGAGCAGGGCCGTCGTGCCCGCGAGCTCCCTCTTCAGGATCGCCAGCGCGTCCGCGACGTAGGACAGCCGTTCGGGCACCGAGTCCTCGGGCGCGAGCGCCTCGATCATGGAGCGGTCCTCTAGGCGGCGCTCCATGGCGATTCCCCCCTCGTCACGGAACGTGTAGCCCTGACCGAGCGCCTCCGGAATCACCAGAATGTCCGAGAAGAGGATGGCCGCGTCGAACGCGAAACGGCGCACCGGCTGCAGCGACACCTCCGCCGCCAGCTCCGGCGTGCGCACCATCTTCAGGAATCCGTGCTTGGCCTTGACCTCGCGGTACTCGGGCAGGTAGCGGCCGGCCTGGCGCATGATCCAGACGGGCGGCCGGTCGAGGGGGCCGCAGGTGCAGGCGCAGAGGAATCGTTCCCGGGAGTTCAAGGGGTGTGCCCCAGCCAGTCGCGGGGCCTTAGGAAGTAATCAAGAAGGAGGGCCTCGGGCGAGCCTGGTTGTGGCGCAGCCCCGTAGTCCCAGCGCACCAGGGGAGGAAGGCTCATCAGGATCGCCTCCGTGCGCCCCCCGCTTTGCAATCCGAAGAGCGTGCCCCGGTCCTGCAGGAGGTTGAATTCGACGTAGCGGCCCCTGCGGCGAAGCTGGTGCTCGCGCTCGCGCCCCCCGTAGGCCGTGGCCTTCCTGCGCGCGACGATCGGCCGATAGGCCGCAATGAAGGCGTCGCCCACGCTCCTGGTGAGCGCGAAACTCCGCTCGAACCCGAGCTCGTCAAAGTCGTCGAAGAACAGCCCGCCGATGCCCCTGGGCTCGGCCCGGTGCTTGAGGTAGAAATAGTCGTCGCACGCTTTCTTGAAGCGCGCATGCAGGGCCGCGCCAAAGGGAGCGACCGCCCCCTGGGCGGTCCGGTGCCAGTGCACGGCGTCCTCATCAAAGCCGTAGAAGGGCGTCAGGTCCCAGCCGCCGCCGAACCACCAGGCCGGCGTCGGGCCGTCCGTCCCGGCGACGAAGTACCGGACGTTGGCATGGGAGGTCGGCACGTAGGGATTCCTCGGATGAATGACCGCCGACACGCCGAGCGCGCTCCACTGCTTGCCCGCGATGTCCGGCCTACGGGCGGAGGCCGCAGGGGGCAGGGCGGCGCCGACAACGTGCGAGAACGCCACGCCCGCCTTCTCAAAGACCGCGCCGCCGGAGAGGATCCGGGTGCGGCCGCCGCCGCCCTCCGCCCGCCTCCACGTCTCCTCGACGAATCGTCCCGCGCCGTCCTCCGACTCGAGCGCCGAGCAGATCGAGTCCTGAAGGCCCTCGAGATAGGCCCTGACCGTCGTCGGGTCCCCCGTCATCCTACTTTCCTCCAGCACCCGGAACGTGGATCACGGGGCCGCTCTCCGTGGCGGGAGAGGGCCTCGTCGGCGGCGTGGGATCGGGACGGCCGGGCGCCTTCTGGGAGAAGGGCGCCTCCGTTATGGGAAGCTTTATGAACGCCTCGCTGATCAGCTTCATCACGTTGAGATCGCGGGTCTTGTAGTCGGGGCTGTCCATCATGACCACGATGATCCGGTGGCCGTTGCGCTGCGCCGTGGCCGAAAGGCAGAAGCCGGCGCCGCCCGTGAACCCGGTCTTCAGGCCGTCGACGCCCGGGATCTTTCCCAGAAGGTGGTTGTGATTGTTCATCAGGACGGGCTGCAGCCTAATCCCCGCCCCGAACGTGCGGCTCTTCACCGACGTGTACTTGAGGATGTCCGTGTTGAGAAGAAGGTAGCGGCACAGGACCGCAAAGTCGCGCGGCGTCGTGAGGTCGCCGTCCTCTATCCTCCTGCTCGGCGGTGGGAACCCGTGGGGCGAGCGAAACGTGCTGCGGGTCATCCCGAGCTCGTGCGCCTTGATGTTCATCTGCGCGACGAACGCGCTCACTGTTCCGCCCGCCTTGTGTGCGAGCGCATAGGCTGCGTCGTTGGCCGACTGGATCATCATGGCATAGATAAGATCCTCGACCTGAAACGTCTCCCCCTGCCTCAGCCACACCTCGGTGCTGTCCTTGAGCGCCGCCACCCGGGCATCCTCGACGGTGACCGTGACCGGCGTGTCAAGGGAGATCCGGCCCTTCTTGATCTCGTCGTCGAGCACCGCGTAGGTCATCAGCTTGGTCATGCTCGCGGGCGGGCTCACCGCGTCGGCATTGTCCTCGAAGAGGATCGCCCCGGTGGCCGCGTCGGTCGCGATGGCGCCCTTGTACGGCAGCGCCGGGCGCGCGGACATGACGACCGCGGGCACCGCGGCGGCAGCCGCCAGAACAGCGGCGGAAAAAATGCGCTTCAGAAGCATGGCGAAAGGCAATCGGTGCTCGGCGGCATGGCAACAGGGATTCGCGCCCGGCGCCTAGGCCGGTGAGGGCGCCGGCTGCTCGAGCGGGAGCTCCCGTAGCTTCAGGTCCGGATTCTTCTCCACGAAATAGCGCATGGTCCAGTCGTTCGGGAAGAGCGCCACCGGCTGGTCGAACTTGTCCGAGCCGAAGCTGACGCCCGAGGCGACGACGATGCCGGAAGGGTTCCCGAGGGACGGGTGGGGCTCGATCCAGCGCAGGAGGGTCCACGGCGCCATCTCGAGGCGCGACTCCGCGCCGTATTCACTCTTTAGGCGGTACTGCACGACCTCGAACTGAAGGGGGCCGACGGCGGCCAGGAGGGTCGCCCCGGGCGGAGCCGACCGCGCCGACAGCGACTGCACGACGCCCTCCTGCAGGAGCTGCTCCAAGCCCGCCCGGAACTTCTTCGCGTCGGAGGGATTAGGGTTCGAGATGAAGGCGAAGACCTCCGGCGGGAAGCGCGGAATCTCGTCAAAGAGGATTCCCTTGTCCTGCGTGAGCGTGTCGCCGATCCCGAAGGCGTCGTGGCCCACGAGGCCGATGACGTCGCCCGGCCACGCCTCGTCCACCGTCTCGCGCTCCTGGCCGAACAGCTTGTGCGAGGACGAGAGGCGGACGGTCTTGCCGGTCTGCGCGTGCAGCACGGGCATGTCGCGCTCGAACTTCCCCGAGCACACGCGCATGAAGGCGATCCGGTCCCGGTGCCTCGGGTCCATGTTGGCCTGGATCTTGAAGATGAAGGCGGAGAACTTGTCCAGGGTCACCGCCACCTCGCTCGCGACCCCGCCGGCGACGGAAAGCCTCGGCTGCGGCGGAATCGAATCATCGAGGAAACCGTCGAGGAGGAGCTGGATGCCGAAGTTGTTGACGGCGCTGCCGAAGTAGACCGGCGTCTGCTTGCCGGCGCGCACCGCGGCAAGGTCGAAGGGATGGCCCGCGCCGTCGAGCATGGCGAGCTGCTCGCGGGCCTCCTCGAACGAGGCGTCGTCCAGCTTCGCGCGCACCGCAGGATCATCGAGGGACGAGACCTTCTCCGGGGCCCGGTACGCGCCGCCCGGAACGCGCTCGAAGAGATGGACCTGTCTTGTCCTGCGGTCGAACACCCCGCGGAAGGAGGGCCCATTCCCGAGCGGCCAGACGACCGGGGACGACTGGATCCCGAGCACCGCCTCAAGCTCGTCGATGAGCGCGATCGGGTTGCGCGTCGGCCGGTCACACTTGTTCATGAACGTGAAGATCGGGATGCCTCGCCGGCGGCACACCTCGAAGAGCTTGCGCGTCTGCGCCTCCACGCCCTTTGCAGCGTCGATCACCATGAGCACCGCATCGACGGCGGTGAGGACCCGGTAGGTGTCCTCCGAGAAGTCCTTGTGGCCGGGCGTGTCCAAGAGGTTGACCACCAAGTCGTTGTAGTCGAATTGAAGCACGGTGGAGCTGATCGATATCCCGCGCTGCTTCTCGAGTTCCATCCAGTCCGAAGTCGTCGCCCGCTGGTTCTTGCGGTCCTTGACGGCCCCGGCCAGGTGAATCGCATTGCCGTAGAGCAGGAACTTCTCGGTCAACGTCGTCTTGCCCGCGTCAGGGTGGGAGATGATCGCGAAGGTGCGCCGGCGGGCAATTTCTGGCGGGAGGGACATTGGAGTTTGTTAATCAAAACCCGCCCGCGCCGGCTTGGAAGCATTTTCGAGGAGATTTCCCCTCCATTTTGGGCTTCTACGCGCGTTCCGGCCGGCGATGATCGTCGAATGGCGGCTCCCTCCTACAAGCTTAAGGCCAACGCCAACTCGCGGGTGCTCTCGGGGCATCCGTGGGTGTTCGCAAACGAGGTCGAGGCCCCGCTTCCCCCCGAATGCGACGGCGAGGTGGTGGAATGCCGGGACCGCGCGGGGCGTTTCCTCGGCACGGGAATCTGCAACGGCCGCTCCCAGATCGTGTGGCGAAGGCTCGACCGGGATCGCGTGGCTCTCGACGAGGCCTACCTTCAGCGGGCCGTGGAAAGGGCGATCGGCCGCCGGGCGCCCGGCGACTTCCGAAGGCTGGTGTGGTCGGAGTCGGACGACCTCCCCGGCGTTGTCGCAGACCAGTACGGCGACACCGTGGTCGTGCAGATCCAGACCCTTGCGATGGAAAGGAGGTCGGCTCTCGTCGGGAACGTGTTCGACCGCCTGCTTCACCCGAAGGAGGTTGTATTCCGCAATGACGCCCACATCCGCAAGCTGGAGGGCCTGCCGATGGAGACCCACACCCGGTCCGGTCGCCCTTGGGAGCCCAGGTGGGCGCCCATCGACGGGTTCGAGGTGTGGCTGGACCTCGTGGGCGGCCAGAAGACGGGATTCTACCTTGATCAGCGCGCCCAACACGGCGCAGTGGCGCGGTACTGCCTGGGCCGCAGCGTTCTCGACGCGTTTTGCAACCAGGGCTCGTTCGCGATCCATGCCGCAAGGGCGGGCGCCACGAGGGTGCTCGGACTCGACAGCGCCGCTGACGCCGTCGGGGCGGCCCGGCGCAACGCCGAGCGCAACGGCGTGAAGGCGGCCTTCGAGGTCGCGAACGTGTTCGACTGGTTCAACGACGCCTCGAACAAGCCCGGCCCGAACTGGGACGTCATCATCCTGGATCCGCCTCCGTTCGCGAAGTCCAAATCGGCCCTTGAGGGCGCGCTCAGGGGGTACAAGGAGATCAACCTGCGGGCCATGCAGCGGCTGGCCCCCGGGGGCGTGCTGGCGACCTACACCTGCTCCCACCACATGCAGGACGCCGACCTGCGGTCCGTGCTCTCGGCGGCCGCCTGCGATGCGAAGCGCCGGGTGAAGGTGCTTGAATTCAGCCACCAACCCCCGGACCACCCGGTGCTTATCTCAATGCCTGAAAGCGAGTACCTGCGAGGGTACATCCTGAGGGTCGAGTGAGGGCCTTTTCGAAGGCTTGCAACAGGGCCCGGCCTTCTGGCACATCGAGCCATGCCAAGGCCCGTCAATGCACTGATCGTAGACGATGAGGCACACGTACGCGTGCTCATCCGGATGCTGCTCAAGCAGCTTGGGATCGAGACGGTCTGGGAGGCGGCCGACGGCTCGGCCGCGCTCGACCAGGCCGCCGCCCATAAGCCCAACGTCATCCTGCTGGACATCAACCTCCCCCAGGTGGGTGGTCTTGAGGTTCTCGCGAAACTGAAGGCCGCCCACCCCTCGATTCCGGTCATCATTGTCTCCTCGCAGAGCACGATGAAGACGGTGATCCAGACCCGCGAGCTGGGCGCGGAGGCCTACGTGCTCAAACACGCCCCGAAGTCCGAGGTACTCCAGATGCTTTCCGACGCCTTCGACAACATCGCCGCCGCGTCAGGCGGCGGCGCCGCGGCGTCGGACGAGCCGAAGCCCGCGGCGCCGGCCTAGGTGGCGGGGCCGTTCGGTCAGAGTTTTCCGCCGTAGATCGCGGAGGCGCCCAGCTCCTCCTCGATGCGCAGCAGCTGGTTGTACTTCGCGACCCGGTCGGTCCTGCAGAGTGAACCGGTCTTGATCTGTCCGGCGTTTGTGGCAACGGCGATGTCGGCGATCGTGACATCCTCGGTCTCGCCGGAACGGTGCGAGATGACGGCGGTGTAGCCCGCCTCCTTCGCCATCGAAACCGCGTCAAGCGTCTCGGTCAGCGTGCCGATCTGGTTCACCTTCACCAGGATCGAATTGGCCGTGCCGGTGTCGATGCCCTTTCTGAGGAACTCAGTGTTCGTCACAAAGATGTCGTCGCCCACCAGCTGCACCTGGTCTCCGATCGCGTCCGTGAGCGCCTTCCACGTCTCCCAGTCGTTCTCGGCGCAGCCGTCCTCGATCGAGATGATCGGGTACTTGGCGATAAGCTCCTTGTAGAAGGCCACCATCTGGGCGCCGCTCAGGGCCTTGCCGCCCGACTTCTTGAAGACGTAGCGCTTCTTCTCGGCCACGTAGAATTCCGAAGCCGCCGGATCCAGCGCGAACGCGATGTCCTTTCCGAGCTTGTAGCCCGCCTGCTTGACGGCCAGCGAGATCGAATCGAGGGCGGCCTCGATCGACTCGAGCTTCGGCGCAAAGCCCCCCTCGTCGCCCACCGCGGTGGACAGGCCCTTGTCCTTGAGGACCTTCTTCAGGGAGTGGAAGACCTCGCAGCCCATGCGCAAACCCTCGGCGAACGTGCCGGCCCCGATCGGCATGATCATGAACTCCTGGAAATCGATCGGCGCGTCGGAATGGGCCCCGCCGTTCATGATGTTCATCATCGGAACGGGGAGGACCTTCGCGTTGGGCCCCCCGATGTACTTGTAAAGGGGCTGGCCCAGGGCCGCGGCCGCGGCCTTCGCCGTCGCGAGGGAGACGCCGAGGATGGCGTTCGCGCCGAGCTTCGACTTGGTCTTCGTGCCGTCGAGCGCGATCATCGTCCGGTCGATGGAGACCTGGTCGCACGCGTCGAAGCCCACGAGCGACGGAGCGATCTTCGACTTCACGTTCGCGACCGCTTTCAGGACACCCTTGCCCGAGTACCGCTTCTTGTCGCCGTCGCGAAGCTCGATGGCCTCGAATTCGCCGGTCGAGGCGCCAGACGGGACCGCCGCGCGGCCGAAGGCGCCGGAGGCGAGCCTTACGTCGACCTCTACGGTCGGATTGCCGCGGGAATCAATGATCTCGCGCGCTGTGATGGAGGCGATGGATGTGTTCATAGGAAGGAGTCGGGAATGGGAAAGAAGATCATACTCACGGGTCGCCCCGGGGAAAAGTCCAAAAGCGCCATATCCGGACGATTCGCCGGCGTGTTCCCCGCGGACGTCCGGCGCGGCAGGCCGGGCCCAAGACCACCCCTAAAACGGTGAACGGGTCCTGCTGATCCTTCGCAGAAACCGCGAGACCGGCCCGTATGCCTTCGGCCTGGCCGCCTCGGGGACCTGTCCGATGAAGCCGCGCTCGGACGCGAGGAAGATCACCGAGACGCCGTCATAGTTGCGCGTCCCCGCGTTCTCTAGCGTCAGAACGGCCGCCGGGACTTGGTCCAGGTGCCCTTCGTAGGCCGCGGCGTGAAGGGGCGTGTCCCCGTTGTCGTTGCGGGTCGTGAGGAGCTTGACCGTGAGCTGCGCGGCGGGAATCTTGTCCAGCTGGCCCGTCTCGGCGGCGGCGTGCGCAGCCGTGAAGCCGGTCTTGCTCGGGATGGAGAGGTTCTCGAAGACGAGCTGCTCCTGCGGCACCTGCTGGAGGTGCCCGGAGATGGCGGCCGCATGGTAGACCGTGTCGCCCGCCGAGGTGACCTCCCGCATCGCGGTGACGGTGAGCAGGTCGGGCGGAAGCTGGTCCAGGTGCCCGTTGAAGGCGGCGACATGAAGCACCGTCTCGCCGCTCAGGTTGAGGCGTCCAAGGTTCGCCGCCGTGAGGAATTCCTTGGGGATCCGGTCGATTGTTCCGTTCTCGGCGGCCTCGTGCAGGAGCGTATTGCCGACGTCGTTTGCGCTCTGGAACGTCTCCGCGGTGAAGAAATTCGCCGGGATCTGCGCCAGGTTGCCGTTTGCGGCGGCGGAGTGGAACACGGTGAAACCCGAATTGCTGCGCAACGAGAGGTTTTCGAGCGTCATGACGGCCGGGGGCACCTGGTCAAGATGTCCGCCGATGGCGGCGTGGTGGAGCGGGGTGTAGCCCGCGTCGTTCTTGAGGGTTAGGAACTTAGCCGTCAGCGCCTCCGGGGGCAGGCTCGCCAGCTCGCCGTACCTCGCGGCGAGGTGGATCCTCGTATGGCCCGCGGAATTTCGCACGGCGAGGTCTGCAGCGGAGATGGGTGCTAAATCTGCCATGTGCTGAATATGAGCCAAAGCAATCCCTCGCGGCCATCCTAAGCAATTCAAAAGGCCCCCAAGAAGGGGCCGCGCCCGCGCAATGAATTCGATTTGCAAACGTTCGCGCGAGAAAACATCCTGAGCCCCGCATGTATCCAGCCGATTCGAATCCTGCAGCAGCCAAGGACGCGATCCTTGTTGTCGACGACGAAGTGCCCATCCTCCAGGCCTTTGTGGCAGCGCTCTCTCCCTATTTCGACGTGACCTCGTCGACGTCGGCGAGGGACGCGGACTCAATCCTAAAGACGAAGCCCTTCAAGGTCGTCATCTCGGACCATCTCATGCCCGGGGGCAACGGCATGAGCTTCCTGGTCCGGGCCAGGGAGGAATTTCCCCAGATGCAGCGCATACTCGTGACCGGCTACATGAAGCCCGAGATGCTGATCCGCAGCGTCAACGAGGCGGCCTTGTTCCGGTACCTGCTAAAGCCCGTCTCACTTTCCGAGCTCATCAAGGTCGTTGAGGAGGCGGTGCGCGCAGGGGGCCCCATCAAGACGTAGACGCCGATGGATGAACAGGCCCCAAACCAGCCTGCGCTCCCTGTCGTGCTCCTTGTCGACGACGAGCCTCTGCTCCTTGAATCCCTGGGGCGTGAACTGCGGGGTTTCTGCCGACTGTACACGGCAACCTCGGCCGCCGACGCCGACCTGAAGCTCGCCGCCAGGCATTACGACGTCATCGTCTGCGACCACATGCTTCCCGGGGAGCAGGGCCTGGATTTTCTCGGCCGTGTCATGGAGTTGATGCCGTCGACCAAGCGGATCCTCATGACGGGCTACATCAATCCGGAATTCATCTCGCGCAGCACGGCCATCGCGGGCCTCTCGGCCTGCCTCGTGAAGCCGCTCAAGGCTTCTGACCTCGCGGGTGCGGTAAGGGCTGCGATCGCGTCCTGAGGGCCGCCCTCGTCCTCGAGCGCAGGAACGGTGCCGTCGAGCTGCGGCGCGAGAGCAGCAGGCCCTTGAGCGCGCCTTGGTAGATCAGCTCGCCGCCCTCGGGGCCGCCGCCCGGCCCGAGCTCCACGACGTAGTCCGCCTCCGCGATGAGGTCCAGGTTGTGTTCGATCACGATGACGGTGTGGCCCTGGTCCACGAGCGAGTGCAGGACGCTGATCAGGCGCTCGCAGTCGCTCAGGTGGAGGCCGATCGTGGGCTCCTCGAGGATGTAGAGGTTGCGGGGGGCCGAGCCGCGGCTTCGCTCCCGGTAGGTTGCGAGCCCCTTCGCGAGCTCGGTGACGAGCTTGAGGCGCTGGGCCTCGCCGCCGGACAGCGTGGACGAGCTCTGCCCCAGGGTGAGGTAGCCGAGGCCACAGTCCGCCATGAGGCGGCACACCTGGGCGAGCTCCGAGTGAAAGCTGAAGAACTCCGCGGCCTCCTCGAAGGTAAGCTGGAGCACGGCGCCGATCGTGCGGCCCTTCCACGTGACGTCGGACAGCTCCGGGCCGTACCGCAGGCCCTGGCAGTCGTCGCACGGAAGGTAGGTGTCGGGCATGAACGCCATCTCGAGCCTTATCCGGCCCGCCCCCTCGCACGTCGGGCACCTCCCCCCCGCCGTGTTGAAGGAGAACCGCGACGCCGTGTACCCGCGGATCTTGGATTCGGGGAGCGCCGCGAAGAACTTCCTAATGAGGTCGAATATCCCAAGGTAGGTGGCTGGCGTCGAGCGAGGCGTCTTGCCGATCGGCGACTGGTCCACCTCGATCACCGAGCGGAAACGGTTCGCGTTGCGAAGTTCCAGGAAACGGGGGACGGGATCGCCCGAGAAACGTGCGAAGGCGCGCCCGGTGAGCCTCGGGCTGTCGCTCTTGATCGCGCACGCGGCCGCAGGGCCGAGGAGGTCGCGGAAGAGCGTGGACTTGCCCGCGCCGCTCGGCCCCGCGACCATCGTCAGGCGGCCCTGGGGAATCCGGACGTCGAGCCCCCTGAGGTTTCGGTGGCGCGCGCCGGTCAGCTCGATCCACGGTTCGCCGTCGGAGCGAACGTCCCTGTAGGCGCCCCGCAGCGGATGCCGGATGCCCCTAGAGAGGAAGATGCCGGTGAGCGACGAGCCGTTGGCCTTGATCTGCGCCGGCGTTCCCGTGGCCAGGAGCTCGCCGCCGTGAACCCCCGCGCCCGGGCCCAGGTCGATGATGACGTCCGCGCGCTCCATGAGCTCGTCGTCGTGCTCGACGACGACGAGCGTGTTGCCCTTGTCGCGCAGGGCCAGGAGCGTGGCGATCAGCCGCTTGTTGTCCCGGGCGTGAAGGCCGATGCTCGGCTCGTCGAGGACGTACAGCACGCCCGCCAGGTTGGTGCCGAGCTGCGCCGCCAGCCGGATGCGCTGCGCCTCTCCGCCCGACAGCGTCTTTGTCGGGCGGTCGAGCGAGAGGTACCCCAGGCCCACGTGGTCCATGAACCTGAGCCTCTCGCGGATCTGCGGTACGATGTCCCTGGTCACGAGGCGGCCGCGCTCGTCCAGGTCCAGCGCCTCGAGGTTCGCGATGAGCTGCGAGGGCGGGCAGCGGAGAAGCGCCGGCAGCGAAAGCGGCGCGCGGCGGCCCCTGAGGTGGAGCTTCACGGCCCGCGAGACGCGGTTGAGGCGTTCCCCCTGGCATTCGGGGCAGGGCTCGCCGCCCTCGCCCTTCTCGTCCGGGGCGAGCCCAAGATGGAGCAGGCGCGCGGCGTCGGGGTCCTCCTCGTCCTCCCCGGGCTTTGCCATCCACGGGTAGATTCTTCCGTACCCGCGGCATCTGGGGCACCAGCCGCGGGGCGAATTGAACGAGAAATCCTTCGGGTCGAGCTCGGGAAAGGACTCGCCGGTCTCGACGTCGGTCCTTGTGGTGGAGAACCAGGAGAGGACCTCGCCGCCCGGGGTCAGCAGGAAGCAAGCGCCCTTTCCCAGGTGGAGCGCGCGAGCGAGCGCCGGGGCCGCCTTGGCGGCGCCCTTCAGGTCCGCCACGACGACCTCGATGTCGTGCTCGCGGTAGCGGTCGAGCTTCTGGAAGGCGTCGACCCGGGTGAGGCGGCCGTCAACACGCATGAGCTCGAAGCCCTGCCTCCGGATCCAGTCCGCAATCGGCTGGTGGTGACCCTTGCGGCCGCGGATGAGCGGGGCGCAAAGGTACAGGTGCCTGGCGCGGCGGGCCCCGCGCGTGCGGAGCATGCGGGCCAGGAGCTTCTTGAGGACGCCGGGCGAGAGCGGCGTGACCGCGCGGTCGGTGTCGGGATGGTGCTGAATCCCCAGGCGCGCGTAGAGAAGGCGCAGGTACTGGGCCACCTCCGTGATGGTGGCCACGGTCGACTTGAGCGAACCGCGCGTGACCCGCTGCTCAATTGCAACCGCCGGCGGGATGCCGGTGAGCCGGTCGATAGCGGGCCTCGGCAGCTGCTCGACGAATTGGCGCGCATAGGGCGACATCGACTCCATGAACCTGCGCTGGCCCTCGGCGAAGATGATGTCGAAGGCCAGGGTCGACTTCCCCGAGCCGGAGACGCCGGTGACGACGCTCAGCTGGCGAAGGGGAATGGAGACGGACAGGTTCTTAAGGTTGTTCTCGCGGGCGCCGACGATCTCGATCGAACCCGCGACCTGCGCGGCGAAGGGGCTCTCGCCCGCGGGCTCGGCGGCCGCCAGGGAGCGGTCGCGCCCCCCGTCCAGCGCGTCCGCCAGGAAGGGGGAGGTCGCGGCCCGCGCGAGGCAGAGGGACTCCGGCGTTCCCTCCGCCACGATCCGACCGCCTCCGTCGCCCGCCTCGGGGCCGATCTCGATGATCCAGTCCGCGCACTTTAGGACGTCGAGGTTGTGCTCGATCACGACCAGGCTGTGGCCCCGCTCGACCAGCGCCTGCAGGACGGCCAGGAGCCTGCCGACGTCGTGGCGGTGAAGCCCCGTCGTCGGCTCGTCCAGCAGCAGGAGCGCACCCGCCTCCCCGGGCAACGCTCCCAGGTAGCGGACCAGCTTGAGCCTCTGCGACTCGCCCCCGCTCAGCGTGTTGAGCGGCTGGCCGAGCGCGAGGTAGCCGAGGCCGACGGATTCGAGCGACGAGAGCCTGTGGCGGATCGGCGCGGCGTCCGCGAACAGCACGATCGCCTCCGCCACGCTCATCTGAAGGATGCCGGCCACCGTGGTCCCTTTCCACTCTATGGCCAGGACCTCAGGCTTGAACCGCCGCCCCTCGCACACGGGGCAGGGGACGAACACGTCGGAAAGAAACTGCATCTCCACGCGCTCATAGCCCAGCCCCTGGCAGTGGTCGCAGCGGCCGTCCCCGCTGTTGAACGAGAAGCTTGAGGGACCGAGCCCCGCCTCCTGAGCGGCGGGCGTCGATGCAAAGAGCTCGCGGATGAGGTCCCATGCCTCGACATAGAGCGCGGGGTTCGATCGGGGCGTCCTGGAAACGGGCCCCTGGTCGACGAGGACCGCCTCGGAGACCGCCTCCGCCCCGCGGATTGCGGCGAAGGTCGCCGGATCGTCGGCGGGCCTGCCGCGCTGCGCGAGGAGACCCTGGTAGATGACGTTGTCAAGGAGGGTGGATTTGCCGGAGCCGGAGACCCCGCTCAGGCACACGAGGCGCCGCAGGGGGATCCGCACATCCAGCGCCCGGATGTTGTGCTTTGCCGCTCCCAGGAACTCGATGGCCGGCCCGCCGGCGGTAACGGGCCTTCGCGCCCCGGGGATGGCGATCCGGCGCCTGCCTGAAAAATACGCGCCCGTGATGCTCACGGGGTCGCGAAGCATCTGCGCGACCGTGCCCTGGAAGACGACGTTGCCGCCGCGCTCGCCCGGCTCGGGCCCGATCTCGATCACGTGGTCCGCGGCGCGGATCATCGCCTCGTCATGCTCGACGACGATCACGGTGTTGCCGGCCCCGACGAGCGTGCGGATGATCGCCACCAGGCGCTCGATGTCGCGCGGGTGGAGCCCGACGCTCGGCTCGTCCATGACGAAGAGGGTGTCGACGAGCGAGGTGCCGAGGCAGCCCGTCAGGTTGACGCGCTCGACCTCTCCACCCGAGAGCGTCCGGGAGGGCCTGTCGGGGGTCAGGTAGCCCAGGCCGACCTCGCGCAGGTAGCGAAGGCGGGTGAGGATCGAGTCATAGGCAAGCTCGGCGGGCCGCCCGCCCGCGGCCGGCCCCGACTCGCGCACGAGCTCGAGGAGCCGGTCGACCGGCATCGCGTAGAGCTCCGGGAGCGTGAATCCGCGCCACCTCCAGCAGAGCGCCTCGGGCTGGAGCCGGGCGCCCGCGCACGCCGGGCAGGTGTTGTACGAGCGGTACCTGGAAAGGAACACGCGCACGTGCATCTTGTACGTGTTCTTCTCGAGCCAGCGGAAGAAGCCCTTCACGCCGTACCAGTATTTCGGCCACTCCTTGCCGTTCTCCGCCCCGTATCCGGGCTCGCCGTCGACGACGAAGGCCCGCTGCTCGTCGGTGAGGCTTTCAAACGGGATGTCCGTCGGAATCTTTCTCCGCCTGGCGAACACCCCCAGGTCGTCCTTCGACGAGCTGTACACAGCGCCCTCCCAGCAGCGGATCGCCCCGCCGTCGATCGAGAGAGCGGGGTCGGGGATCGCAAGGCGGTAGTCGATCTCAATGATCCGGCCGAACCCCCGGCACGCCGGGCAGGCGCCGAGGGGCGAGTTGAACGAGAAGAGTGGGGGAGTGGCCGGCCTGAACTTGCGGCCGGTCTTCGGGGAATGGAGCCCGCGCGAGTAATGGCCAAGCTCACCGAGGCTCTCGGCGGCGAAGACCCGGACCTCGCCCCGCCCGAAATGCATCGCCGTCTCGACCGCCTCCGTGAACCGGGCCATGGACGCGGCCTCCACACCCATCCGGTCCTGGACGACGAAGATCCGGTCCGTGTGCGAAAGCGCCCCGGGGTCCGCCAGGAGCGAGTCGATGCGCTGGACGGCGAGGCCGGGGTCGCCGGGGCGCTGCACGAGCGCACGCACATAGGCCTGGTTCTTCAGGTTCGAGAGGATCTCGCTCCAGGCGAGCTTGGCGGGCCTTGCAACCTCGAACGCAACGAGGACCGCGGCGCCCGGGCTTGCGCGCAGCGTTTTCCTCCAGACGGACTGCGGGTTGTCGTCCTCGACCCTCTCCCCGGTCTCCGGGTCGAAGCATTCCGCGACGTGGCTGAACCACACCTTGAAGAAGTCCGTGAGCTCCGTCATGGTCCCGACGGTGGACCGGGACGACTTGACGGTGTTGGTCTGCTCGATGGCGATCGACGGGCGGATGTTCTCGATCGAGTCCACCCGCGGCTTGTCCAGCAGCTCGAGGAACTGTCGGGTGTACGCGCTGAAGGTCTCGACGTACCGGCGCTGGCCCTCCGCGTGCAGCGTCTCGAAGACGAGCGAGCTCTTGCCCGCGCCGCTCAGGCCCGTGACGACGACGTAGCGCCCGAGCGGAACGTCGAGGTCAAATCCCTTCAGGTTGTTCTGGCGGACGCCGCGCAGGCGTATGCACTCCGGCTTCGATGGGGAAGCGCCGGATCTGTCCCCCTTTTGGCGCGTCACAGGCTTTGGAAGGGGCCCGGGTCCCTCGCGAGGGACTCAAAGAGGCCGATGTAGGCGGCCACCTGGCGCGCGGGATCAAACGAGGCGCGAGCGAACGCCCGCGCCTCGGCCGCCCTCGCGGCGCGCTCCTCGGGTGCGTCGAAGGCGAGCTGGGCGAGGGCCTTCCTGAATCCCGGGAAGTCCCCCTGCTCGACCATCCATCCCGTCAAGCCGGGCACAAAGCACTCCTCGATTCCGAGAGCGCGGCACACGACGGCGGGCAGGCCGTGGGCCTGCGCCTCGATGATGAAATTCGAGAGCGCCTCCTCCTTGGAGGCGTGGACGGCAATGTCGGCAGCGCGGTAGAAGGCGCCGGGATCGGGCTGGAACCCGACGAAGCGGACCCTGCCGCCGAGCCCGAGGCTGCGCGCCAGCCTCTCGCATGCGCCTTTCTTGGGGCCGTCCCCGGCCAGCCAGAGCTGCCAGTCCCATCCCTGCGGGAACCCGGCCGCGATCCGGATCAGGTCCCGCTGGTTCTTCTCGGGCCTGAACATCCCGACGCACAGCAGCACGGTCGTGGCCGGGCCAGCCCCGAGCCTTGCCCGCAGATCCGCCTCGCGGCCGCGGGAGGTGTCGGGAAACACGAGGGAGTTGTGGATCACCGATACCTTGGTGCGCTCGAGGCCGTGGAGCGTCACGAGCTCGTCCGCCGCCTCGAGGCTGTTGGTGACAAGGTGCGCGGCGCGGCGCACCGAGCTGTAATAGAACCAGGGCAGGCGGCCGCCCGCCCTGAGCGTCGCCACAACCCGTGTCGCAAGACCGCGGCCCGCGGCGCGGCGCTGGAGGCCTCCGGCGAAGCAGTTCGCCGTCTTGCCCATGCACAGGACGATGTCGGGGGATTCGCCGAGGACGGTGCGGATGAGCCGCGGCGCGAGCCAGTCGATCCCCGTGTCGAAGGGCTGCAGGGCGACGTGGCCGTCCCCCGCCGTGGGGGCCAGCCTGCCGCCGGGCCGGAACGTGACCAGCCTCGCCGGATGGCCGAGGCCCGCGAACTCCCTAGTGAGGAGGATCGAGTGCCTCTCCGTCCCGCCGCTTCGCAGGTGGTCCTGCAGGACGATGATTTTCATTGCCGGGGGCTCCCGCCGGGGGAAAGTGGGACTACCGATGACGTCACCTTTCACCCAGCTCCTTTTGCGGTGGTTGATCCTTGCACTTGGCGTCGTTATCGCGGCTCACGTGGTTCCCGGGATTCATTACAGCGACGCGGGGGCGCTGGTCCTGGCCGTCATCCTGCTGAGCTTCTTCAACGCCGTCCTCAGGCCTGTGCTGGTGCTGTTCACGCTGCCGTTCATCATCGTGACGATGGGCCTTGGCATTGTGGTTATCAATGCCTTCCTGTTTTTGATTGTCGGGCGCCTGGTCGACGGCTTCTCGGTGGGCGGCTTCTGGCCGGCGGTCGGGGGCTCGCTCGTCCTCAGCATCACCAATTTTGTCATGAACGGCTTCATGCGCTCGGCCGGTCCGCGCCCGCCGTCTCGCCCTCGCGGGCCGCCAGGAGCCGGTGGCGACGTGATCGATATTTAGTTGCGGGCGCGCACTACCGAAGCACGTTGACGGCATGTCCGAAGCGACCGAGTACGATCTCATTGTGATAGGCGGTGGGCCTGCGGGCTACGCCGGTGCGATCCGCGCGGGGCGCCTCGGCAAGAAGGTCGCCTGCATCGAGCTCGAGAGGGCCGGCGGGACGTGCCTCAATTGGGGCTGCATTCCCACGAAAGCCCTCCTCAAGAGCGCCGAGCTCTACCAGACGATGAAGAAGGCGGACGTCTATGGACTTAGCGCCTCGAACGTCGGGTTCGACTTCCCAAAGGTGATGGAGCGCTCCCGCTCGGTGGCCGGACAGATGGCCAAGGGCGTCGAGTTCCTCTTCCGCAAGAACAAGGTCGAGTACTACGTGGGCTCGGGCACGGTGAACGCACCCGGGATGGTCTCCATCACCCAGGGCGAGCACAAGGGCAAGTTCTTCCGCACGAAGAACATAATGATCGCGACCGGCTGCAAGATGCGGAGGATCCCCGGGCTCGAAATCGACGGCGTTCGCACGATGACCTCCCGCGAGGCGCTGGCCACGAAGACCCTCCCTAAATCCATCGTGATCGTCGGCGCCGGGGCGATCGGCGTCGAATTTGCCTACTTCTTCAATGCGTTCGGATCGAAGGTCACCCTTGTCGAGATGCTTCCGCAGATCCTGCCGATCGAGGACGACGACGTCTCCAGGGTCCTGCACCGTGCGTTCGAGAAGCAGGGCATCACGATCCACGTCGGGACAAAGTGCGAGAACTTCAGGGTCGGCAAGAGCTCGGTTAGGGTGGACCTCGTCGCGGGGGATAAGAAGTCCACGGTGGAGGCCGAGGTGTGCCTTTCGGCCATCGGCGTTGTGGCGAACCTGGAGGGTGTGCTGGCCCCGGGGCTCAAGCCCGAGCTGGAGAAGAACTACCTCAAGGTTGGGGACGACTACCAGACCTCCATCCCGGGGATCTACGCGGCGGGCGACATCATCGGGCCCCCGTGGCTCGCCCACGTCGCAACCTACGAGGCCGTGAGCGCGGTCAACGGGATGTTCGGCCACGGGAAGTCGAAGCGCGTGGGCAACTTTCCCGGCTGCACCTACTGCCATCCCCAGGTCGGGAGCACCGGGCTCACCGAGAAGGCCGCCCGGCAGAAGGGCCTCGACATCAGTATCGGGAAATTCCCCTTCACCGCGTCGGGCAAGGCCGTGGCGTCAAACGAGACCGAGGGTTTCGTCAAGGTGGTGACCGACGCTAAGACAGGGGAGATCTACGGCGCGCACATCATTGGCGCCGAGGCGACGGAGCTCATCGCCGAATACGGGCTAGCCATGGAGCTCGAGGCGACGGTCGACGACGTCCACCGCACGATCCACGCCCATCCGACCCTGAGCGAGGCCGTCATGGAGGCCGCGGCCTCCTCGACCGGCGACGCGATCCACATCTAGAATGGAGCGGGCGCGGCCGGGCCCTTGAACCCGCCGGTGCAATCTGCGTAGGCTTGGCCGCCATGACTGCGGAACACCCCCCGTTGCACCTGAACGTCCACAAGCTCGCCCGGATGGCGCTCTTCGGATTCATCCTGACGTTCGTCGCCGCGCGCGTGTGCGTGCTCCTGATCATGGCCCGCAAGTTCCCCAACTTCTATTTCTTCCTCCAGGGAACCCACGTCCACCACCTCAACTACGGCATCTTCCTGCTCGCGGCGATCGGCGGCTACGCCGTCTTCCGCAGGCCGGTCGGCCGTTCGGCCGAGGTCACCGCCCTTCTCTACGGAATCGCCATGGCCCTCACATTCGACGAGTTCGGAATGTGGCTGCACCTGGGCGGCAGCTACTGGCAGCGGGCCAGCGTCGACGCGGTGATCATCGTCGCGGCGGTGCTCGGCCTCTGCGCCTACCTGCGCTCGATTGAGCGCTTCGAGTCCCGCCATCGCTGGGCGGCCCTGGCGCTTCTGCTTGCGCTCGCGGGCTTCTGTTGGGCCGTGTACACGGCGGGCCTTCGGGTGGGCGGCCTTGTCGGGCCGAGGCTCCTCGAACTCGAGGCGTCGTCGTCGCCCTGACGCTCGCCTCAGGCCCGGATCTCGCGCAGAAGGCTCGCCAGGTAGGGGATCAGCTGCTTCTTGCGGCTCACGATCCCCGGAAGGTCGAAGATCTCGTCCTTCTCGACATGGGAGTAGGTGATCCGTTCGATGAGCTCCGGGTCCCCCTTCACCATGAGGAGTGAGTTCTGGGTGTTCACGTCGGTGACAAGGAGCGCCGCAAAGGAGAGCCCTTCCCTCTTCCTCAGCTCGCCCAGAGCCGAGGCGATGCCTTTCGCGCGGCCCCAGAAGCTGGCGAAGCCGAGCTCCTCCACCTGGGAGACCGAGAAGCGGACCCCCTCCTCCTCGTAGACCTTGTGGTCGGCCTGGACGATGGCCTCCGCGGTGCTCGCCTGGATCACGGAGCCCGAGGAGAAGATGGCCTCGGCCAGCGCGCGCGGCTCCTCGCCCGCGATCCTGGAGAGCCACGCGAGGATGTCCGCGTCCTTGGGGGTCGTCGTGGGGCTGTTCAGGTGGAGCGTGTCCGAGATGAGGCCCGCCATCATGATGCCGGCTATCCGCGGGGCGGGGACGAGGCCGCCCGCGCGAAACAGGTCCGCGACAATGGTGCAGGTCGAGCCCACCGGCTCGTTGATGAAGAGGATGGGAGCCGGGGTGTTCACCGGCCCCAGGCGGTGGTGGTCGATAATCTCGGTGATCTGGACCTCCTCCGCCCCGCTCACGGCCTGCGTGATCTCGTTGTGGTCGACCAGCACGAGACGCGTCTGTACGGGCTTGAGGATGTTGCTCTTGGAGAGGACGCCCGCCAGGGTCCCCGCGTCGTCCAGGACCATGAGCGCCGGGCTGGAGAGCGTCGCAAACTTGCGGCGCACGTCGCCGATCCGGGCGTCCCGCCCGACGGAGCCGAAGCTCCGCTCGACGACCCGGTCGATGCTGGAGGCCGTCCTCACGACCCACGCCGTGGTCGAGGAGTCGTAGGGGCTGCTGATGACGCTGACGCCCCGCTCGCGGGCCCGCGCGATCACCTCGTCGTCCACGGGAAGGCTGCTCGTCACGATGATCCCGCGAAGGCCCAGCTCGATCGCGCGCAGCTGGATGTCGCGTCGGTCCCCCACGATGATGAGCGACTCCGAGGCGGGAATCCCTTCCCGCTCCGAAATCGTCCAGAAGGAGCGGATGTCCATCGTGCCGAGGCGCACGTAGAACTCCTCGTGCCGCGCCTCGTCGACCGCGTGGATGATGGTCGCCTTGAGCGCGCGGGCGATGTTGGAGAGCGTCCCCCGGACGTGGCGCATGAGCTTCGGCTGGCTCACCCGCGGGATGAAGATGCCGCCCAGGTGCGGCAGGGAGATCGTCCCGACCACCCTTCGCTGCGCGTCAACGACGGGCAGGAGCGCGACGTCGTGCCTGTCGATGAGTTCGAGCGCCTCGGCGCAGGTCGCGTTCTCCGGGACCGTGACGACGCTCGTGTCCATCAGGTCGCGAACCCGCGGCCAGACGTCGCTCAGGTAGAGGGGCAGGGGCTGGCGGAACCGGTCCAGGATCGTGTCGATCCGCGCGTTCGAATTGCCGCAGCGGGCGGCAACGTGGCCCTTCTCGCCCCGGGCCTCCTTGAGGGCCGCGTACGCGATCGCCGAGCAGATCGCGTCGGCGTCGGGGTTTCTGTGGCCGATGACGTAGGTTGTGTTAGGGCTCGGCGCGAAGGGCGCGGTAGACATGGCCTGACACTCAAAAGGCAAAAGATTCGGGATTCAAGGAACTCGACAAGGCTTTGGAGCGAATCCGGCTTTGTTGCATAATCCAGGCTGATATCCAGTGCGGTTATGCCGCCTTGGGGAAGACCTGGGGAATATGGGTCGCAGGAGCGACACGCTGGAGGCCGGGGATGAGCCCGGCCTTTGCCAGCGCAACTTTCGTACTGATCCACGCTCTGGAGGAGAGGCCGCGGGGGTGCGGCATCCTGACGCCCGGGCTTGGTGCCGGTACGTGACGGCCATTCACGTGGAGCTTCCGGGGCACGAGCCTTGTGCCCGGAGAGGATCCCAGTCGCCCTATGAAGTCACAGAGCCACTTCTCTCCTCCTGCCTTTCTGCCGATTCCTATGCAGCCGTTGACGTCGGCCTGAAGGACAAACCCCATGCTCGAATGAAAGCAACCTCGTGTGCTGCGTGATCCCAGCCAGCGGCATCCTTCCGGTTTAGGCCCCATCGCCTCACGGGCAAGATGGTCCGTCTTTGACGTGAACGACTCCTCGGTTTCAACAAATTCTATGCCGGAGCGGGCGCACTTCGCTCGCAGGGCCTCAATCAGCTTGCCGTGCGGGATGAAGGTGAAGAGCTGGTTCTGCTTCTTGCCCAGATTTACCTCTTGCTTCCAATCTTTGTTTCGCCCGACTGCGATCCGGGCGATCCCGTTGGCGACGCAGTACGTGACGAGCAGCAGGGCGACCTTCTTCATGAGGTCCTCCATCTGTCGGGCGCTGCGGGCGGCCAGGGCTCCGGCGCGCGCCTTGCCGTGGCGCGCCTTGAGGGCCGCTTCGCTTTTCAACTGGGCGTGCCACTTGGCCCCGCGCTGCAGGATCGCCTTTGCCACTCCGCCGCCAATGAAGAAGGCGACGAGGTTATTGTCATCAAGGCAAGTGGCCAGATTCACCACTCCGAGGTCGACCCAAAGGTTGCCGGAGAAAGCCGGCTTCGTGGCAGATTTCGCTCTACGAAAAACGAAATCCAGATGCACCCACTTGCGGGAGCGGCACGGCTCGACTCGGACTTCGACCAGTCGGTCGCCGGGGTTTAGGAGAGGTTCGCCGCCTCGCTCGACCAGCAGCACGGGCCCTATGCCCATGCTGGCCGGCAGATACAGCCGATTGTCCAAAATTCTAAACTCCTGATAGTCGAAGCGCACGCGGGCTCGCTGGCCGTGCCGGTAGAATCTCGGCGGCCGCGGTTTGCCCGGCCGCGAGGCAGGGTGCTTCGCCCAGGCGAAGAAGTTGCTGCGAAAGGAGCGGAACATCGCGAAGGCATCGTCGATCGCATACTGCACCTGCTTGGCCCTGCCCAGGGTGGTCCCAGCTGGGGCCATCTTCATCTGCTCGCGCATCACCTTTACCGACGGGAGTGATTTCTTCAGCTCGTGCGCGCTCCGCAGCGCCGAGTAGACCTCATTCCTCACCTGGGCCGCGGCTTCCTGCGCCATCAGCATTGCAGCCGACGCCCGCACCCGGCGCCGCCGCACCTCGGGAGGACAGGTAGATGATTTTGTCTCCTCTTTTTTCACCGTACCGTTCAATTGAACGTGTTCAAATGAACGTGTATCGCTTTGGGGCCTTTTCAAACAAAAAATGCACTGGAAAACATATAATCGTGAACGGGCCAATCGCGGCAGCTTGACCGTCTGCCTGGGGGACGATCTTGCCTCCAAGTGGGCATCGAATGAGCGCGCCGTGGCAGACCGGGGTCGTCCAATCGTATACTCGGATCACGTCGTCCTGTTGGGGCTGCTCCTGCAGCAGATTTATCGCCTGCCGCTTCGGCAGACCGTCGGCCTCATGCGTTCGGTACTCAAGCTCTCGGGCGTGGCGCTGCCGGAGCCCGATTCGCTCGCGCTGTGCCGCCGGCGCAGGCACCTGATGCTGCCTCACTGGCCGAAGGGTAGCGCCTGCATTGTGATCGATTCCACCGGTCTTCAAATCCGAGGCCCCAATACCTGGCTCACCACTGTCCCTGGGCAGAAGAGACGCGCCTACCGCAAGATCCATCTCGGCGTCGATCCAGCCTCCACCTTGATTGTTGCCGGTCTCGTAACCCCATGCCAAGCCCACGACTCGGAGGCCTTTGATCCCCTTTTAGCTACCGCCGATCTCTCCGTCACCCGGGCAATCATCGGCGACGGTGCCAATGACCGGCGCTGCTGCTATGTTTCCGCGCGCAAGCGGCGATTGCGTCTGATTACACCACTACGATCTGGCGCGGTCCTGCGCCTCGAGCCCGGCTCGCTCGAACGAAATTGTGCCATCGAACGAGTCCGCTTCGTGGGCAAAGCGAACTGGAAACGCTCCAAACATTACGGCCGACTATCCCTCGCCGAAGCCGCGATGCATAGACTCAAGGCAGCGTTTGGTCCCCGCCTGCGCTCCAGGCTCTGGCCTAACCAATAGATGGAGGCTCTCTTGCGTGCTCACCTCCTTAACTCCTGGCGCACACCAAAACGTATCTTCTGTGATTGACCGACCAATCTAAGGAAACGAAATTGGATTTATGCAACATGGCCGCGAATCCTATCATGGCAGCATGAAGGTCTATATGGACGGAAAGTTTGTGGACGAGGCCGACGCCAAGGTGTCGGTTTTTGACCATGGGCTGCTCTACGGCGACGGCGTTTTTGAGGGGATACGCCTCTACGGAGGCAACGTGTTCCGCCTGGACGAGCACCTGGAGCGCTTCGAGTACTCCGCAAAGGCGATCCTGCTCGATCTTCCGCTGACGCGCGCCGAATGGAGCGAGGCCGTGTGCGAGACGTGCCGGGTGAACCGCCTAAAGGACGGGTACATCCGCCTTGTGGCGACCCGCGGCGTGGGGGACCTGGGCCTTGCCCCCTGGCTCTGCA
>Ga0265338_10000938_pt1 | contig 49159 bp, 51 predicted proteins | sample 42126metaG_FD_193579 | JGI IMG/M metagenome (GOLD analysis project Ga0265338, IMG submission 193579) | Rhizosphere microbial communities from Carex aquatilis grown in University of Washington, Seatle, WA, United States - 4-21-26 metaG | ecosystem: Host-associated > Plants > Roots > Rhizosphere...
GATGTTCGTGATCCTCGCGGTGGCGACCGACACTCGCGCGGTCGGCGAGGCGGCGGCGATCGCGATCGGCGGGACGATCGGCCTCGACGCGATGGTCGGCGGCCCGATCAGCGGCGCCTCGATGAATCCGATGCGGTCGGCCGGGCCGGCGATCGTCTCGGGGGATCTGCATGCGCTCTGGATCTACATCCTCGCGCCGGTGGCGGGCGCAGCCCTCGGCGGTCTCGCGTACCAGGCCGTCCGGGGAGGCGCGACGTGACCCACGTGCTCTTCGTCTGCACGGCGAACGGCGGCCGATCCGTCATGGCCGAGCGGCTGTTCCGCGTCGCCGCCGACGGCCGCCACCAGGCCCGATCCGCCGGCAGCGCGCCCGGAGCTGCGGCGCATCCGCTCGTCGTCGAGGCGCTCGCCGAGGTCGGGATCGACGCGTCGGATCACGTCCCGCATCCGCTCGACGCGGAGCGGATCGCCTGGGCCGACGTCGTCGTTGCGACGTGCGACGACGCGTGTCCGGTCGTTCCCGGGAAGCGCTACGTCGCGTGGAACCTGCCCGACCCGAAGGGGCTGCCCCTCGAAGAAGTGCGGGTGATCCGCGACGACATCGCCGTGCGCGTCGCCGAGCTTCTGGAGGAGCTCGGCTAGTACACGAACGGGATGAACCGGCGCGGCGTCCGCCGCCGGTAGTCCGTGTAGCCGGGGTGACGCTCGGCGAGCCACTGCTCCTCGCGCCTCGACTTCAGCTCGACGAACAGCACGAGCACCGCCGTCAGCAGCAGGCCGACGACGCTGCCGAACACGGTCGACCAGCCGAGCGCGAACAGGAGCCCGCCGCCGTACATCGGGTGGCGCGCGAGACCGTAGATTCCGCTCGTCGTCAGCTCTTGCCCCGTGCGCGGAGCCGGGAGCGGCGTCAGCGACGGGCCGAGGCGGAGCCCACCGGCAACGAGGAGTAGCGAACCAAGCACGAGCAGCAGCGCGCCGACGGCGTACGCCGCGGGCGCGAGGTTGGCCGGCCAGCCGAGCCCGACGAGCGCCGAGAGCAGGATCGCGACCATGAGCACGGCCTGGATCGCAACCCATCCCCAGCCGCGTGTGCCGAGCTCCGGCAGGTGTCTGGTCTCACGCACTAGGGTCAGGTTATGGGCAGCCCGGCGATTCACACAGAGGGACTGTCGAAGCGGTACGGCGACACGCTCGCGCTCGACGCGCTCGACCTGACCGTCGCGTCGGGTGAGGTCTACGGCTATCTCGGCCCGAACGGCGCGGGGAAGACGACGACGATCCGGCTCCTGCTCGGACTGCATCGTCCCACCGGCGGGCACGCGTTCCTGTTCGGCGTCGACGCGTGGCACGACTCGGTCGAAGCGCATCGTCGCGTCGCCTACGTCGCGGGCGAGCCGTTCCTCTGGCCGGCGCTGACCGGCGCGGAGACGCTGACGTATCTCGCGCGATTGCACGGGTCGACGGACGAGGCGTACCGCGACGTCCTCGTCGAGCGCTTCCAGCTCGACACCGCGAAGCGCGTGCGTGCGCTGTCGAAGGGGAACCGTCAGAAGGTGCAGCTCGTCGCGGCGTTCGCGACACGCGCGGACCTGCTCCTGCTCGACGAGCCGACCGCCGGTCTCGATCCGTTGATGGAGGTCGCATTCCGGCAGACCGTGCTCGAGGCGAAGGAGCGCGGGCAGACGATCTTCCTCTCGTCGCACATCCTCAGCGAGGTCGAGGCGCTGTGCGACCGCGTCGGCATCCTCCGTCGCGGACGGCTCGTCGACGAGGGGACGCTCGCCGAGCTGCGGCACCTGAGCGCGCAGACGATCGAGGTGACGTTCGCGGGGGCCGCGCCGGAGCTGCCGAAGCTCGACGGCGTCCACGCCGAGCCCGCCGGCGCGAACGCGATCCGCTTCGAGGTCTCGGGCAGCGTCGGCCCGCTCGTCGCGGCGCTCGCGGCGCATCCAGTCCTCGCGCTCACGAGCCGCGAGCCGTCGCTCGAGGAGATCTTCCTCCACCACTACGACGGCGAGGACGGTCTTGTCGGGGGCTAGTGCGGCCTTCGCGCGGCGCACACTCGCCGAGTCACGTACGCGCACGATCTCATTTGCGCTGCTGTTCGCGTTCGCGACCGCTGCGAACGTCGTCGGCTACCGCAAGACGTACCCGACCGTGGTCGAGCGGCTCCAGTTCGCGGCGAGCTTCGGTGCGAACAAGAGCGTTCGTCTTTTCTACGGCGTGCCGCACAACCTCCTGACGGTCGGCGGCTACACGGCGTGGCGCGCCGGCGGCATGCTCTCGATCTTCGCCGCCATGTGGGGCGTGCTCGCGGCCGTCCGGGCGATGCGTGCCGAGGAGGACGCGGGCCGGCAGGAGCTCGTGCTCGCCGGCGGGATCGGTCGCGGAGCCGCGTTCGTCGCTGCGCTGATTGCGATCGGCGCCGGAATGGCGACTCTCTGGCTCGCCGCGTTCGCCGGTCTCGTCGTCGCGCGTCTTCCGGCGGGCGGGTCGGCATATCTTGCGCTCGCCGTCGTTGCGGTCGTGCCGGTGTTCGTCGGCGTCGGCGCGGTTGCGAGCCAGGTTGCGCCGAACCGTCGGCTCGCGCTTGGCATCGGCAGCGGTGTGCTCGCCGTGGCGTTCGTCCTACGCGTCGTCGCCGACACGTCGTCGGGCGTCGAGTGGCTGCGCTGGGCAACGCCGCTCGGCTGGATCGAGGAGCTTCGGGCGTTCGCGAATCCGCGCCCGTCGGTCCTGCTGCTTCCGGCCGCGTCGGCTGTGCTGTTACTCGGGCTCGCGGCCGCGATCGCACTCCGCCGCGACGTCGGCGCGGGGCTGTTCCACGACCACGACAGCGCGCCGCCGAGCGACCGTCTGCTCGGCTCACCGACGGCGCAGGCGCTGCGCAGCGAACGTGGGATGCTCGTCGCCTGGCTCCTCGGGATGAGCGGGTTCGCCTTCGTGCTCGGCGTCATCTCCGACAGCGTCTCTTCCGTCGACATCTCGAAGAACCTGCAGGACCAGCTGAAGAAGCTCGGGCTGACGTCGATCACGACCCCGGCCGGCTACCTCGGGTTCACGTTTCTCTTCTTCATCTTCGCGGTGAGCCTGTTCGGCTGCTCGCAGGTCGCAGCCGCACGCCGGGAGGAGGCGGACCAACAGCTCGAGACGCTGCTGGCGCTGCCGGTTGGGCGGCGGCGCTGGCTGACGGGACGGATCGTGCTTGCGGTAGCTGCGGCGGCGGTGCTCTCGCTCGTCGCCGGTGCGCTCGCATGGGCCGGCGCGGCGTCGCAGGGGGCCGGCGTTCCGTTCGTCGGCGTGCTGAAGGCGGGTGCGAACTGCCTGCCGGCCGCGCTGCTCTTCCTCGGGCTCGGGATCCTCGCGTTCGCCGTGCGGCCGCGCGCGAGCATGAGCATCGCGTACGGCGTGACGAGCCTCGCATTCGTCTGGGAGCTGTTCGGCGCGATTCTCGGCGCGCCCGCATGGACGCTGAACCTCTCGCCGTTCCACCACATCGGGCTCGTCCCGGCGCAGCCGTTCCGCGCCGGCGCAGCAGCCGTCATGCTCGCGATCGCGGCGGTCTCCGGCGTCGCGGCGGTCCGCATCTTCGAGCGGCGGGACCTCACCGGGGCGTAGATTCAACGCATGGCGCCGTTCAGCCTGAAGGAGCTGCTCGCCTCGCGTTCCGGCGAGGACTACGACCTCTGGGCGCGCGGGATCAACCCGCAGTTCGTCCGCGTGCTGAAGACGATCGACTTCGACCGCATCTGGACGCGCGCCGAGGGCGCGTACCTCTGGGACAAGGACGGCAACCGCTTCCTCGACATGCTCGGCGGCTTCGGCATGCTCAACGTCGGCCGCAACAACCCGCGCGTCCGCGCGGCGATTGCCGAGTTCCTGGAGCTGGAGACGCCGGGCTCGGTGCAGCTGGGCGCGACGCTGCTGCCGGGGCTGCTCGCGGAGGCGCTGCTCGCGCGCGTCCCGCCGCGACTCGAACGGTGCCTGTTCACGAGCACCGGCACAGAAGCGGTCGAGGCGGCGCTGAAGCTCGGCCGCGCCGCGACGAAGCGCAGCCGCGTCATCTCCGTCGACCATGCATTCCACGGGCTGACGCTCGGCTCGCTCTCGGCTAACGGCAATCCGGAGTTCACGGACCGGTTCGGCCCGCTGCTGCCGGGGTTCGAGCGCGTTCCGTTCGGCGACCTCGCCGCGCTCGAGGAGCAGCTGCGCCGCGAGGACGTCGCGGTCTTCATGGTCGAGCCGGTGCAGGGCAAGGGCGTCAACCTGCCGCCCGCGGGCTACCTCGAGGCTGCGCAGGAGACCTGCCGGCGCTACGGCACGCTCTTCTGCGTCGACGAGGTGCAGACGGGCTTCGGGCGAACGGGAAAGATGTTCGCGTTCGAGCACTGGGGGCTCGAGCCGGATCTCGTTCCGGTGGCGAAGTCGCTCTCCGGCGGCTACGTGCCGGTTGGCGCACTGCTGATGTCACGCGCGGTGCACGAGGCCGTGTTCGACTCGATGGAGCACGCGGTCAGCCACGGCTCGACGTTCGCGCCGAACGAGCTGGCGATGGCGGCCGGACTCGCGACGCTGCACGAGCTCGACGAGCAGGAGCTCGTGGCCAACTCGGCGCGGCTCGGCGCGAAGCTGCTCGAGCTGACCGAGCCGCTTGTCGACGAGTTCGACACGGTTTGCGAGGTGCGCGGGCTCGGGCTGCTCTGGGCGATCGAGTTCGCCGAGCCGCCGGGCGGCAGCCGCTCGTGGCGAATGCTCGAGCGGATGCAGTCCGGCCTGTTCGCGCAACTCGTGATCGGACCGCTGTTCACGAAGCACCGGATTCTCAGCCAGGTCGCCGGCCACAACATGGCGGTGCTGAAGGTGCTGCCGCCGCTCGTCGTCACCGACGAGGACATCGACTATCTCGTCACGTCGCTGCGCGCGTCGATCCGTAAGGCGCAGCACGTTCCGACGTCGCTGATGCGCATGGGCCTGTCAGCCGTCGGCGCGCGCTAGGAGCCCGTCGGCTCCCAGCGGAACCGGAACACGGCGACGAGCAGTCCGCCGACGCCCCACGCGGCGAGCGCGGCGAGGTCCCACGGCTTCGTCCAGATCGCGTCGCCGCGGAGATAGACGGTGTTGAGGATGTCGATCAGGTACTTCAGCGGCAGCACGTCGCCGATCGCGCGGAGCACGGCGGGGTAGTGCAGCGTCGGCCCGAACGCGCCGCTGAGGAACGCCATCGGCAGGAGGATGAAGTTGACGACGGCGGACGAGCCCTCCGCCGAACGGATCATCGACGCGGTTGCGACACCGAGCGGCGCGAACGCGGCGACGCCGACGACGACGGCGGCAACGAGCGATCCGATGTCGCTCGGGAACGGCGTGCTGTAGAGCACCTTCCCCATCAGGAACAACGCCAGCGTCTGCAGCGCGAACACGAGCAGCGTCGAGACGAGCAGCGCCGCGATGTAGGTCGACGCGGGAAGCGGCGTCGCGCGAAGCCGCTTGAGGATCGCGTTCTCGCGGCGGATGACGAGCTGGATCGCAAGCCCGGCGAACGCGGTGTTTGCGCAGCCGTAGCCGATCAGCCCGGCGAGCAGCGCCTGCGACGCCGGAACGCCGTAGATCTTTCCGCTGTACACCGACCCGAGCAGCAGGAACAGCAGCAGCGGGAACAGGAAGATGAAGAGCGCCGCCTCCTTGCTGCGCCAGAAGACGAGCTGCTCGCCGCGCAGCTGATGCACGAACAGCCGCAGTCCATGCGAGCCGCGCCGCGGCCGCGTGTCGACGGAGATCGCCTCCGTGCTCACTCGACCTCCTCCTCGGTGAGCGCGAGATAGACGTCTTCGAGCGTCGGCCGCCGCACCTCGAGCCGGTCGAGCTCCTCGCCGCGCGCGACCGCGTCGGCAGTGAGCTCGTGCAGCACGCGCGTCGGCTCGGTGGTCTTGACGAGAACCTCCTCGCCGTCGCGGCGGTAGCGGATCTCGACCTCGAGGTCGCTCGTGGTCAGCTCGCGCGGCGTGCCGACGCGGACGATCTGTCCTTCGCGGAGGACGGCGACGCGGTCGGCGAGCTGCTCCGCCTCGTCGAGGTAGTGCGTCGTCAGCAGCACCGTCTTCCCGAGCGACCGCAGCGAGCGGATCATCTCCCACGCCGCACGGCGCGCCGCCGGGTCGAAGCCCGTCGTCGGCTCGTCGAGGAAGACGAGGTCGGGATCGCCGACGAGCGCGACGCCGAGGTCGAGCCGCCGCTTCTGGCCGCCGGAGAGCGTTTTCACGCGCCCGTCGCGCTTCTCGGTGAGGCCGACGAGCTCGATCACCTCGTCGATCGGCCGCGGATGCTCGTAGTAGCCGGCGAACAGCGCGTGCGTCTCGCGCACCGTGATGTTCGGATACAGCTGCGACTGCTGGAGCACGACGCCGATGCGCTCACGGAAGTCCGCGCCGGGCTTTGCCGGATCGTGGCCGAGCACCGAGACCTCGCCTGCATCGCGGTCGCGGTACCCCTCGAGGATCTCGACGGTCGTCGTCTTGCCGGCGCCGTTGGGACCGAGCAGTCCGAAGACCTCGCCCTCCTCGATCTCGAAGTCCACGCCGCGCACCGCCTCGAGACTGCCGTAGGTCTTGCGGAGTCCGCTGACGGAGATCGCGCTCACGCGGCCCAGGATAGTGCCCGGTAGAGTCGAGGCGTGGCTTCCTTCCGTTACGTCGTCTGCGACGTGTTCACGGATGTTCCGCTCGCCGGGAACCAGCTCGCCGTCTTCACCGACGCGCGCGAGATCCCCGAGGAGATGCTCCAGCCGCTCGCGCGCGAGCTGAACTACTCCGAGACGACCTTCGTCTACCCGCCCGAGGGCGAGGGGCACGTGAAGATGCGGATCTTCACGCCGAACCGCGAGATGCCGTTCGCCGGGCACCCGACGCTCGGGACGGCGTTCGTGCTCGCCGGTCCGCTCCAGCTCGAGGAGCTGCGGATCGAGACCGGGCGCGGTGTCGTGCCGGTTCGGCTCGAGCGAGACGGCTCGCGCGTCGTCTTCGGGAGGATGCAGCAGCCCTTGCCGACGATCGAGTCGTTCGCGCGCGCCGACGAGCTTATGGCGGCGCTCGGCGTCGAGTCGCGGCTCCCGGTCGAGCTGTACGACAACGGCATCCGTCACGTTTACGTGGCGGCTCCCTCGGAGGCGGCGGTCGCGGAGCTCGAGCCCGACCTGCAGCGCATCGCGACGTTCGGCCAGGACTGCGTCAACTGCTTCGCGGGCGCAGGCCCTCGCTGGAAGACGCGCATGTTCGCGCCGGGCTCCGGTGTCGTGGAAGACCCGGCGACCGGCTCCGCCGCCGGTCCGCTTGCGCTGCACCTCGCCCGGAATGGCTTGATCGCCTTCGGTGAGGAGATCGAGATCTCGCAGGGTGCGGAGATCGGGCGCCCGTCGACGCTTTTTGCGCGCGTGACCGGATCGGCCGACGCGGTCGAGCGGATCGAGGTCGGCGGGTCGGCGGTGATCGTCGCCCGCGGGGAGTTCCGGCTGTAGTGCGGATCGCGATCAGCGGTCCGAGCGGCAGCGGCAAGACGACGCTCGCGGCCGAGCTGGCGCTGCGGGCGGGTATTCGCCACATCGAGATCGACGCTCTCCACCACGGACCGAACTGGGAGTCGTGCGGAGCGGAGGTGCTGCGCGAGCGCGTCGGCGCGGCGACCGAGGGCGACGGCTGGGTGACCGACTCGACCTACCGCAGCATGCTCGGCGACCTCGTCTACGAGCGCGCCGACACGTTCCTCTGGCTCGACCTGCCGACGACCCTCGTCATGTGGCGGCTCCTCCGCCGGTCGCACGTGCGGAAACGGGACCGCGTCGAGCTCTGGAACGGCAACCTCGAGCCCGGCTGGAGAGAGCAGATCCGATGGCTGATCTGGCCGGCGCTGAAGCGCTGCTTCGAGAACCGGCGCGAGTATCCGGTGCGGCTGAAGCGCTATCCGAACCTCGACGTGCACCGCCTTCGCTCCGACGACGAGGTGCGCGCGTTCGTTCAGTCGATCCAGGCGACCGCGACGATGTCCGGCAGCTCCGGCTCGAGCGACCGCCAGAAGATGCCGCCGTTGGCGGAGACGTAGAGCCGGTTGCGCCCGGCGTAGAGCATTCGGTCGGGATCGTCGTCGGCGACCGCTACGGCGAATCCCGGCGGCAGGCCGCCGCCCGCCTCGCTCCAGGTCAGGCCGCCGTCACGTGAGAGCGCGAGCGGCGGGCGCCGGTCGAGGAGCGCGACGACGGTGGAGCCGGAGCGGGCCGTCGCAACGACACGCGGCAGGTCGATCTGCGGCGCGTCGGTCTCGGGCAGCTCCGTTCCCGGGCCGAGCACGAGCTCCGCATCGGTGTCGACGAGCACCACGCCGTCGACGGTCTGCGCGGCCGCAATCATCGCGCGCGCCCCGCGAGCAGCGCCGCGACGAGTGCGGTCGCGCGCCGTGCGGCCGACACCGGCGCGTGGCCGGCGGCGCGTCCGGCGAGATACGCGATGGCGAACGAGTCTCCGGCGCCCGTCGGATCGGCATCGACGGTGTGCGCGGGCACGCGCGTCGCGGCTCCGCGCGCGAGCACGAGCGATCCCTCGAGGCCGAACGTGACGACGATCTCCGGAACCCCGAGCGCCGTGAGCGACTCGAGCTCCGCATCGCCGATGATCGCGCGTGCCTCCTCCTCCGCGAGCTTGAGGATGGAGATGTGGCGAAGCAGGTCGCGGTCGAAGTCTCCGTCGAGCGCGAGCGGGCCGACCGCGGGCACGCGCACGAGCCCCTGCCCGTCGTAGAGGATCCGCCTTCCGTTCGCGAGCCGCTTCAGCGTCTCGGCGTCGAAGTCGCTGCGGAGCAGCGGCGCGACGTGCAGCCACTCGACGGTGCGAAGCAGGTCCGGCGATGCCTCGCGCGGGCCCCACGGCTCGCCGATCGCGTCGACGGCCATCGTCCGGATCCCGCGCTCGTCGTACGACATGGAGAAGCCCGTCGTCTCGCCGCCGGTCGTGAGCATCGTCGGAAGCCCGGTCGTCGTGAGCCGCCGCTGGAAGTCCCGCCGCTCCGGCTCGCCGCACTTGGCGAAGATGGTCGCGCCGAGTTGCAGAGCGCGCAGCGCCCGTGCGGCGTGCCAGGAGCCGCCGCCGATGCACGGCTCTCCTCCTGCGACGACGTCGCGAGAGAGGCTCCCGATCACGGCCAGCGGGCGCACGCGCGGAAGCCTAGTGCGCCTACTCCGGCACTTCTGCGGGAACTGCCGTGGTGCTACCGCGGGCGGCGAGCGAGAACCCGAGCGCGATCACGAACGACACGGCGAAGCTGGGCAGCGACGCAGTGAAGCTCACGTAGCCGGGATGCGTGTGCGCGACGACCCGCGTCCACCAGGCCGGGCCGACCGGCGACAGCCACTGGTACACGCAGAAGCCGACGAGCCACGCACCGAGCTGCGGGATGCGGAGTGCCGGAGCGTTGAAGATGCTCGCCTCGCTGTAGTGCGCGCCCGCGGCGAGCCAGTCGGCGACGAGAACGCCGAACAGCGGCACGAAGAACGAGCCGAGCAGGTAGAGGAAGTTCTGGTAGTTGCCGAGGTTCAGCACGAGCGCGAGCCCCGTCGCTGTCGCCGAGACGATCGTGATCAGCAGCTTCTGCGACATCCGCGGCACGAGGTTCTGGATCGAAACCGCTGTGGAGTAGATGTCGGCGAACGCCTTCTCGCTCTCGTCGATCGTGATCGCAAGCAGCGCGAGGAACGCGACGCCACCGGCGGCGGCGACGGCTGCGGGCAGCGACTGCGCGTCGCCGACGCCGCGGGCGAGCACGATCAGGATGCCGAGGCCGATGCACCAGATGGTCGGGACGAAGTAACCGAAGCCGGCGCCGAGGGCTGCGCCGCGGCGCGTCCGCGAGAAGCGCGTGTAGTCGGCGGCGAGCGGCGTCCACGACACGACGCTGCCGATCACCAGGTCGATCGCCTGTCCGAACGTCGGGAAGCCGCCCTTCCCGGGCTGCGCCCAGAACGCGTGCAGGTGTGACTTCGTCACGGCCCAGTAGGTCAGGTACGCCATCGAGAAGAGCAGCGCCCACGACGCGAACTTGCGGAGGTAGCGGCGGACGAAGCCGATCGGCCCGAGCATCCCGAGCCCCCAGCTGAGGATGCCGAAGAGAATCGTCCAGAGCCACGTCCCCTTCCAGCCGAAGAGATGCTCCGAGAGCGCCGCGGCCGCGGCGGCGATGATGATCAGCTCGAACGTCGACCAGCCGACGTTCTGCGCGACGTTCAGGACAGTCGGCCCGTACGAGCCGCGGCGGCCGAGCGGCGCGCGCAGCAGCACCATTCCGGGGACGCGCGCGTCGGCGCCGATCAGCGCCGCGACGGCGAGCAGCACGTTGCCGATGACCGCGCCGACGACGATCGCGAGCATCGCATCGCGGAGCGAGAGCGCCGGCACGAGCAGCGCGCCGATCACGATCACGAGCAGCGAGACGGAGAGGTTCCCCCAGAGCAGCGCCGAGTCGAGCCCGCTCAGAACGCGGAGGCGCTCCGGGACGGGCGTGATGCCCCAGCTCGGCGTGCGCTCAGTCAACGAAACCTCCCTTCGCCGGTACGAGCCGGATCAGGTTCGACGGGTGTGATCTCAGCCGCGCCGCGCGCGGCACCCCGGTATGGCGAAGCCTACCCCGGTGGTACCTGGTACCAAACGGGCTCCTGGTACCTGGCACCGAACGGGCTCCTGGTGCCAGGTACCGGACGGGCTCTGGGTACCAGGTACGGAGAGGCGCCGCTCAGGCAGCCAGCAGGCGCCGCAGCACGAACGGGAGGATGCCGCCGTGGCGGAGGTACTCGCGCTCGCGCGGTGTGTCCAGGCGGACGCGGGCGCGGAACTCCTTGCCGTCCGCGCGCACCGTCACCTTGTCCGCCTCGCCGTTCTCGACGCCGAGGATCGAGAACTCCTCCCGGCCGGTAAGGCCGAGCGACTCGCAGGTCTCGCCCGGCATGAACTGCAGCGGCAGGATGCCCATCATCAGCAGGTTCGACCGGTGGATCCGCTCGTACGACTCCGCGATCGCCGCGCGCACGCCGAGCAGGTTCGGTCCCTTCGCCGCCCAGTCGCGTGACGAGCCCGAGCCGTACTCCTTGCCGGCGATCACGATCGTCGGCACGCCCCCGTCGCGGTAGCGCATCGCCGCGTCGTAGATCGTCGTCTCGTCGCCGTCCGGCAGGTGCACCGTCCACGTGCCCTCGCTGCCGGGAACGAGTTGGTTCCGCAGCCGCACGTTCGCGAACGTCCCGCGCACCATCACCTCGTGGTTGCCGCGGCGTGCGCCGTACGAGTTGAACTCGCGCCGCTCCACTCCGTGCTCCATGAGATATGCACCGGCGGGAGAGTCCGGCCGGATCGCGCCCGCGGGCGAGATGTGGTCGGTCGTGACCGAGTCGCCGAGGATGACGAGGCAGCGCGCGCCGACGACGTCCTCCACGGTTCCGGGCTCGCGCGACATCCCGGCGAAGTACGGGGGCAGCCGCACATACGTCGAGTCCGGCTCCCACGAGAAGAGATCGCCCGACGGCGTGTCGAGCGCGCGCCAGCGGTCGTCGCCGGTGAAGACGTCGGCGTAGGTGCGCGTGAACATCGAGCCCTCGACCGAGCCCGCGACCGTCCGGTCGACCTCCTCGCTGCTCGGCCAGATGTCGCGGAGATAGACGTCGGTGCCGTCGTCGTCCTGCCCGAGCGGCTCGGTGAGCAGGTCGATGTCCATCCGTCCCGCAAGCGCGTAGGCGACGACGAGCGGCGGCGACGCGAGGTAGTTCGCCTTCACGTCGCCGTGGATGCGCGCCTCGAAGTTTCGGTTGCCGGAGAGCACAGCGCAGACGACGAGCTCGCCCTCGGTCACCGCGGACGCGATCGCGTCCGGCAGCGGGCCGGAGTTTCCGATGCACGTCGTGCAGCCGTAGCCGACAAGGTTGAAGCCGAGCTCGTCGAGATACGTGTCGAGGCCGGCGCGGCGGTAGTACTCGGTCACGACCTTCGAGCCCGGCGCGAGCGACGACTTCACCCACGGCTTCCGCTTCAGCCCGCGCTCGACCGCCTTCTTCGCGAGCAGCCCGGCGCCGATCATCACCGACGGGTTCGACGTGTTCGTGCACGACGTGATCGCCGCGATCACGACGGAGCCGTGCTCGAGTGCGTAGTCCTCGCCGGCCACGGGCACCCGCTTCTTCGACACGATCGCGGTGTGCACCGGAACGGGATCCGAGTCGACGACGCCGTCGCTCGTCGGCGGGTCGCTGGCCGGGAACGAGTCCGCCATCTCCTTGTCGTACGTCCCGTTGGTGTACTCGACGCCGAACGTGTCGAGCGCCTCGATGAACATCTCCTTCGCCGATGCGAGCGGCACGCGGTCCTGCGGGCGGCGCGGCCCGGCGAGCGACGGCTCTATGTCGCCGAGGTCGAGCTCGACTACCTGCGAGTACGTCGGATGGTCGTCCGGCTCGTGCCAGAGCAGGTTCTCCTTGCAGTACGCCTCGACGAGCGCCACGCGCTCCGCGTCGCGGCCGGTCAGCCGGAGATACCCGAGCGTGACGTCGTCGACGGGAAAGAACCCGCACGTCGCGCCGGTCTCGGGGCTCATGTTCCCGAGCGTCGCGCGGTCAGCGAGCGCGAGCGAGCCGACGCCGGGCCCGAAGTACTCGACGAGCTTCCCGACGACGCCGGTGCGCCGCAGGATCTGCGTCACCGTCAGCACGAGATCGGTCGCGGTCGCGCCCTCCGGCAGCCCGCCGGTGAGCCGGAAGCCGACGACCTGCGGAACGAGCATCGACAGCGCCTCGCCGAGCATCGCCGCCTCCGCCTCGATGCCGCCGACGCCCCAGCCGAGCACGCCGAGCCCGTTCACCATCGTCGTGTGCGAGTCGGTGCCGACGAGCGTGTCGGGGAACGCCGCTCCGTCACGCGACTCGACCACGCGCGCCAGATACTCGAGGTTCACCTGGTGGCAGATGCCCGTGTTCGGCGGGACGACGCTGAAGTTGTCGAACGCGCTCTGCCCCCAGCGGAGGAACGCGTAGCGCTCGCGGTTTCGCTCGAACTCGCGCTCGACGTTGTGCTCGATCGCGAGCCGCGACGCGAACTCGTCCACCTGCACCGAGTGGTCGATGACGAGCTCCGCCGGGATGAGCGGATTGATCTTCGCCGGATCGCCGCCCTGGTCGCGCATCGCGTCGCGCATCGCGGCGAGATCGACGATCGCGGGCACGCCGGTGAAGTCCTGAAGGAGCACGCGCGCGGGCGTGAACGAGATCTCGCGCGACGGCTCGTCCGCCGCCACCCAGCCCGCCACGGCCTCGACCTCCGCCTCGCTACCGTTGCGGAGCACGTTCTCGAGCAGAATCCGCAGCGTGTACGGGAGCCGCGCCACGTCCCAGCGCTGCTGGAGCGCGTCGAGGCGGTGGATCTCGTAGCTGCGGCCTCCGACCGTGAGAGAGGAACGAGAGCCGAAGGAATCCGCCACGACTCCGATTCAAGCAGAAGGCCGGCTTAACGCGCGCTTAATGCCCCGCAACCGGCCTTGAACCTGCGGGTTGTAAGACAGGAGAGTGGGAACGGAGCAGGCTCCTCGTCTCGCCCTGCGCGGTGCGGCGCTCGTGATCGCCGGCGCCGCGGGCGCAGCGATCGCCGTCGGCATCGTGGCCGCCGCCGGCGACCTCGGCGGCGGGACGACGACCGTGCGCGAGGTCGTTACGCCGGCTGCGAACCAGTCGTCGACCGAGAACGCGACCTTCGCGCACACGGCGAAGCAGCTGACGATCCACCAGATCTACATGCGGGCTGCGCCGGGCGTCGTGCAGGTCACCGCGACGAGCAAGGTCACGACACAGCCCGACCCGTTCCTCGATCCGTTCGGCGTCCCGCAGACGCAGACGCAGGAGGCGCTCGGCTCCGGTTTCGTCATCGACAAGGCCGGCCACATCGTCACGAACTACCACGTCGTCCAGGGCGCGAGCCGCGTCGAGGTGAGCTTCTCGAACAACGAGCGGCTTCCCGCCACGATCGTCGGCCGTGATCCCTCGACCGACCTCGCCGTCCTCGACGTGAAGGCGCACTCGCGCGCGTTCACGCCGCTCGCACTCGGCAACTCGGATCTCGTCGACGTCGGCGACGCGGTCGTCGCGATCGGCAATCCGCTCGGCGAGGACCGGTCGATCACGTCGGGCATCGTCAGCGCCCTCCAGCGCTCGATCGTGGCGCCGAACGGCGCGCCGATCGACCACGTGATCCAGACGGACGCGGCGCTGAACCACGGAAACTCCGGCGGCCCGCTCCTCGACAGCCGCGGCCAGGTGATCGGTGTCAACTCGCAGATCCAGACCGCGAGCGGCAGCGACGGAAACATCGGCATCGGCTTCGCGATCCCGATCAACACGGTGAAGAACGTCACCGCCCAGCTGATCTCGAAGGGCGTGGTGCAGCATCCGTTCCTCGGCGTCGACGCGCGCGGGATCACAGCGGACGTCGCTCGGCTGTTCCGCCTGCCGGTGAAGAGCGGGCTGCTCGTCAGCACCGTCTGCTCGTCGACCGGCGCAGCGAAGGCGGGGCTGCGCGGCGCCACGCAGCAGGTGACCGTCTCCGGCGAGACGTGGCCGCTCGGCGGCGACATCATCGTCAGCGCCGACGGCGTCCCCGTCGTGTCCGTCGAGCAGCTGCGATCGTTGATCGGCCAGAAGAAGCCGGGCGACACGCTCAAGCTCGGCATCTACCGCGGCGACAAGACGATGTCCCTGCAGGTCAAGCTCGGGCGACAACCCCTCTCTCCCCAATGCTGATCGCCCGTTTCTCGAAAGCACCAGTTCGGCCCCGCACCCCTGGGGGCCGGCTCCCGACGCCGCAGGCCAGCGCGGCGACGGGCGCATGAGACGGGGGCCCCGACCGCCTGCCCGGGGCCCCCGACTCACTTCTTCCGCCGGGAACCGTTGGATCCCGGCGGGTTGAGCGCTCCGGGGCATCGCTTGCAACGGCGAGAGCGCGGTCTCGCCGCTGCACCGGCTGATGCGCTCTGAACGGGTCTCGGCGGCGCGCACTCCCGTGCGTGCGTTGGTGGCCTGCGGCCATCCCCGCGCGCATCAGTTCGCCTCCGCCTAACGCACCTTCGGCCGCGTTAGCCTCCGGCCCTTGTCGCGCTGGGCCGCGAGCGTTGGGTCATCGGCTACCTTTGGGCGGGTGGAGCGGGAGGACATCCGGCTCGGGCGCACCGAAGTCGTGGAGGCGAACGAGCCGATCGAAGACGAGGAGCTGTGGACCGGCGATGAGGCCGGCGATCACCTCGGCTGGTACTGCGTTCGCACCGATCCGTTTCCGTGCCCGGCTCCGGATTGCACGTTCGTCGCGGTCTTCATGACCGCTGCGCACCTCGTGCTCGTCTGGGAGGAGCGCGACGATCCGAACCTGCTCCGCCACGCGCAGCGCGCGAAGGAGGTCGGCCGGAACCCGTTCATCGTCTCGTACGAGTCCGGTTACGGTCCGAGCGCGTCATACTACGCGTGGGAGGCAGCCGGGCGGCCTGTGCACGGCATTCGCAAGTGATCGAAGCCCACTTCGGCGAGTCCGGTCCGTTCTCGGTCGGCGTCGAGGAAGAGGTGATGATCCTCGACGCGGCCACGCTGCAGCCGGCGGCGGCCGTCGACGTCCTCCTGCGCGGCGCGTCGCAGCTCGATCTCCCCGGCACGCTGAAGACGGAGATGCACGCGTCCGTGGTCGAGCTCGCCACCGGCATCTGCGCCGACGCCGACGAGGCGGTGGCGGCGCTGCGGGAGCTGCGGCGCGCCGCAGCGCGCATCGCTGCGGACAACGGCCTCGCCGTCGCCGCGGCCGGGGCGCATCCGACGGCTCGGCTCGAGTCGTTGCCGGTCGTCCAGGAGGAGCGCTACCTCGAGATGCGCCGCAGCATCGGCCGCGCGGCGCGGATCCAGGAGGTGAACGGGCTGCACGTGCACGTCGGCGTCGCCGACGGCGAACGCTGCTACGAGCGGCTGGAGGCGGTGCTGCCGTGGCTGCCGGTCGCGCTCGCGCTGTCCGCGAACTCGCCGTTCGCAGACGGTGTGGACACGGGAATGCAGTCGGCTCGTGCGGAGATCCTCGCAGCGCTGCCGCGTGCGGGCGGCCCGCCGGCGTTCGGCTCGTACGCGAGGTGGGAGGCGTGGGTCGAGCGGCTCGTGGCGCTCGGCGTGATGGAGGACTACACGCGGATCTGGTGGGACGTCCGCCCGCACCCGACCTTCGGGACGCTCGAGATCCGCATCGCCGACCAGCCGACGTCGCTCGAGCGGACGGCTCTGCTCGTGCGGCTGCTCGTCTCGCTGGTCGAGTCGGCGGCCGCCCGCGGCGCCGATCCCGCCTTGCGCGGCGACTACGCGCAGAACCGCTGGGCCGCCGCCCGCCACGGCCTCGACGCGAAGCTGATCCATCCGGACGGCGACCGTACCGCGACCGCGCGCGAGCTCGCCGCCGAGCTGCTCGGCGCCGATCCTCCGGAGCCGGAGGCGTTGCGCCAGCTCGAGGTCGCGGCGGCGCAGGGACAGGCCGCCGTTGCCGCGGATCTCGTGGCCCGGACGGTAGCCTGACGGCGATGGCGAAGCAGACCGAGACGCTGCAGGTCACCGGCATCCGCTGCGAGCGATGCGTCGGGCGCCTCGCCGGCGCGCTCGAGGGACACGACGGCCTCGAGTACGCCAACGCAAACCTCATGGGCCAGGTCACGCTCTCGTGGGACGACGAGCGCACGAGCCGCGAGGAGCTGCTCGCGGCGATGAGCCGCGCCGGCTTCCGCGAGCTCGCCGTCGGCGTCTGACGGAATAGGAACCGCCCGAGCCGCGTTCCGAAGGCAATGGAACGCGGTGGTACGGTTGCCGACGTGGCAGAGGACGACGGCACCGACGAGGAGCTCGAGCCGCACGAGTCAGAGGCGGCGCAGCGCATCGCAACCGAGGCGCGCGACCGCGTGCGCTTCGAGGAGGAGGCGCTGGCGCTCGCCGACCAGGTCTATCGCGTCGCCCGCCACCTCTCGAGCTCCCGCGAGGAGGCCGAGGATCTCGTCCAGGAGACGTACGCGCGCGCGTTCCGCAGCTGGCGCTCGTTCCAGCCCGGCACGAACCTCCGCGCGTGGCTGCTGCGGATCCTGACGAACCTCAACATCGACCGCGGGCGGCGGACGCAGCGCGCGCCGCAGATGCAGGCGCTCGAGGCGAACGACTACTTCCTGTACGACCGGCTCTCGGAAGACTCGAACGGACCGACCGACGAGGAACGCATCGTCGAGCGGCTGTCTCAGGACGACGTCGTCTCGGCGCTCTCTGCGGTGCCGCACGACTTTCGTGACGTGATCGTGCTCGTCGACCTTGGCGACTTCAGCTACCAGGACGCGGCAAACATCCTCGACATCCCGATCGGGACGGTGATGTCACGGCTGCATCGAGGACGCCGCATCCTCAAGCGTGAGCTCGCGGAATCTGTGGCGGAGGGTGAAACATGACGGACGTCTACGACGAAGGCTGCGCGCACTGCGAGGAGATGATGCAGCCGTACCTCGACCACGTCCTCAGCGACGCGGAGGTACGGGAGGCGGAGATGCATCTCGAGCGGTGCGACACGTGCCGTCGGCGCTATCGCTTCGAGGAGAGCCTCAGGGTGTACGTGCGGCTGGCGGTGGACGAGCAGATGTCGCCGGCGCTGAAGGAGAAGCTGGCGGCGCTGCGGATCCCGCTCGAATAGGGCGGGCGCTACGGGCCGGTGGGCGGCCCGACGATGACGACGAGCCGCCGCGGATCGGCGCCGCCGGGGAGCGGCTGGAGCGGCGCGTCGAGCTGCTTCGCCAGGCGGAGGCCGATCGCCTGTCCGCCCGGTGGGAAGTACACCTGTGTCTGCGGATAGTTGAAGCTGCCGGCCTTGCCGACGTGCGTGACACGGTACGACAGCGCCTGGACCCGGCTCGCGATCTGTCGCGTCCAGGTGATGTCGCCGCTGCCGTTGAGGACGACGACCTTGATCGCCCACGGAGGCGGCAGGGTCGCCTGCGTGGCCGGGGACGCGGCGGCCTTCTGCGGATGGCTCTGCGCGAGCACGACCGCGAGCGACGCGGCGAGCACGGCGGCGCCGACCGCGCCGACGGCGGCGAGTCGCCGCCACGGGTTCGACTCGAGCGGCTTCGGCGGGACCGGCAGCCCGGCGAGCTCCAGCGCCTCCCGGTGGTCGATGCCGAGAGCGGTGGCGGTGAGCATGGCGGCGAGCAGCGCGCGGTCCGCCGTCGCGAAGCGGTAGATCCGGCCCTCCTCGAGCCAGCGCACCTCGTCGGCGGGAATGCCGGCGCGGCGCGCCGTCTCCTCGACCGTCAGCTGACGGTGCAGGCGCGCGTGGGCGAGCGGAGACTCATCGGGCTCCCGCTCGACGGCGACGGGCTCGACTGCCTGGACGGCGGCCGGCTGGGGGAGGTGTCGGGCGAACTCCATGCGACTTTCCGGTTTCGGCGTGCGCCGCCGTGAACCTCCCTCTTCATCGGCGGACATCCACGTCGCCTGGAGGGGTGAGGTCGTCGCAGGCGACGAGCCGGGCCTCGAGCGCGCGGGCGCCTTCGTCCGGAACGAGCGGCCAGGCCGGGCGGGCGAGCAGCACCGGATGGAGGCGGATCCCGCCGTAGGCCGCCGCGACGACGTCGCCGCCGTCCTCGCCCCACGAGGCCGCGACCCGGTCGACCGCGCGGGGATCGAGCTCGGGCCCGTCCGCCAGCACGACGAGCGCAGCTTCGGCCTCGGCCGGCAGCGCCGCCAGTCCGCAACGGAGCGAAGCTCCCGGACCGCGCTCCCACTCAGGGCAGACGACGGTCTGTGCGTCCGTGTCGACGGCGTGCGCACCGACGACGACGAGGATCCCGTCGATCGCCGTCGCGGCGCGCAGCCGCTCCAGCACCGCCGGCAGGAGCTCCACCTGCTTCGGCGGCGAGACTCCGTACCGGGACGAAGCCCCGGCGGCGAGCACGACGGCCCAGATCATGCCCGGAGGCTAACGGTGCCTGGTACGAAGACGTGACGGAGTACCTGGCACCAAACCCCCCTTCCGGTACCAGGTACCAGAGGACCGCGCCGTGCCTGGCACCGCGGGCGGCTAGGAGCAGCCTTTGAGGGCCGCCCAGCGCGCCTGGACGTTCGCGACGTAGCTGAACGTCTCCGGGCCGGGGGCGCCGCCGGCGCGGTCGACCGCGGTCGGGCCGGCGTTGTACGCGGCCAGCGCGAGGTCGGTGCGTGAGTAGCGGTCGAGCAGGATCTTCAGATACCGGGCACCGGCGAGGACGTTCGTCGCCGGCGTGTCGACGCTGAGGTTCAGCGACTTCCCGGTGGACGGGAGCACCTGGAGCAGCCCGCGCGCGTCCGCCTGCGACCGCGCGTCCGGCTTGAAGCGCGACTCCACCTCGGCGACCGCGACGAGCATCGACAGCTGGAAGCCGGTGTCGCGGGCAGCCCGGACGAACGCGCTGCGGAACCGCCCCGGAATCGGGCAGCGGCCGAGCGACAGCGTGTTCCGCGCGGGCAGTGCCGGGATCCGCGGCACCGGCGTGACGGCGGCCGTCGCCGCCTTGCTGTGAGCGCCCGCGGCGACGGCGCCGCTGCAGGCGGTGCATGCAACGGCGAGCAGGATGAGCAGCCGCGGACCCATCGGGGACTCGATCCTATCGCTGTTCGAGCGCCTCGACAGCCCGGCGGACGAGGGCCTGCGCCACCTCGACCTTCCAGGCCGTCCGGGGCAGGGGGGTCGAGGCGTCGAGCGCCTCCGGGCCGTCGATCCGCCACGGAATCGGGGCCACTCCTGCCAGCGCGAGCCGCGTCTCGCCGGCGACCCGGGCGGCCGCGACGCCGACGAGCGGGAACGACCAGCGCTTCCGGTCCATCGCCTTCAGGTACGTGCTCCGCTCGACCTCCGGGAGCTCGATCTCGAGGATCAGCTCGCCCGGCTCGAGGGTCGTCACGCTGCGGTTCGCCTCGTCGGGAAGCCGGTACAGCTCCTCCACGGCGAGCTCGCGGCGGCTCGTGCGCAGCCGGGCGCCGAGCGCGACGAGCGCGGCGGCGACGTCGGAGGGATGCGCGGACGCGCAGAAGTCGTTGGCGAAGATCGCGTGCTCGCGGTGCTCCCCCTCGCGCGCATGGCAGCGGTCCCCGCCGTGGAGCCGGCACGGGTACTTCAGCCGCCAGTACCAGCAGCGCGTCGACTGGAGCAGGTTGCCGCCGACGGAGCTCATGGCGCGGAGCTGCGGCGATGCCGCCAGCCGGCAGGCCTCCCGCAGCGCTTCCGGGATCGAGCCGTCGGCCTCCAGCTCGGCGAGGCTCGTTCCGGCGCCGATCCGCGCCCCGTCGACTCCCCGCGGGACGACGCCGCGGATGTCGACGAGCGTCTCCGCGTGGAGGATCCGGTCCCGGAGCTGCGGCACGACCTCGGTGCCGCCGTGGATGGCAAGTCCGTCGGCGGCGTCGTCGACGGTCCTAGCCCTGACGAGCTGCAACGCGCTCCTGCTCCTTCGCCCTGGCCCGCGCCTCCGCGAGCGCGCGCAGCATCTCCTCGCGGGAGATCGGGATCTGGTGCACGTCGGCGCCGGTCGCGTCGCGGATCGCGTTCGCGATCGCCGCGGCGGTGGGGACGATCGGCGGCTCGCCGAGCCCCTTCGAGCCGAGGCTGGTCAGATGCTCGTCCGGGATGTCGACGAACTCGGTGACGATCTCCGGCACGTCGGCGATCGTCGGCATCCGGTACGAGTCGAGCGTCGTCGTGAGGATGTTCCCCGTCTCCGGGTCGAGCAGCCGCTCCTCCGAGAGCGTGTGGCCGATCCCCTGGATGATCCCGCCCTCGACCTGGCTGGCCGCGCCGAGCGGATTGATGATCCGGCCGACGTCGTGGAGCGCGGCGATCCGCAGCACGCGGATCTCGCCGGTTTCGACGTCGACCGCCACCTCGGCCACCTGCACGCCGAACGTCAGCACGCTCATCCCGGCCGGGTTCGGGCCGCGCGCGCCCTTGCCGAGGATCTGCGCGCTCTCCAGCAGCCCGACGACCTCCTCGAGCGGGACGGAGAGGTTCCCGTCCGCGGAGACGACCATGCCGTCGCGGATGTCGAGCACGCGTTCCTCCAGCTCGTAGCGCTGCGCTGCGATCTCGACGATCTGCCGCTTCGCGTCGGCGGCGGCCGCGCGCACGGCCGGTCCGACCGACGGCACCGTCGACGAACCGGCGGACAGCGTCGCGTACGGGCCGCGCGCGGTGTCGCCGAGCACGACCTCGACGCGGTCGAGCGGGACACCGAGCTCCTCCGCCGCGATCTGCGCCATTACCGTCCGCGTCCCGGTGCCGATGTCCTGCATCGCCGTCACCACCGCGATGCGCCCGTTCGAGCCGACGCGCGTCCACGCGTACGACGGCGGGCCGCCGCCCCCGAACCAGATCTGGCTGGCCATGCCGACGCCGTACTTCCACGTCGCATCGGAGCGGGAGCGCACCTCGTGCCGCCGCTCCCAGTGCTTCTCGGCGAGCCGGTAGCAGTCCATCAGGTGCTTCGAGGAGAACGGCTTGCCGTCGTTCGAGTCGGCGTGGTTGCGCCGGCGCAGCTCGAGTGGGTCGAGGTCGAGTTTCCCCGCGAGCTCGTCGATCAGGCACTCGAGGCCGAACGTCCCCTCGACGAAGCCGGGCGCGCGGAACGCCTTCATCGGCGGCGTGTTCAGCTTCGCGCCATACATGACCGTGCGCACGTTGTCGCACGCGTAGAGCATCTGCATCGGGCCCTCGGTCATCGCCGTCCATCCGGACCAGCCGACCGCGTTCGTGAACTCGCCGGCGAGGGCGACGATCGTCCCGTCGCTCGTCGCGCCGACAGTGAGCTTCTGGATGGTCGCGTTGCGGTTGCCGGCGGCGGTGTTCTCCTCGCGGCGCGTGAGTCCGCAGCGAACGGGACGGCCGGTCCGCCGCGCCAGCTCCGCCGCGACGAACGTGTACTCGCCGGGATCGTTCTTCGAGCCGAAGCCGCCGCCCATGTACTCGCAGACGACGCGCACGCGGTCGGCCGGGATGCCGAGCTCGCGCGCCACCGACTCGCGGACGCCCCAGAGGTACTGCGTCGAGATGTAGACGTTTAGCGTGTCGCCGACCCATTCGCAGACGGCCTGGTGCGTCTCCATCGAGTTGTGCAGCAGCGTCTGCGTGCGATACGTCGCCTCGAGGACGACGTCGGCCTGCGCGAGCGCGTGGTCGACGTCGCCGCGCTCGTAGCGCCGCGGCTCGATCGTCAGCTGCTTCCGCGCGACCGCATCCTCGGGATCGAGCACGACCTCGAGCTGTTCCCACTCGACGACGATTGCGTGGAGCGCCGCGCGCGCCTGCGCGAACGTGTCGGCGGCGACTGCCGCGACGGGCGCGCCGACGTAGCACGCCTCCTCGACGAGCGCGGAGATCTCGCCCGGGCCGAGCGCCGCGCGCACACCCGGGAGCGCAAGCGCCGGCGCGAGGTCGATGCGGGTCACGCGCGCGTGCGCGTGCGGCGAGCGGAGCAGCGCCGTGTGCAGCATTCCCGGCAGCCGGATGTCCGCCGTGTAACGCGCCTCGCCGCGCACCCGCTCGAGCGCGTCCTTGCGGACGGCGGGCCGGCCGACGACCGACAGCGGCCCCGCGGGCCACTGCTGCAGCGGATCCTCCTCGACGACGAGCCACACCTCCTCGTAGCGGCCCTCGACCTCCTTCTCCGTGCGGATCAGCCTCGCCAATGCAGAATCGCCTCCTCGATCTTCGGATACGTGCCGCAGCGGCAGATGTTCCCCGCCATCTCGTGGCGGATCTCCTCCACGGTCGGGTCCGGGTGCCGCGCGACGAGCGCGGCTGCGGAGACGACCTGGCCCGGCGTGCAGAAGCCGCACTGCACCGCGTCGGCGCGGACGAACGCATCGACGAGCGGATGCTCGCGCAGCCCCTCGATCGTCGTCACCTCGCCCTCGACGAGGTGGACGAGCGTGATGCAGGAGAGCGTCGGCACGCCGTCGATCTGCACGGTGCAGGCGCCGCAGTGTCCCTCGTTGCACGCGATCTTCGTGCCGGTGAGTCCGAGCCGCTCGCGCAGCACGTGCGCCAGGCTCTCGCCGGGCGGCGCGTCGACCGCGTACGCCTGCCCGTTGATCGTGAGCGCGAGCTCAGACATGCGTCGTCGTCGCCAGGATGTCGGCGAGGTGGATCAGCCGGAACGTCGCGCGCGTGACGACGCGCACCTCTCCTTCGTCGTCCATCTCCGGCAGCGTCCGCCAGAGATCGCGCGCGACCGTCAACAGCTCGCGGATCTCGTTCAGCTCGCGCTCGTGGCCGTTCCGCTCGTCGCAGGCGTTCAGCGCGAGCCCGAGGGTTCCGATCGTGTCCGACTGTCGCGTCCAGAGCAGCGGCGTCGCCATCGACAGGTACTGGTGGATCCGCGCGAGCGTGAGCGGCTGCGCGAGGTAGTCCTGGCCCTGCGGCGCCGTCGGCTCGAGCGGCGGCTCGCCGTCCGCGATCCGGTCCGCGTTCGCGTGCAGCATGTTGCGGATCTGCGTCTCGTCGAGCCCGGCCATCCGCGCGGTGCGCAGCGCGATCAGCATCGACGCGGGCTGCTGTCCGTACGGATAGTCGGACGCGTAGACGATCTGCTCGGGCGACACGAGCCGGAAGAAGCTGAGCAGGTCGATCGGGCTCCAGACGGAGGTGTCGAAGAAGACCCCCGCCTTGCCGGAGAAGTGGCCGGCAAGTGAGGCGAGGTCGGCGATGCCGGCGTGCGCGATGATCAGCTGCGCGTCGGGATACTCGTCGACGAGCCGATGCAGGTGGTCGCCGATCGGCGGCAGGCCGCGACCGCCGTGGATCAGGATCGGCACGCGCCGCTCCGCCGCCAGCTCGAAGACGGGCCGCAGCCGGTCGTCGTCGAGGAGGAACTTCTGCGCGCGCGGATGGAGCTTGATGCCGCGGGCGCCGAGGTCGAGACAGCGTCGCGCCTCCTCGATCGGGCCTTCGTCGAGCGCGAGACGGACGAACGGGATGATCCGCCCGTTCGACCGCTCGGCGAACTCGAGCGTCCGGTCGTTTCCGGCACAGAAGCCCGGATGCCGGTCTGGCTCGTCGAGGCAGAACATGAAGCAGCGCGAGACGCCGAACCGGTTCATCAGCTCCTCGAGCTCCTCGTAGCGTCCGACCATCCCGTCGATGTCGTGCCCGAGGTGCACGTGGGCGTCGAAGATGTCCGTGTCGGCGGGCAGCTCCGTGCGGAGCTCGTCCTCCCAGCGGGCGAACAGCGCCGCAGCGCGGTCGAGTGCGTCCTCCACCCCTGGAATCTACCGCCGCAGCTCAGCCGAAGGTCGGCGCGAGGATCCGCTCGACGAAGACCCGCTCCCGCACGGCCCCGTCCCACTGCGGGACGCGGTTGACGACGATGCGCGGAACGGACCAGACCTCCATCTCGTCGGCCAGCTGCGGGAACTCGGTCGCTTCGATGGCGGCGGCACGCACCCGCGGCGACGCGAGCGCGACCCTGTACGCCAGCAACACGGCCGGCGGGCAGTGCGGGCAGGTCGGCGTGACGAAGACGTCGATGGCGAGGTCGCGATCGAGACCGGCCAGCGCCTCCAGCGACTCGGGCGCGAGCGACGACTCCCGCTTGCCCGCCTCCACCACCGCACCGATCAGCGAGGCCAGCTCGTAGCCCCACGGCAGCCCGTAGTAGCGGATGCCGACGTCCTCGCCCTCGGGCAGGACCGCGACGGCGGGATAGCGCTCAAATCCGTTCGGCTCGTCCTCGACGCGGCAGGTGACGTTGTCCGACAGCGCTGCGACCGCCTCGGCGATCCGCTGCGTCTCCGCGCCGAAGTCGAGATCGCCGGCTCCGAGCGGCGGGGCCTCTTCCGGGCCGTGCGCGACCAGCAGGTCGACCGGACGCTCGAGCGCGTCGAGCAGCTCGCGTATCTGGATCTCGTCCTCGGGCCGGAAGACGGGCATCGGGGTCACTATAGGATCGAGTGGATGGGCTCCGTCCTCATCCTCGCCGACTCGAGCTCGCCCGAGATGCGGCACGAGGTGCCGGTGTTCATTCCCGACGCGTTTCTGTACGCGGAGGCGAACGGACGCCGCGTCGCCGTCGTCAGCTCGTTCGAGGTGCCGCGCATCGAGGCGGCGAACGCCGGGATCGAGCCGCTGCCGCCGGAGAAGCTCGGCCTGGACGAGCTGCTCGCCGGCGGCATGTCGTTCGAGCTCGCCGAGCTGGAGGTCTATGCCCGCGCCTGCGAGAAGCTCGGGATCACCGACGCGTCGGTGCCGGCGGCGTTTCCGCTCGAGCTGGCCGACCATCTCCGCGCCAACGGCGTCGAGGTCACGGTCGAGCGGGAGCTGTTCGAGAGCCGCCGCCGGAGCAAGACCGCGACGGAGATCGCCGGCCTGCGCCGCGCGCAGCGCGCGTGCGAGGCAGCGCTCGACGTCGCGCGCGCGCTGCTCCGCAACGCCGCCGACACGCCGGTGACCTGCGAGCAGATCAAGGAGGAGATAGTCCGCGTCTTCAACGTGCACGGCGTCACCGGTGACGAGTTCATCGTCTCGCACGGCGCGCAGACGGCGATCGGGCACGAGCTCGGCTCCGGTGCGATCGCCACCGGCGAGGCCGTGGTGATCGATCTGTTCCCGCGCGACCGCGACACCGGCGTCTACTCCGACATGACCCGCACGTACGTCGTCGGCGAGGTCCCGGACGAGCTGCGCGAGTACCACCGGCTCTGCCGGGAAGCGCTGGAGCTGTCGACCGCCGCGGTCAGGCCCGGCGCGAACGGCCGCGACCTGATGCAGCTGGTCTGCGACCTCTTCGCCGCCGCCGGCTATCCGACGCCGCTGACGAAGGAGCCGGGCGAGGTGCTCGACACCGGCTTCATCCACGGGCTCGGCCACGGCGTCGGCCTCGAGGTGCACGAGGCCCCGCGGATCTCCCGCACCGGCCACGACCTCGTCCCCGGCGACGTGATCACGCTCGAGCCGGGCCTGTACCGGGCCGGCTTCGGCGGCGTCCGGCTGGAGGACATCCTCCTCGTCACGGATGACGGGGCCGAAGTCGTGACGCGGTACCCGTACGACCTCGAGCCCTGAGCCGGTCGTCCCGCCTGCTTGATTTGGGGCGGGATGTTCGACAGAGTAAGCCGCGTCTATCCGTCGGAGTGCGATGCAGTGGTCGGCAGGCGCCGCTTGCGTCACACGAACAAGGAGGCGTACGCATGTCTGCAGTCCCGCAGGACCGGCCGACGCTCGTCGAGAGCGTGGCGGCCGCGGATCCCGCTCCGCTCGGGCTGGCGGGTTTCGCATTGACGACGTTCCTGTTGAGTGGGCACAACGCGTCGTGGATCCCGGATCTGATCTGGATCGGCCCTGCGATCTTCTACGGCGGGCTCGCTCAGCTCCTGGCCGGGATGTGGGAGTTCCGCAACCGCAACGTCTTCGGCGCGACCGCGTTCTCGACGTACGGCGCCTTCTGGATGGCGTTCGGCTTGTTCGTGATCCTCGCGCTGACGACGGGCATCCTCGGGAGCTACAAGCCGAACGACCTCTCGAACGCCGCCGCATGGTTCCTGTTCTCGTTCGCGATCTTCAACACGTACATGCTGCTCGGGAGCATGCGGGTGAACACCGCCGTGTTCGGGGTCTTCCTCACGCTGGAGGTCACGCTGATCCTGCTCGCGATCGGCAACTTCAACGCCGCGCACACGGACGGCCACAAGATGTGGTGGGTGCACGCGGGCGGCTGGGCCGGCATCGTCACCGCGGCGATCGCGTGGTACACGTCGGCGGCCGGTGTCCTGAACGGCCAGTCGGGTAAGAGGATCCTGCCGGTCGGCAAGCCGTTCTTCAGCTGATCGGGCATGCTCTTGCGGAACACCTAGAAGGAGAGGAGTCAGGTCGTGGGGACCGAACCAGCCCAGTCTGCAATCGAGACGATGTTCCTCGAGGAGCGACGCTATCCGCCGCCCGAGGACTTCGCGAAGCAGGCGAACGCGAAACCCGGCATCTACGACGAGGACTTCGAGACCTTCTGGGAGCGCGAGGGCCGCGAACGGCTCGCGTGGTTCGAGCCCTTCGGCGAACTGTACGAGTGGAACCCGCCGTACGCGAAGTTCTTCCTCGGCGGGACGCTCAACGTCTGCTTCAACTGCGTCGACCGCCACGTCGACGCGGGCGCGGGCGGCAAGGTCGCGTACTACTGGGAAGGCGAGCCGGCCGGCGACACGCGGGAGATCACGTACGCCGATCTCCAGCGGGACGTCGTCCGGTTCGCCAACGCCCTGAAGAAGGTCGGAGTGACCAAGGGCACACCCGTCGCCATCTACATGGGCATGGTTCCCGAGCTGGCGGTTGCGATGCTCGCGTGCACGCGGCTCGGCGCGCCGCACACCGTCGTCTTCGGCGGCTTCTCCGCCGACTCGCTCTCCGGCCGCATGAACGACATGAAGTGCGAGGTGCTGATCACGCAGGACGAGGCGTGGCGGCGAGGCTCATTCGTGCCGCTGAAGAAGACGGCGGACGACGCGATGGCGGCCGCACCCGGCGTCCACTCGTCGGTGGTGCTCCGTCGCACGGGCAACGACGTGGCGATGCAGGACGGCCGCGACCACTGGCTGCACGAGCTCGAGGACGGCGTCTCCGACGATCCGGCGTCGTGTCCATGCGTGCCGATGGACAGCGAGGACCTGCTGTTCCTCATGTACACGAGTGGAACGACCGCGAAGCCGAAGGGCATCGTCCACACCACCGCCGGCTACCTCTGCGGCGCTGCCACGACGCATCACTACATCTTCGATCTGAAGAAGGACGAGGACGTCTACTGGTGCGCCGCCGACATCGGCTGGATCACCGGCCACAGCTACATCGTCTACGGCCCACTCTGCAACCAGGCCACGTCGGTCATGTACGAAGGGACGCCGGACTTCCCGGACAAGGACCGGTGGTGGGAGATCATCGAGAAGTACAAGGTGACGATCCTCTACACCGCGCCGACGGCGATCCGTTCGCACATGAAGTGGGGGCCGGAGCACGCGGCGAAGCACGACCTCACGTCGCTTCGCCTGCTCGGGTCCGTCGGCGAGCCGATCAATCCGGAGGCATGGGTCTGGTACCGGGAGCACATCGGCGGTGACCGCACGCCGATCGTCGACACGTGGTGGCAGACGGAGACGGGGATGGTGCTGATCACGCCGCTCCCCGGAGTGACGACGCTGAAGCCGGGCTCGGCGACGAAGCCTTTCCCCGGTGTCGAGGCGGCCGTGTTCAACGAGCAGGGCGAGGAGGTCGGCCCCGGCGGCGGCGGGTATCTCGTGCTTAAGCGGCCGTGGCCGGCGATGCTGCGCGGGATCTTCGGCGACGACGCGCGCTACCGCGAGACGTACTGGTCGAAGTACGAGAACGTCTACTTCGCGGGCGACGGCGCGCGCATCGACCGCGACGGCGACTTCTGGCTGCTCGGCCGCGTCGACGACGTGATGAACGTCTCGGGCCACCGCATCTCGACGATCGAGGTCGAGTCGGCGCTCGTCGACCACCAGGAGGTGGCGGAGGCGGCGGTCTGCTCGCGCAAGGACGCGATTACCGGCGAGGCGATCGTCGCGTACGTGACGCTCAAGGGCGGCAAGGAAGGCTCGGTCGAGAAGATGGAGGAGCTGCGCAACCACGTCGCGGTGAAGATCGGCGCGATCGCGAAGCCCGCGAACATCGTCTTCACGCCGGAGCTGCCGAAGACCCGCAGCGGCAAGATCATGCGGCGTCTCCTGCGGGATGTGGCCGAGAACCGCAAGCTCGGGGACACGACGACGCTCGCCGACCCGACGGTGGTCGCCGAGATCCAGCACCGCGCCGCCGACGGCTCCGGCGACGAGTCTTGACTCTCCCGTAGCGGTAGGCACGATCCTGGGGCGCATGGAGTCCCTGGAGACCACGAGTCTGATGACCATCGGCCGCTTCTCGCGGCTGACCGGTCTGACGGTGAAGGCGCTGCGCCACTACGACGAGCTCGGGCTGCTGCGCCCGGCGGCGGTCGATCCCGCCACGGGCTACCGCTCGTACTCGTCGGCGCAAGTGGCGGTGGCGGAGGCGATCCGGACGCTGCGGCGGCTCGAGCTTCCGCTCGACGACATCTCGTTGCTGCTCGCGACGGACGACCCCGCCGCGGTGCGGCGCGTGCTCGTCGACCACCAGCGCCGCACCGCGCACCGGGCCGCGGAGCTCAACGTGATCCTGCAGGGACTGCAACCGCTGATCGACGGAAAGGAAACGGTGATGGGAACCCCGGCAGAGGCGCTCGATGCCGAAGCGGAACGGCGGCTCGGCGCCGATCTCTTCAACAAGACGTGGACGCTGATGGAGAAGGACGACCGGACGCAGGAGGACGACGACGAGATGGTGCACTGCGCGCACGCGTCGGCGTATCACTGGCGGCAGGTCGGCACGGCGGCGAACCGTTCGCGCAGCGAGTGGCAGTGCTCGCGCGTCTACGCGATCCTCGGCCGCACCGAGCCGGCGCTGCGCCATGCGCGGCGATGCCTCGAGATCGTCGACGCGCATCCCGACGACATGAAGGACTGGGACCGGCCGGCGGCGCTGGAGGCGCTCACGCGCGCGCACTGGGTGGCCGGCGACCTCGACGAGGCGCGCCGCTACGCGGAAGAGGGGCGCGAGCTGACGGCGAGGATCGAGGACGACGACGACCGCGCCATCATCGAGGCCGACTTCGCGACGATCCCGGTATAGGACTACGGCCTCCGTCCGCGAACACCGGTAGAACAGAGATTCGCCGAGCGACAGCCGGCAGGTTGAAAGCACTCTGACGGGCGGGAGTTCCGGGCCGAGGTGCTAACCGGACCGCCGACCGGCCAGCAAGACCGCTGTCGCTCCCTCCACCCGAGACGAAACGGCCGAGCACGCGAGTTGTGCTCGGCCTGCGCGCGGTCAGTCCAGCAGCGCGTCGAAGTGCGCGGCGTCCTCGAACGGGCCGATCAGCGCGAGCCGCAGCTGGTCGTCGGCGATCACGTCGCGCGCGACGCGCTGGACGTCCTCCGCCGTGACCGCGTCGATGCCGGCCAGGACCTCTTCCGGATCGGGAGCGCGGCCCTCGAGCACCTCCTTGCGCAGCCCGTACACGATCAGCCCCTGCGGGCTCTCGAGCTGGAGGACGAAGCGCCCCTTGGAAAAGCTGCGCGCCTTCTCGAGCTCTTCGGCCGGAACCGGCTCGGCCGCGATCTTCCGCAGCTCCGCAGCGATCGTCGTCACCGCCTCGTCGATCCGGTTGATGTCGACGCCTGCCTGCGTGTACAGCGAGCCCGTGTCGGTGTAGCTGTGGTTCAGCCCGAAGACGTAGTAGGCGAGGCCGCGGCGCTCGCGCACCTCGGTGAACAGCCGCGACGACATGCCGCCGCCGAGCACCGTCGAGACCATCTGCAGCGGATAGCGGTCGGGATGTTCGAGCGGGTAGCTGTGCACGCCGAGGCAGACGTGCGCCTGGTCAGACTGCTTCGTGAAGACCTTCACGCGTCCGTTCGCATACGGCTCCGCCGGCGCCGGCTCGCCCGTCTCGCCCGCGCCGAGGTCGCCGAACAGCTCCTGGGCGCGCTCGAGCACGTCGTCCCCGATGCGGCCGGCGACACCGAGCACCATGCGCGACGGCTTGTACCAGCGGTCGAGATAGTCGAGGAACATGCCGCGCTTCGCGCCGCGCACCGTCTCCTTGCGGCCGATGATGTCCCAGCCGAGCGGCTGGTCGCCGTAGAGCAGCTGCTCGTACACGCCGCCGATGTAGTCGCGCGGCGTGTCGAAGTACATGTTCATCTCCTCGACGATGACGCCCTTCTCCCGCTCGATCTCGTCGGGATCGAAGCGTGAGTTGCGCAGCATGTCGACGAGGACGTCGAGCGCGACGTCGCGGTGCTCGGCCGCGCACTTGACGTAGTAGCCCGTGTACTCCTTGCCGGTGAAGGCGTTGAACTCGCCGCCGATCGAGTCGATCTCGCCGGCGATCTGGCGCGCGCTCGGGCGGCGCTCCGTCCCCTTGAAGAACATGTGCTCGGAGAAGTGCGCGATCCCGTTCGTCTCGGCGGTTTCGTAGCGGGAGCCGGCGGCGAGCATGACCATGCAGGTGACCGACTGCGCGTACGGCAGGTTCGCGGTGAGGACCCGGAGGCCGTTGTCGAGGACGTGGCGCTCGAACGTGCTCATCGGGTTGATGGTATAGACGTCGTACATGGCCGCCGAGCAGACGAAGCGGGCGATCGCGCAGCAGCCGGAGTGGCTCGCCCGGGTGCCGACCGACCGACGCTTCCCGGACGGCGCGCGGCTCCTCTTCACCGGCTGCGGGACGTCGTTCCACGCGGCGCAGACGGGGGGAGACGCGGTGCAGGCGCACGACCTCGTGTTATCGCCGGAGCGGGACGCCGACGTGCTCGTTCTCGTTTCGCACGAGGGGGAGACGCCGCAGACGCTCGAGGCCGCGCGGGCGTGGCCTGGCCCGAAGTGGCTGGTCACGGGCAAGCCGGACGGGCCGATCGCCGAGCTCTGCGACGAGGTCGTCGTCGCCACGCCCGAGATCGAGGAGAGCTGGTGTCACACGGCGAGCTACACGTGCGCGGTCGCGGCGATCGCCGCGCTGAACGGCGAGGACGTGTCGTGGCTCCCGGATGCGGTCGAGGTCGCGCTGATGGAGCCGCTGCCGGAGGTCGGGGAACAGGAGCGGTTCATCGTCGCCGGCGCCGGCCGCGACTGGCCGACCGCGCAGGAGGCGGTGCTGAAGCTGCGCGAGGGCGCATGGGTCGCGGCGGAGGCGCATCACACGGAGCAGCTGCTGCACGGCCATCTCGCCGCCGTCGACGAGTCGGTGCGCGCCTTCGTCCTGGAGGGTGATGCTCGGGGCGTGGGGCGCGCGCTCGCGGCGGTGGCTGCGCTGCGCGCGCTCGGCTGCGACGCCGACCTCGTCCCGACGCGGCACCCGGTCGTCGACGTCGTCATGTTCCAGCGGCTGACGGTGGCCGTCGCCGAGTCGCGTGGCCGCGAGCCTGACCGGATCCGCCGCCACGACGAACGCTGGGCCGACGCCGCAAAGGCGGCGACGGCCGACAACTCCGCCTAGCGGTCGGCTCGCCCGTGCTCGGTGCGTTGCACCGTCTGCCAGATCCGTGCCAGGCACGACGGTGACGAAAGGGTCACGACTTCGCCACCGCTGTCGCGGAACGCGCATGGCGCCTCGAGCGACTCGTTGCACCGTGCCAGGCACGATGGTGACCAAACCGTCACGACTTCGTGCGGTCTTCGAGGCGGTAGACGAACCGCAGCGCCTGCCACGTCTCGTCGATCGATGCGCTCTTATTGTCGACGAGGCCGTGCGCGAGGCCGACTCGCTGCACCGCGTCGAAGTCGAGATCCGTGTCGAGCTTCGCTGCCTTCTTCGGCCACGCGATCCAGAGGCCGTCCGCCGGCGCGAGCGTCTCCTTCAGCGCGGCGAAGCGGCGCTCCAGCTCCTCGCGCCGCGTCGTGAAGAACACAAGGACCTCCGTGCCGGGCTTCGCTCCGAGCTTGGTCGAGAGCTCAGCCACCGGCGAGGAGTTCGCGTTCCTTCTCCCGGGTCAGCGTCGGCCGCTGCTCGCCCGCCTCACGGCTCCACGCCAGCGTGTCGAGCACGGTGTCGCGAACCGGGCGGAACGTCAGCCCCGCCGCGATCGTTCGGCGGTTGTCCGCCTGCAGCATGCCGCTGTACTCGTCGCCGGGAAGCCAGAGCGGCAGCTCCACCCACGGCTGCACGTCCGCGTCGATCAGCCGCTGCTCGTCCGTCCACACGAGCCGTGCGCCGGCGCCGACCACGCCGTTCGCCTCATCGAGAAGCGTGCCGAGCGTGAGCGGCTCGGCCGGTCCCGTCGCGTTGAAGACGCCGCCGGGACCGTGCTCCGCGACCCGGACGAGCCACGCGGCGAGGTCGCGCGCGTCGACGAACTGCACCGGCGCAGACGGATCGCCCGGCGCGAGCACGTCACCGCCTTCCGCAAGGCGACGCGGCCAGTAGGTGAACCGCTCCGTCGGGTCGTACGGGCCGACGATCAGCCCGGCGCGCGCGTTCGCACCGCGCTCGCCGAAGATGCTCTCGACGACGCGCTCGCAGGCCGCCTTGAGCGCGCCGTAGTCCGCCTGCACGTCCTCGCTCGCCGGATCCTCGAGCTCCGCGACCGGCGACGACTCGTCGATCGGCCGGCTCGGGTCGGCGTAGACGGAGATGCTCGAGACGAAGACGTAGCGGCCCGCCGCGCCGTGCAGGAGCTCCGCCGACTGCCGGACGACCCGCGGCACGTAGCCGCTCGTGTCGACCACGCCGTCCCAGACGCGTCCGGCGAGTACGCCGAGGTCGCCGTCGCGGTCGCCCGTCAGGTGCTCCACCTCCGGGAACAGATCCGCATTCGTCTTCCCGCGCGTGAAGATCGCCACCTCGTGCCCGTCTGCGAGCGCTGCGTCGACGACGTGGCGCCCGAGGAAGACCGTGCCACCGAGGACGAGGAGCTTCACGCGCGGTACCGCTCGATCGCGCGCGAGACCGCCTCGGCGCCGAAGCGCACCGCGTCGGCCGGGACGCGCTCGTCGGCCGCGTGGACGAGCTTCACGAACTCGAAGCCCTTCGGCAGCCGCAGCGGCAGGTAGCCGTACGTCTGGATGCCGATCCGCGAGAAGAAGCGGCCGTCGGTGACGCCGATCTGCAGCATCGGAACCGGCACTGCGTCGGGGTCGAGCTCGCGCAGGATCGCGGACAACGTCGGCAGGTACGAGAGATCCGGATCGGCGGGGCCCGGATCGTGGCGGATCAACTCCAGCTCCAGGTCGGGGCCGGCGGCCGCCCGTACCTCTCGCATCAGCTCCTCCGGCCCGAAGCCGGGGAGCGAGCGGCCGTCGATCTCGAGCTCCACCCCGGACGGGATCACGTTGATCTTCTCGCCGCCGCGAACGATCGTCGCGGTCACCGTGTTCCGCAGCGCGCGCTCGATCGGGCGCAGCTGCTCGGTGCGGGCGACGCGGAACGTCGTCTCGGCGAGCCGCGGGTCGAGCAGCGAGCGCAGCAGCAGCTGCTGTGGCCGCGGTAGCGCGTCCGCCATGCCCTCGATCCACGCGCGCGCGGCCGGCGTGACGTGGATCGGCAGCTTGCGGCGGTCGAGCTTGGCGAGCACGACGCCGAGCTTGCCCATGGCGCTGCCGCGGACGCCGATTGCGGCGTGGCCGCCGGGTCCGCGCACGACGCCGCGCAGCCAGCAGATCTGCTTCTCCGCGACCTGGATCGGATAGAAGCTGCGGCCGCCGAAATGGACGGTCGCGCCGCCGAACTCGCCGAGCGCATGGCGGATTCCCTCGAACAGCTCCGCGTGCTCCTCGACGAGGAAACGCGCGCCGAAGTCGCCGCCGTTCTCCTCGTCGCTCAGCACCGCGAGCACGAGATCGCCGGGCGGCGGGCCTTCCGCGTGCGCGCGGATGAACGCGTGGACGATCATCGCAACGCCGGACTTCATGTCGAGCGCGCCGCGCCCCCAGACCATCCCGTCGGCGACGTCCGCGTCGAACGGCGGGTGCGTCCACTGCTGGCCGACGGTGGTGACGACGTCGACGTGCCCGTAGAGAAGGAGCGGCGGCGCCTCGCCGCGGCCCTCGAGCCGCGCGATCAGGTTCGGCCGGCCGTCCGCGCGCGCGAGGATGCGCGACTCGATACCGGCCGCGTGGAGCAGGCCGCGCACGTGCTCGACGCAGGCGGTCTCGTCTCCCGGCGGGTTCGTCGTGTCGAAGCGGATCAGCTCGCGCAGCAGCTCGACGACGTCAGGCGCCTCGGCGGTCACAGCTCCTCCAGTGCGGCGAGCAGCCGGTCGACCTCGGCTGCGGTGTTGTAGTGGGCGAACCCGGCGCGAACCGCGCCTCCCGTGTTGCCGAGGCCGAGCCGATTCATCACCTCGACGGCGTAGTAGTCGCCCTCCCAGACGGCGATCTCCCGCGTCGCGAGCGCTTCCGCGACGGCGCGCGGCGCGAGCGCGTCGACCGTGAACGCGAACGTCGGCACGCGTCCCTCCATCGTCGCGAGACCGTGGAGCGTGCAGCGCTCCGGCAGGCCGTCGAGGAACCGCTGGCCGAGTGCCGTCTCGTGCGACTGGATCGCAGCCCAGCCGATCGAGTGGACGTACTCCACGGCTGCGACGAACCCGGCGAGGAGCTCGTGCGCGAGCGTCCCCGTCTCGAAGCGCGCGCCGAGCGGCTCGGACGGCGCCGGGCGCACCTTGTACGGCCGCCACGAGTCGAGCAGCTCCGCGCGTCCGAACGCGACCCCGAGATGCGGCCCGAAGAACTTGTACGGCGAGCAGACGAGCACGTCGACGCCGAGGTCGGCCACGTCGATCCGTCCGTGCGGCGCGTAGTGGACGGCGTCCGCCCACGCCAGCGCGCCCGCGTCGTGCGCGAGCTCGGCGATGCGACGTGCGTCGGTGCGCGTGCCGACGGCGTTCGAGGCGAGCGGGAACGCGACGACGCGCGTGCGTTCCGTCAGCTGCCACTCGAGATCGGTGAGATCGAGCGTCGTGTCGTCGTGGAGTTCGACGAACCCGACCTTCAGGTCGAGGTCGTGCGCGAGCTCGAGCCACGGCGAGACGTTGCCGTCGTGGTCGAGCTTCGTGACGAGGATCTCGTCGCCCGCCTGCAGGGTTCGCCCGATCGTTCTGCTGAGCGTGAAGTTGAGCGTCGTCATGTTCGCTCCGAAGATCGCCTCGTGCGGCCCGCAGCCGAGGAATGCCGCCGCGGCGTCGCGCGCGTGAGCGACGAGGGCATCGCTGTCGCGGCTCTTGGCGAACGCCCCTCCGAGGTTCGCGTTCGACGTGCGGAGGTATCCGGCGATCGCGTCGATCACCGAGTCGGGGCACTGCGTGCCGCCCGGCGCGTCGAAGTACGCGGTCGGGCCGTCGAGCGCGGAGAAGCGGGCCCGGACAGCGTCGACGTCGAGTGCAACGGTGCTCATCGCCCGGACGCTACCGCACTACGATGGCCCGGTGAGCAGCACGCTGACACCGCCGCGCACGCGCAGGCGCGTCGATCGCGGCGACGGCACGGGACTCGGCCGCCCGTGGCTCGTGATCGTGCTCAACGACAATCACAACACCTTCGAGGGAGTTGCGTTCACGCTGTCCAGCGTTCTTCCCGGTGTCAGCTACGACAAGGGAATGAGCCTGGCGAACACGATCCACAACGCCGGGCGCGCCACCGTCTGGTCGGGTCACCGCGAGCAGGCGGAGCTGTACTGGGAGGAGCTGCGGGGCGCGGGCCTGACGATGGCGCCGCTCGAGCAGAGCTAGGGCTCGCGCCCGTTCACGATCCAGCGGTACGACGGCTTGGCGACGAGCGACGCGCCGACGAAGCAGTCGCGCTCCGCCTTCTCGAGCAGTTCGGCAATCGCGTCGGGCGCAGGCGCCGGCTCCAGCTGAACCGACAGCTCGACGGACGCCTCGACGACGGCGTAGCGGCCGTCGCTCTCCCGCCTCGTCACGACGGCGGACGCGCCGCCGATCGACGAGGTGAGCTGTATGCCCGCGCGGTCGAGATGGTGGCGGAGGCTGTCGAGCGAGCAGCGGACGAGCCCCGCGAGCAGCAGGTGCTCGGGCGTCCATTCCGCGCCGAGCGCGAGCGACGCCCCGCTCTCCGTGCTGACCGCCCCGTCGGCCCCGAGGCCGATCGCGTAGCGGAACTCCTTCGGCTTGACCTGCACGGGGCCATCGTCGCAGACGGCGGGCACCGTCCGGTCCTGTCCATACCCTGCGAGGCGTGCGTCGGCTCAGACCGTTGACCGAAGCCGAGTGCTACGCCCGTTGCTACGGCGCGTGGGATCCGACCGTCAGGATCGTGCGGCTCGAGCCGCGGCGGCCGCGCTTCCCGACGACCGTCTCCGGCGAGGACCTGCGCAAGGCCCTCGAGGAGCGGATCGACGCGCGCGTGGGCGACGAGGCCGAGATCGAAGCCGCGTAGCAGTCGCGGATCCCTCGTAGACTGGACGGATCGCCGGCCAACGCCGTCGATTCGACACGAAGCCGGCACCTTTCCGTATGGATCCGTCGCGTAGCGTTCCAAGAGGGAACCTTGCACCCCCCATGGGGGGAAACGTTTCGCGGTCGCCGGACACGCCCGAAGGAGACCTGACACCGAGCGACGTGCCGGATGTGCTCGCGCCAGGGCTCCGCGTCGTCTTCGTCGGCATCAATCCCGGCCGTGTGTCCGCGGCCGCGCGCGCCCACTTTGCCAACCCGCGGAACGACTTCTGGCGGCTGCTGCACGCGGCGGGATTCACTTCGCGTCTGTTCGAGCCGCACGAGCAGTTCTCGCTCCTCGACGAAGGCGTCGGCGTGACGAACGCCGCCTACCGCACGACGCCCGGCTCCGGCGACCTGCGCCGCTCCGACTTCGACGGCTCCGCCGAACGGCTCGCGCGGATCGCCGACGACCTCCGCCCCGGCTGGTTCGGCTTCGTCGGCAAGGAGGCGTTTCGCGGCACGTTCAACGAGCGTCCCGAGCCCGGCGTGCAGACGCGCAAGCTCGGCGAGACGCGGCTGTTCGTGCTCCCCTCGACGTCACCCGCGAACGCAGCCGTTCCGTGGGCCGAGCGCCTCCGCTGGTTCGCGGAACTCCGCGCGCTCGTCTAGCTGCGCCAGCGGTTCGTGATCGGCGTTCGTCTGTCGCGCCCGAACGCCTTCGGCCGGAGCCGCACGCCGGGCGGCGCCTGCCGCCGCTTGTACTCGGCCCGGTCGATCATCGCCACCGCGCGCCGGACGACGTCCGGGTCGAATCCGTCGGAGGTGAGCTCCTCGAGCGACCGGTCCTGCTCGACGTACGCCTCGAGCACCTCGTCGAGCTGGGCGTACGGCGGCAGCGAGTCCTCGTCGCGTTGATCGGGTCGTAGCTCGGCGCTCGGCGGACGCTCGATGATCGAGACCGGAATCAATTCCCGTCCCGCGCGGTCGTTGAGATGCCGGGACAGCCGGAACACGTCCGTCTTGAACACGTCCTTCAAGAGCGCGAACCCGCCGGCCATGTCCCCGTAGAGCGTGGCGTAGCCGACCGACATCTCCGACTTGTTCCCCGTGGCGACGAGCAGCCAGCCGAACTTGTTCGACAGCGCCATCAGCAGGATGCCGCGGATCCGCGCCTGCACGTTCTCTTCGGTGAGATCCGGCTCGCGGCCCGCGAACGACTCCGCGAGCGCGGCGCCGAACGTCTCGACCATCGGCCCGATCGCGATCTCGCGGAAGTCGCAGCCGATGCTCTCCGCGAGCCGGCGCGCGTCCGTGCGCGTCCCCTCCGACGAGTACTGCGACGGCATGGAGACGCAGTGGATCCTGTCCGCCCCGACCGCCTCGGCGGCGATCGCCGCGGTGAGCGCCGAGTCGACGCCGCCGGAAAGCCCGATGACGATCTCGGAGAAGCCGTTCTTCCGCACGTAGTCGCCGAGACCGAGTACGAGTGCCTGCCGCATCTGCTCGAGCTCGTCGTCGAACGGGACGATCGCCGGCGCAGCGATGTCACTCTGCTCGCGCGGCGCGTCGAGCTCGACCGTCCGGACGATCTCGAGGCGGCCGCGGTCCTGCGCGAGCGCGCGCCGGCGCGGATCAGTGAGGCGGCGCGTGACGACCGCCGTCGGATCGACGTCGACGACGAGCAGGGCCTCCTCGAAGCCGGGCGCCCGCGCGAGCACCGTGCCCTCGTCGTCCAGCACGACCGAGTGGCCGTCGAAGAGGAGCTCGTCCTGGCCGCCGACGGCGTTGCAGAACGCGACGTATGCGGCGTAGTCGCGCGCGCGGGTGCGGAACATCTCCTCGCGCTCGCGGTCCTTGCCGAGATGGAACGGCGACGCCGAGACGTTCACGAGCAGCTGCGCGCCGGCGAGCGCGAGATCGGTGGCCGGCGGCCCCGGCTGCCACATGTCCTCGCAGACCGTCACGCCGACGATCACGTCACCGTGCTTGAACACGCAGAGCTCGTCGCCGGGCGCGAAGTAGCGCATCTCGTCGAAGACGCCGTAATTCGGCAGGAACCGCTTCCTCACGAACGCCTTGACCTCGCCGTCCGCGCAGACGGCGCACGCGTTGTAGAGGTCGCGCTCGAGATACGGCGTGCCGACGAGCGCGACGACGCCGCGCGCCGCCGGGGCGATCTCCGCGAGCGACTGCTCCGCGGCGCGGACGAACCCGGGCCGCAGCAGCAGATCCTCGGGCGGATAGCCCGTCACCGCGAGCTCCGGGAAGACGACGAGATCGGCGCCGGCGCTCTTCGCCTCCTCGAGCCGTTCGAGGATCAGCGCGCGGTTGCCGTCGAGGTCGCCGACGGTCGGATTCGTCTGGACGAGTGCGAGGCGCATCGAGTTTCAGCCTATCAGGCGAAAACCTATCGGCGTAACCGGATCGCGTTCAGGTCGTCCGCCTGGATCGCCTCGATCCGTGTCCGCAGCTGCTCCGGCGGATCGTGCTCCGCGTGGAGGTAGCGGCCGGCGAGCGCGTCGAACTCGCCTGTCGCGAGCGCGTGCACCAGCACCGGCGCGCACTCGGGCGGCGTCCACGGCGCGTCGTCGGAGAGCCAGCTCGTCATGTCCGTCTTCACGAGCCCCGGACTGATCGAGAAGACGAACACGTTCTGCGGGGCGAGCGCCGCCGCCAGCATCTCCGAGAAGCGGTGCACAGCGGCCTTGCTCGAGGGATACGCGGTGTTCGGGTTCGCCGATCCCGCTGGGAGGTACGCCGAGCCGCTGGCCACGTTCACGATCCGGCCGCCGCCGCGCTCGACCATCCCGGGTGCGATCGCGCGAGCGCACAGGAACACGCCGAGGACGTTCACCTCGAACGTACGCCACCACTGGTCGGGCTCGGCGAGAGGGTCGTCGGGACCGCTGATCCCTGCGTTGCAGACGAGCAGGTCGATCGCGCCCGCCTTGGCGGCCCAGCGCTCGACGTCGTCCCGCCTGGACACGTCTCCGACGAGGGCGTGGCCGCCGATCTCCGCTGCGACCGACTCCACCTGGTCGGCCGTGCGGCCGGTGACCCAGACGTCCATCCCGGCGGACGCGAGCTCGCGCGCGATGTTCGCTCCGATGCCGCGGCCCCCGCCGGTGACGAGGGCGACTCTTCCTTCCAGCTCACTCGATGGCATGCGAGATCTCCTCCAGCGCTTCGGGGTTCTCGAGCGACGACAGGTCGCCTGGATCCTGGCCCAGCACCTGTGCCCGGACGGCGCGGCGCACGATCTTCGCGGAGCGGGTCTTCGGCAGCGCCGCCACCCAGACGATCCGCTCCGGCTTGAACGCCTTGCCGAGCGAAGCCGCAACCGCGTCCGCGACCCGCGCCCCATCCGGCTCGGCGCCGGGCAGCGCCACACAGAAGATCCACGCCGTCTCGCCCTTCACCGCGTGCGGCACGCCGATCGCCGCCGCCTCCGCCACGATGCCGCTTCCGATCGCCGCCGACTCGAGCTCCGCGGGCCCGATCCGTTTGCCGGCGATGTTGAGCGTGTCGTCGCTCCGCCCGTGCAGGAACCAGTAGCCGTCCTCGTCGATCGACGCCCAGTCGCCGTGCGTCCACACTCCCGGGAACCGCCGCCAGTACGTGTCGAGGTACCGCTCGTCGTCGCCCCAGACGCCGCGCGTCATCCCCGGCCACGGCCGGCGGCACACGAGCTCGCCGACCTCGCCCCGCACCGGATTCCCGTCCGCGTCGACGACGTCCATGTCTTCGCCGAGCGACGGGAAGCCGAGCGCCACCGGCTTGACCGGCTCGGTGATGCAGGTGGACAGGAAGCACGCGCCGACCTCGGTGCCGCCGGAGATGTTCACGATCGGCGCCCGCGAGCCGCCGGCGCGCTCGAACAGCCACATGTACGGATCGGGGTTCCACGGTTCCCCGGTCGTGCAGAACGTCTTCAGCGACGAGAGATCTGCGGCCGGCTCGCCGTGGGGGATCAGCGCGCGGACGAGCGTCGGCGACAGCCCCAGCATGGTCACGCGCTCCGACTCGACGAGCCGCCAGAGACGATCCTCCGGCCAGTCGGGAGCCCCCTCGGCGAAGACGATCGCCGCCCCCGCCGCGCCGCCGCCCACGAGCGTCCACGGGCCCATGATCCAGCCCATGTCGGTGGCGAAATGGATGCGGTCGCCCGCCTTGACGTCGCTCTGGTACGCGGCCTCCCGCGCGATCGAGACGAGGAAGCCGCCCTGCACGTGCAGCGCTCCCTTCGGCTTCCCGGTCGTGCCCGACGTGTAGGCGAGCAGATACGGCGCCTCGGAATCGACCTCGACCGGCGGCAGCGTTCCGGGCTGCCTCGTCACGAGCTCGGGCCACTCGCCGCTCTCCCGGCTCCACGCGATGACGTGCTCGACGGCGAACCGCCCCGCGTCGTCCAGCGTCTGCCGCATCTCGATGCGTTTCCCGCGCCGGAGCGACCAGTCGGCGCAGAGGACGATCTTCGCCCCGGAGTCCTCGAGCCGCGACGCGATCGCGGGCGCCGCGAAGCCGGAGAAGATCGGCACCTGCACCGCGCCGACGTGCGCGCATGCGTGCGACGCGACCGCGACGGCGGGGCACATCGGCATGAAGATCGCAACGCGGTCGCCCGGCTCGACGCCAAGCTCGACGAGCGCCTCCGCCAGCTGCGTCACGGCGCGCGACGCCTCGGCCCAGGAAAGCGCCTCGCGCCGCCCGTCCTCGCTCTGCCAGACGAGCGCCTCCGCGTCCGGCCGCTCCTCCGCCCAGCGGTGGACGCAGACGCGTGCGACGTTGACGCGGCCGCCGACGAACCACGTCGCCCACTCGGGCCCGCGCGAGACGTCGAGCACCGCGTCCCACCGCCGCGAGAACTCGATGCCGAGATCCTCGACGACGGCTGGCCAGAACCGCTCCGGCTCCTCGACCGAGATCCGGTGCAGCTCGTGGTAGCCGTCAGCGCCGAGCCGGCGCGCGAGCCGGGTCACGTTCGCCTGCTCGACGAGCTCCGGCGTCGGTTCCCAGATGAAGCCGCCGCGCACGGTCGAGAGCCTACGCGGTGCCCGACGCAGGCTCGGTCCCGGCCGCTAACTTAGTAAGCACTAACACTGAGACTCGGGGGAGAACTGCATGAAGGCACGGATTCTCGCGCCGGAGAACCGCAAGTGGTGGACGCTCGCCGCTGTGGCGTTCGGCCTGTTCATGATCATGCTCGACAACACCATCGTGAACGTTGCGCTGCCGTCGATCGAGCGCGACCTCCACGTCTCGATCTCGGAGCTCGAATGGATCGTCACCGCGTATGCGCTGACGTTCGCCGCGCTCCTGATCACGGGCGGCAAGCTCGGCGATCTGTACGGCCGGAAGCTGATCTTCATCGTCGGGATTGCCATCTTCACCCTGTCGTCGCTCGCGTGTGGCTTCGCGCCGAACGCCGGCTTCCTCATCGGCGCGCGCATGGTTCAGGGCGTCGGCGCGGCGCTGATGAACCCCGCGTCGTTGTCGATCATCACCGCCACCTTCCCGCCCCGCGAGCGCGGGCAGGCGATCGGCATCTGGGCCGGCGTCTCCGCGATGGCGCTCGCGATCGGCCCGCTCATCGGCGGCGTGATCGTCGAGAACCTCAACTGGAACTGGATCTTCTTCATCAACGTTCCGGTCGGGATCGCCGGGATCGTCGTGTCGTGGTTCGTGATCACCGAGTCGCGCGACATGTCCCGCGAGCAGAGCATCGACGTGCCCGGCCTCGTCACCTCCAGCCTCGGTCTCTTCGCCCTGACCTACGCGCTGATCGAGGGGAACAGTCACGGCTGGAGTTCGCCGGAGATCCTCGGGCTCTTCGCGGCGTCGGCCGTCCTGCTCGTCGCGTTCGTTGTCCTCGAGCACCGCCAGCGCCTGCCGATGCTCGACCTCGACCTCTTCAAGATCGGCTCGTTCACCGGCGCGAACATCGTCGCGATGCTCGTCTCGCTGGGGATGTTCGGCGTCTTCTTCTTCGTCTCGCTGTACGTCCAGAACATCCTCGGCTACTCGCCGACGCAGGCCGGAGCGCTCTTCCTGCCGATGACGATCCTGATCATCATCGTCGCGCCGATCGCCGGGAAGCTCTCCGACCGGATCGGCTCGCGGTGGCTGATGGGGGCGGGGATGACCATCGTCGGGATCTCGCTCCTGCTCTACCAGCGCGTCGGGCTCCACTCGGACGTCTGGACGCTCCTCCCGTCGATGCTGCTCGGCGGCGTCGGCATGGCGATGACCATGTCGCCGATGACCGCGGCCGCGATGGGCTCCGTGCCGGTGGACAAGGCCGGCGTCGGCTCCGGCGTGCTCAACAGCTTCCGCCAGATGGGCGGCTCGCTCGGGATCGCGCTGATGGGCGCCATCGTCGCCTCGTATGTCTCGGCGTCGCCGCGCTCACCCGAGGGCGCCCAGCAGTTCGTCAACGGGCTTCACGCCGCACTGCTCGTGAGCGCCTGCATCACGTTCGCGGCCGCGGGTGTGGCGATTGCGCTCGTGCGGACCACGCCCCAGACCGAGCGGGCGCATCTCGCGGAGGCGACGGCGTGACCACGTTGACCCGCCTGCCCGCGGCCGAGCGTCGCCTGGCGCTCGTCGAGGCCGCGATCCGCGTCTTCACGGACGGCAGCTACCGCGGCACGACGACGGCCGAGATCGCCCGCGCCGCCGGCGTGTCGGAGCCGATCCTCTACCGGCACTTCGCGTCGAAGCGCGACCTCTATCTCGCGGCGCTCGACCACGTGTGGAGCGAGGCGCGCACCCGCTGGGAGGAGGCGATCGCCGCGGCGCCCGACATCGGCAGCGCGTTCGCGTCGATGACCCGCGCCCACGTCTCCGTCCGCGACTGCAAGTACCAGCTCGCGGAGATGTGGGTGCAGGCGCTGAGCGAGGCCGCCGAGGACCCGGAGCTGCGTCGCCATCTGCGCCGGCACATGCGCGAGGTCCACGACTTCACGGCCGCCGTGATCCGCCGCGGCCAGGAGGAGGGAACCCTCAACCGGGCCCGCGACGCGGACGCGGAAGCATGGACGTTCCTCGCCGGCGGAGTCCTCGGCATGGTCGGCCGCCGCATCGGTCTCCTGGACGAGCAAGAAGTCGAAGCCATCCGCGCCGCCCGCCTCGAATGGCTAGGAGCGTCCGCGAAGCCCGCTCGATAGCGCTCCCGTCACGCCCGCGCAAGGAGGGGGGACACCTCGGGGGGAACCCTCGGTTCCCCCCGCAGATAAAGAGAAGGCCCCCCGCTGCGGCTCGGGGGGCCTTCTCGAGAGGTGCGCCACTCCTTAACGGCTTCGGAGACTCGGCTCTGCGGCCCAGCCGCGTCTCCGTTGTGCCGCCGGGAGCTCCGGCGCACCCCCCTGCAAACCTGAGCCTGGCGTCCGGCCTGGTTGCAAGGTGACCTCACTATAGGAGCGGAAGTCGTACGCGTCAAGTAGCTGAGTCAAGTGATTTTCGTTTTGGGTACTTGACTCGTTTTTCCGATGAACATGCCCTTTTAGGGGGATGGCCATGGGTGGTTTCTTGCGGTTTGGTGAAGCGTAAGGTTCACTTCAGCTGCACCCGCCGCTATGACCACTCAAGACGCCGCCCTCCGGACGAACCGCCCTCCTGTCGAGACCGGGCTCCGCCTGGGCGAGCGACTGCGCCAGCTGCGCGTCGGCGCCGGGCTGACCCAGAGCGAGCTCGCCGGCGACCGGTTCTCCAAGGAGTACGTCTCGCAGATCGAGCGTGGGAAGACCCGCCCGACCCGCGAGACGATCGACTGGCTTGCCAAGCGGCTCGGCGTCGATCCCGGATTCCTCGCCAACGGTGTCGCGACCGACGAGCGCGGCCGGCTCGAGGGCGCTCTCGCCCGGGCCGAGGCGCTGATCGAGGCGAACCGCGACGAGGAGGCGGCCGCCGACTACGAGACGCTCGTTCAGGCGGCCCGCGCGACGGGACTGCTCGAGCTCCAGGTCCGTTCCCTCGTCGGCGCCGGCCGGGCGCAGATGCGCCTCGGCGCCATCCGCCCCGCGCTCGAGCTCCTCATCGAGGCGCGCACGATCTCCGAGGACAACGGCTTCTCGGACATCGAGCGGGCGAACGTGCTCTTCACCCTGGGCGTCTGCCGGTATCACCTGAGCAGCATCCAGACGTCGATCGGCCTCTTCAACGAGTCGCTCGCGCTCGCGGAGCGCTCGGGCATGCCGTCGGACAAGCTTCGCTCGAACATCCTGTCGTGGCGCTCCCGCTGCTGGCGGCGCCAGCGCGACTACGAGGCCGCGCGCGAGGACATCGAGCGCGCGCTCCAGCTGGCCGAGGACGCGAACGACTCGCGCACGATCGGCGCCGCGTATTACCAGGCCTCGCTCGTCGCCGAGCGCGAGGGGCACTGGGTGCTCTCGCGCACGTATGCCGAGAAGGCGCGCGGGGCGTACGAGGAGCTCTCCGACCGGGCACTTGTCGGCGAGCTGACGAACAACCTCGGCGGCCTGAACTTCCTCCTCGGAAAGACGGACGAGGCGATCGAGCTGCTCAAGCAGGCCTTCGCCATCGCGCTCGAGACCGGCCACGAGGCCGACGCCGCGCGCGCCATCTCGTCGCTTGCGCAGGTGCATCTCCGCACGGGCAGCATCGACCAGGCAGAAGAGCAGGCTCGGCACGCGCTGCGGCTGCTCGACGGGCGCACGGACTACCTCGACGAGATCGGGAACGCCCAACTCGTCCTCGGCCGCTCGCTTCTCGAGCAGGACCGGCTCGACGAGGCCGAGGCGACGTTCCGCTCCGCCGAGGCGAGCTTCGACACGCTCGGGTCGGCCAGCCATCGCGCTGCCGTGTGGGTCGCCCGCGGCGATCTCGCTGCGAAGCGCGGCGACGACAGGCTTGCAGCACATCTCTTCCGGACTGCGGCAGAAGCACTTCAGGACTTCAGGTTCTAACGGGAAAGGAGGTGACGACGGTGACCAAGGCGAGGTTCATCACCCTGCTGCTCGTCGCTTCGATGTTCGCGTACGCGCTCGCATTGCTCTCGGCGAGCCACGGTTTCGGCGACGGCCACGGGCTCGTCTAAGTCGAACGGACGACGGTTTTAGCCGCCGCGCCATCGGGCGCGGCGGCTTACGTCTGCACGGCGGCCGCCTCATGGGGGTGATGCGAGCCGCGACGGAGGTTTGACGCCCTCGAGCGCGAATCAGGCGCCGAGGGTGCCGTCACGGCCCTCCTCTCCCCAGAAGGCGGCGGCTCCGGTCGCCGCCTTCGTCCATTCGCGCGCATACAGTGTCCGGCGTGGAAGGCGCGACGCTCACGGGCCTCTCGGCCGGCGGCGGCTGCGCTGCGAAGTACTCGGCTGCGCGTCTCGAGGAGCTGCTGAAGGGATTCGTCCCGGTCGAGGCGGAGAACCTCCTCGTCGGGTTGTCGCCGGCCGACGACGCCGCCGTCTACAAGCTCGACGACGACCGCGCGATCGTCTTCACGCTCGACTTCTTCCCACCGCTCGTCGACGATCCGGGCGACTACGGGCGCATCGCCGCGACGAACGCGCTCAACGACGTCTTCGCGATGGGCGGCTCGCCGCTGCTCGCCCTGTCGATCGCGGCGTTTCCGGAGGAGCTGCCGACGGAGGTGCTCGCCGCCGTCTTCGCGGGCGCCGACGAGCAGGTGCGGGCGGCGGGCGCATTGCTGGCCGGCGGCCACACCATCCGCGACGCCGAGCCGAAGTACGGGCTCGCCGTCGTCGGCACCGTGCATCCCGGCGCGATCTGGCCGAAGAGCGGTGCGCGGCCGGGCGACGCGCTCTTCCTGACGAAGCCGCTCGGGACGGGCCTCGTGCTGGCGGGGAAGGGCGATCTGGCCGAGGCGGTGCGCTGGATGACGACCCTGAACGCGGGCGCTGCCGACGTCCTGCGTCCCTTCGAGCCGAACGCCGTCACCGACGTGACCGGCTTCGGGCTGTTCGGCCATGCCCACGAGATGTCGGACCGGAGCGGCGTCCGCATCCGGATCGACGCGGGGTCGATGCCGGCGATGGGCGACGCGCTCGAGATCGCGCGGCGCGGCGTCCGCACCGGAGGCGATCCGCGGAACCGCGAGTTCGCCGGCCCGCACGTCGAGGCCGGCGACGTCGCCGAGGAGCTTCTCGCGCTCGGCTACGACGCGCAGACCGCGGGCGGGCTGCTGATCTCGCTTCCGGCGGACAAGTCGCTGTCGCTCGAGGCCGAGTTCCGTGCGCGCGACCTCTTCCTCCGCCGCATCGGCGGCGTGGAGGACGGCGCGGGCGTCGTCGTCAGCTAGACAGCTCTTTCCGCCGCTCGAGGATGCGCTTGCGCTTGGCGACGAGCTCTGTCTCGAGGTTCTGCAGCTCGCCGAGCCGGCGGCGGACGAGCTCGAGCTGGGTCTCGACGTGCGGCAGAGCCTCGTCGAGCAGCTTCAGCCGCTCGACGTCGGAGTCGGTCGCCTGGAGGCGGCGGCGGATCGCCGCGCGCGCCTCCTCGGCCTCGACCAGCTGCTTCAGCTCGTCGAGCGAGAGGTTGAGCAGGTCACGGAGCCGCGTCAGCTCCTGCAGGCGCTCGACGTCGGCGTCGTCGTACAGCCGGTGCTCGCCCTTGCGGCGCTCGAAGGACGGGAGCAGGCCGATCTCCTCGTAGTAGCGGATCGTCCTCGGCGTGACGCCCGTCCGCTCGGCGACCTCACCGATGCGGAGCAGCCGCGGACTCGCGGTCGCGCTCACGCCGCCTCCTCCACCGCGACGCCGGCCGGCGCCAGATCGCGTGTCCGGATCTGCGACGGACGAAGCATGGAGACGCCGGCCCCGACGAGCGAGATGGCGCTCAGCACCCAGAACGCCGTGTGGAGGTTCGCGATGAACGGCGACAGCTGCTCACTGGAGAGCCCCGACGCGAGGCCGGACATGATCTGGAACAGCACGGTCTTCGGGACCGCCGCCGTGACGAGGGCGAGAACGAATGCGATCGAGACCACGGCGCCGGTGTTCTGCAGCATCATCCGCGTACCTGCTGCGATCCCGCGCCGGTGCATGGGAACGACCGCCATCATCGCGGCGGTGTTCGGGCTGTTGAACATGCCCATGCCGATGCCCGCGAGACCGAGCCAGAGTGCGCTCCATGCGTACGGCGTGTTCGCCTCGAGCGTCGTCATGCCGGCGAGCCCGATCGCGACGACGACCATCCCGGCCGCGGCAAGTCCGCGCGAGCCGTGCCGGTCGGCGGCGATTCCGGCAAGCGGCGAGGCGACAAGCATGCCGATGGCCAGCGGTGCGAGCTCGAGGCCGGCCATGATCGGCGACTGGCCCTGCGGCCCCTGGAAGTAGAAGACGAACAGGAACATCAGCGCCGAGCGCGAGAGTCCGGCGATGAACGAGGCCGCGCCGGCCGCGGTGAACATCCGGTTCTTGAACAGCGTCAGGTCGAGCATGGGCGAGCGCCCGCGCCGCTCGATGACGACGAACAGCGGGAGCAGCACGATTGCGGTGACGAAGCCGCCGATCACGAGCGGGTCGTCCCAGCCGGTGAGCGCGCCCTTGGACAGGGCGAGCACGAGACCGCTCAGACCGATCACGAACGTCGCCGTTCCCAGCAGGTCGAGTCCGCGCTCCTTGCCGCGCCCGGACATCTCCTTCAGGACGAGCCACGCCCACGCGGCGCCGGCGAGGCCGAGCGGGACGTTGAACCAGAAGACCCAGCTCCACGAGATGAGGACGAGCGCGCCGCCGAGCACCGGCCCGATCACCAGCCCGACCGCGGCGATCATCGTGTTCGTCCCCATCGCCAGTCCGAGCTCGTTCTTCGGGAATGCGTCGGTGACGAGCGCGGAGGAGTTCGCGAACAGGAAGGCGGCGCCGAGGCCCTGCAGCACCCGCCAGAGAATCAGCTGCGTGCCGCTGCCGGAGAACCCGGCGCCGAGCGACGCGAGCGAGAAGGCGACGAAGCCGAGCACGTAGGCGTTCTTCCGCCCGAACAGGTCGGACAACCGTCCCGCCTAGAGCACGAAGACGGTCGAGACGATCATGTAGACGAGGATCACCCAGACGAGCTGGAGCAGCGTCGTGTGCAGGCTCCGCTCGAGGTCAGGGAGCGCGATGATCAGCGTCCCCGAATTGACCGT
>Ga0265338_10000939_pt1 | contig 49148 bp, 64 predicted proteins | sample 42126metaG_FD_193579 | JGI IMG/M metagenome (GOLD analysis project Ga0265338, IMG submission 193579) | Rhizosphere microbial communities from Carex aquatilis grown in University of Washington, Seatle, WA, United States - 4-21-26 metaG | ecosystem: Host-associated > Plants > Roots > Rhizosphere...
CAGACCAAGCAAGTGCTGAGTCAATAGACGATGCCGTCGTTGTCAGCGACGACGCTGTGCGCCAGGCCGCTCAACGGACCCGGGGGCTTGGTGCGGGCAGGCCGGGTGCGCCTACGCCCGCCCCCCTTCCCCCTCGACAGGCTGATACCACCGAAAATGTCGAGCCCGAACAGGTGTTCGGTAACCTTGACCTCACGGCCGACCAGATCAAGACCGCAGCCGCCTCCATCGGGCTCACCGAGGAGACGTTCCTCGCTGGCTTAGCAGCCAAGCGCATCAAGGAAGTCAAGCACCCGGAGTGGAACGGCAACCCCGCCGCCACGAAGGAAGAACGCAGAGCCGCTGGTTACGCCGACATCGAGGTGGCCGACAACCGCATCGTCCAAGACCTCAGCATCCACCCGACCGGATAGCTGGCGCAGCAGGAGGGCTCCCCCCCGGTGTCTAAAGACACACCGGGAGGGAACCACCTACTTGCATGTGCCGATGGGGGTGTGTACTGTACCGTCAGTACCAAGGACTCAACCCAGGAGCCAGCATGTCTGACCAGGACTTCAAGCACCCAGCCGACCCCTACCCGGACGGCCAAGAACTCACCGAAGAGGACTGGGCCGAGGTCCGCAACCTCCTCTCCGCCCCCGACGACCCCGCCCCCACCCCAGCCCCCCGGGTCGAGCGGGCCAAGACCCTGAGCCGTGGAGCGCACAAACTCATCACCGACCACCGGCTGATGACCACCCGCACCCTGCTCGACAAGCCCGACCCGCCGTGGTTCATCGAGAACCTCGTGCCCGAGTTTCAGGATCTCGTGCTGCACGGCGACCCCGGCTCCCGCAAGACCTTCGTCATGCTCGACCTGATGGCCCACGCCGCCCACGCCGTCCCGTGGCACGGGCGCAACCTCACCCCCGGCAAAGTGCTCTATGTGCTGGGCGAAGGCGTGGCCGGGGTCGGCAAAAGGCTAAGAGCCCTCGCTCACGGTATGGGCATTGACCCATACGACCTCAAGATCGACTGGGTGCCCGAACCCCTCAACATCTTCAAGCAGACGCCGGAGTCGATCGTTCTCTGGGCTGAGTTCGTGAAGGTGCGGGAGTACAAGTACGTGGTGTTCGACACGCTGCACAAGAACACCGAGGGCATGGACGAGAACTCATCCTCCGAGATGGGCGTTGCGTTCGCCAACGCACGCAAGATCGCACCCGACTCGCATCGCATATACGTCCACCACGACACGAAGGCGGGCAAGTCACCAAGAGGCTCGGGCTCCATTGTCGGTGACGTGGACGCTGTGATCTCGGTCAAGAGCACCGGCACGCTCTCAAGCAGAATCAAGAGCGACAAGATCCGTGACGCCGAAGCGTTCGACAACATCGAGATCACGTTCGATGAACACGACGAGTCCAACAGCATCTTCATCAAGACGGTCGGCGCACCTGCACCCTCCGCCACGAAGCGCCAACTCATCGTGCGCAGCATCCTTGCGCAGCCGGGCGAGTTCACCAGGGGCGACGTTTGCTGCACGGTGGGTGACGGCGGCTCAACTCAAGACGCCTTCTCGTCTCTGCTCGCTGACGGCAGCTTGTACACCGAGCCCCGTGCCAACCCCAAGTACGGGCAGCCCGGCCAGCGCAAGCAGATTCAGGTACTATTCGTGGACACCGCCGCCTGCCCCTTTGAGGACTTGCCATGACCGGCTTCGTGATTCCCGACACCTGCACCGACGCAATCGGCTGCACCGAGGCGCATCACCTCGACTCGTGCCCTGCATGGCAGGAGACAGCACCCGACGGGTTCGTCACCGAGTACGCAATCACACTCGGCATCTACGACGACAACGACGTGGTGCCCACCGTCGTGTTCGGCGTCGTGCTCCCGTACAACGGCTGCGACCTCAACGCTCTCGTCAGCGAGATGTGCCAGTCACTGCTCCTCGCTGCACGCAAGGAGTACGGATCGAAGATCCACCGGCACGCAGCGTTCTGGTCCGGTAGCGAACGACAGGTACCCGTCGAGCAGTCGCTCGCCGTAACACAAGGAGCGCAACCCGAATGACCAACTACGGCATCCCGTTCAACGATCACGACTACTCGCCCGACGACCTCGTGGCACTCGCCTCTGTGCCCAACCCGTTCATGGCACGCAAGGCGAGGGACACGCTCGACTTCATCCTCACTCCGAAAGAGGAGCGCATCGCCCAGAGCGAGTGGCGCAAGCAGAACCTCGCCATGCTCGCACTGCAAGCCAAGCGTGAGCTACCGGCGTTCCCGTGGGAAGCGAAGCAGCCCGGCTACGACGACGAGGAAGTGCCGAACATGCCCGCATGGTGGAAGCGTGCCGTCGCCCCGCCTCGCTGGCTACGCCTGCTCATCCGTCTGCGCATCGTGACACCTCGACCCGCTTCGCAGGTGTTCAAGGACTGGCGGAGGGATGAGGAGCAGTGGGAAGCCAAGTTCCCCAACACACCGTTCCGCTATCCCGGCGACCCGTACCGCTACGAGCGCATGCACCGCAAGTCATGATCGTCTGGGTTGTGATCGGGTGCCTTCTTATGCTCGCCAACTTCGTAGTGCCGTCGCTCTGATGTTCTGGAGCGAAGAAGCCACCCGGCGCATGAACGCCGTCAACGCACAGCGTGAGGAGCAGCGCCTGCAACGCAGCAACTTCACGATGACGACCGAAGAGGCGAAGAAGGACCCGGCACAACTCGACATCACGGCGTGCGCTGAGTACGACCGTGCCGCCGATGCACGCAAGGCTGCGTGGGAAGCCAGCCCGTTCGCCGTATCCTTCGATAACCTCACGAGTAAACCAAGGTTGACCTCACAGATTGCGAGCAACGAATGAACCTGCCGTGCTTGGTGTGTGCAGCGCCGGTACCCGACTGGGACTACCCGGCGCACTACAAGGCGTGCGTGAATATCCGGCTCGGGCTCTCGCCCATCGAGTCGGCCGGAGCAGACCCGAGAGTCGACCGGTTCGCCGCATGGCAGCGCAACGCCCTGGCGGGTCACACGGCGTGGCCCCCGGAGGTGCCGACGCACGTACCGCCGCCGTCGCCGGAGCCGCCGCAGACGCCAGCGGACAAGGTGAAGTCGTGGTACGCCCAGCGTGAGCACCGGTCGCCCGTGCCCGAGGGCCACGTCCAGTGCGCAAGCTGCAACGGGCTCACGCAGATGTACCCGGACTGCCATGCGTGCCACGGTCGTGGGTGGCTATAGGCTACGGACATGGCAATGACCGTGACCGTCGTCATCAACGTGAACGACACCAAGTTCGACAAGTCCAAGCTGGCAACGGCGACCGCCGGGCAGGGGCAGGCGCTCCACCTCGTCGGCAAGCTGGCCCAGCGTGCAGTGCGCCAGTCGTTGGGCGACATCGTGTCCGCCGACTCGGACGTGACGGTCACCTCCGTCACGGTGGCGTAGTAGGCTCTCGACATGGCCTCCACGCTCGTCATCACCCTCTCCGCCGGTTCGGTTGCTGCGGCCACCGTCAGTAACGACTCCGCTCAGCGGATTGCCGAGGCTGCTCGGAAGCAGTTGCAGAACAGCCTCAACTCGCCGGTGGTCACCGTCTCCGCCGTGGTCGCATAGGCTGTCGTCATGGCAACCATCGTGATCCGGGTGGACGTAACCGTCACCTCCTCCTTCACCAAGACGACCCTTCCCCCGGCTGCGTCGGACGCCTCTGGCACCGCACGCACGATGGCGTCGACCGACAAGGGCGTGACCGACTACGCCGAGCGTGCCCGGCAGTACTGGCGTGACCAGTTCAATGGCATCGTGCCGAACGCCGACGCCGCAGTCACGGTGTCGAACATCACCATCACGTAGGAGCACCATGCACGTCACCAAGACCGGGCAGTCCTGCGATGGCCGGTTCTGCCTGGAGTGCGGGAAGTGCGAGCGTTGCTCGACCAAGGCGAAGACCGCCGTTGCCGTCCTCGGCCGGAGCCACACGCCGCACGTCTACGAGCGTGTAACCCACAAGTCACAGGCTGTCAAAGCGGTCGATTGTGACAACCCACAGGCTGTCAAGAAGCCTCGTGCAAAGCGTGCGAAGACGGGTGCTACCGTTTAGCGCATGACCTCCTCTGTGACCTCTCAGGCAATCAACTTGCCCTCCAACCTCCGCATGTCGTTCGGCACGATCACGCTCGACACGGCGTACGCCGGAGGCACCGTCCTCACTGCTGCGCAGTTCGGCGGTGGGTCCAACGGACTCCCCAACCGGTTGCCTGACGCTGTGGTCCCGGTCGGCCGCACTGGCACGCTCGACTTCACCAACCAGGGCGTGATCTCGTACGACCGTGCGACCGGCAAGATCCACGTCTACGGCACGGCGTTCAACGCCGACCAGGACACCACGGGCGGCATCTCCGAAGAGGCCACCGAGACGTTGGGCGCTCTGCTCATCGACTACGTGGCGTTCTGGTTCGACGGCGCTGCGGCCACGCTCACCACGGTCGTGGCGTAGGGACTGACGGTCGTGGCGTAAGCCACTGCAACTCGTCCGCTGAGCCCGTCACCAGATGGTGGCGGGCTCTTTGCGTGAGCGCACTATGCTCGTGACATGGCAGAGATCGCATTCGTCGTCAACGTCCCGAAGTACAGCACCTCGGGGCTCGGCAACTTCCTCAAGGCCGGGCGTGAACTCGTCCGCCAGGTCGCAAAGGATCTGCCGCTGGAGAGCCCCGGCAGCGTCACGTTGCTGGAGGTGCTCGTCAGCGACAAGCACCTCGTGCCCGATGTGTACGCCAACTGGAAGACGCCGCCCGCCGTGGGCAACCCGACCGTCGCTCCGGTCGGCAAGGTGACGACCACCAACCTCACCGTCGTTGGCGGAGCGGCTGGCAACCTCACGGTTGCTGGCATCCTCACCACCGACACGCTCAAGTCCGTGGTCAGCATTGACGACACCACGCACGCAGCGACCGACCTCATGACGGGTGCGAACCCCATGACGATCACGGCCACCAACACGATCAACAACACGGGTGGCACCGCCTCAACCGGCGGGCACGTCGTGGTGACGTGGGACCGCACGTAGTCATGGCGAACAACGCACGGCCCATGCAGAACAAGAACGGCCAGGCGAAGATGCCGAGCGCCAACCCCGATGGGAAGGCCCGCCCCGGCGCTGGTGCCACCGTGCCTGCGATCAACCCGATGACGCATCCCGGTCACCCGCTCGTGCAGAATCCGCCCGGCGGTCCGCAAGGGCCGTCGCTCTCGGGCGCTGTGCCCGAGGTGGGTGCGAACCCGACGGGCAACCCGCTCGGCAACATCACGCCGGAGCCGACGCAAGACGTGCGCCAGATGCGCACGAACATCAACTTCAAGGACTTGCAACCGATCGAGCAGGGCCAGGTTGCGCAGCAGCAGGGACTCGACCCGTACATGCCGTTGCAGATGTTGCAGCAGCAGGCGCAGACCGCCGCCGGGCAAGGCCCGTCGAGTGGACCGGTGCCGAACACGCTGATGGGTCCGTTCACGCCGCCCGGCGTCGAGAACTTCCCCGACGATATGGCGCACCTCACCACGCTCATGCAGCAAGGCATGGGTCCGGGCGCAGCGCCGAGCGAACGTGCGATGGCCGAGAACGCAGGAGCACTCGCTCGTGCGAAGCTGGCTGCCGCCGGAGCGCAGAACGACCAGAGCGGTCCGATCCAACACCCCGGTGCGCCGCTCGCACCGCCTAACCCGCCCGCCGCACCGATGGGTCCGCCGCCGGGCTCGTCCGCCATGCCGCCGCAAGGCAGTGGCTACGGTGCGCCGCAACCCGCCCCTGGCGCTTCGCCCATGCCGGGCTCGATTCCGATGCCCTCGATGCAGCCCCCGATCCCGACGCCGCAAGGCCCGGCCGGTCAGGCGCAGCCCGATGGTGGTGCGGGACCGGGTGCTCCGGTGCAGCAAGGCCCGGCACCGAGTCCGAGCCCTTCACCGGCCCCGAGTCCCTCACCCGGCACACCGAGCCCGAGTCCCGCAGCAGGGACACCGGACGGTCAGGTGTCGCCCGATGGCTTCGGCATCCACCCTGCGCTGATCGCACAGATGCTCGCCAAGCACTTGAAGAAGGTGGGCAAGTAGCCCCGTGCTACGCTCTCAGTCATGGCTGATGCAATCACCGTTTCCAGTGTCGACGCAGGCACCAAGACTTCCGGTCGCAATGAGGACTACTGGGGCAACCGCCGGGTGGCGCTCTATCGGGTAACCCCCGACCCGACCGCCAACGTCGGCGGTGTCTCCTTCGACGCCCGCAAGTTCGGGTTCGACCGACCGGTCGCTGCCGTGTTCGTGAACGTGCGCTACAACAGCACGGACAAGAACCGGTACACCTGGCAGTACGACGCCACGAACAAGAAGCTGGTCCAGTACGACAACACCGACAACGACGACGGCAACGGCGACACCATCGCCTCGGTCCTCGACGTTCTCGTGATCTCGGAGTAACCCTCCGATGGCAGCGTTCACGGCGCAGGACGTGCGTGTGCGGGGGTCGTTTGACGACCTCCCGCAGTCGGTACCCCTGGTCCTCTCGGGCTCGTATACGGCGACGGCCTCGGCTGAGTTCGGCCTGGGTCCCAACGCCACGAAGGTCGAGGCGACGGTGGTTCAGACCTCCGGCACGGCGACCCCTGCGTACACCGTGGGCATCGACGCCTGGAACCCTGCCGACTCGACGTGGGAGAACCTCATCACCAGCGCCTCGGTGGCGTCGACCGGTGCGGTCACCACGGCCGTGCAGGTGAACCCCGACACGCCGTCGGTCACGAACGTGTCGGCGCAGCGCCTCGTGCGCCGCAAGATGCGGGTCACGGTAACGCACACCAACGCCACGGCAGCCATCTACTCCGTGAACGTCCACGCCTCGTAGTAGGATCAGATCATGCCCAGAGCAGATGCCACCTTCGTCCAGCCGGTCCTCCTGACCGGCACCGCCGCCACTCTCGCCACCAGCCCCGCTGCTGGGTCGAAGTGGATCATCCGGCACATTCACTTTGCGAACGAGGACACCTCGGCTCGCACGGTCACGTTCTCCATCGGCGCTGACGCTGCCGGTACGGAGATCGTCAAGGCCAAGTCGATCCCGGCCAACGACGTGCTGGATATGTACGGCATCTGGGAAGTCCCGGCCTCGACCGTGCTCCAAGGGCTCGCCTCGGTCACCTCCGTCGTCAACATCACCGTCAGCGGAACACTCAACACGCCGTAGGCTGGGGCCATGAAGAAGCGGCCCCCCGTCCCATACCGGTTCATCACCGGGCTCGACCCTGTTGCACAACGGGAGATCGAGCGGGACTTTGCATCGGTCACCGATACCCCGTACAACACGGGCTTCTCCCAGTTCGTGGCGTGCAGCGATGCGCAGGACTGGGAGAAGGAAGCGGCCGATCTCGTGCTCACGGGCACCGACGACCAGACGCTGCTGAACGCTCTGATCCAGACGTTTCCTGGTGCGAACATCGTCATGTCGAGCGGGCACGTCTACCCGACCGGGCAGATCGAGACTCGTGGCAGCAACGGTGCGAGCATCGTGCGCATCTACTGCAAGGGCATGGGCTTCGCCAGTGAGGGTGACTTCCCCGACGGCTCGATGGAGCCGGGCTCATTCACGCAGTGGTCCTTCGCCACCGGTAGCTACCCGTCGCAGGAGTTCATCGACCCGTCGGACACCGGCATCGGACTCTTCGCCGGAGGCAGCAACTTCACGCTGTGGGACTGCATCGTTGACGGCACTGCCATCGACGGTGAGACTCGTGCAGCGTTCTCGCTCGCCGGTACATCGAGCAACGTGCGTCGTGTCGTGGTCAACAACTGCGAGTTCCTCATCGTCGGCGGCAACGGTCAGCAGATCAGCGAGCCGTACTTTGAGGACGTGCGCATGGACAACACTGGGGCGTTCTCGTAATGGCCGAGATCCCCGGCGATACAACGAGCCAACTCATCACGGGCGGCTCGGCAAACATCATCCACGGCACGTTCATTCGCTGTGGTGCGTTCACGTCCGACATCAAGGCGTCGGACTCGGCGTTCGTCTTCTGCGACCTCGGTGCGTTCCACGACCGTGACACCACCAACCAGAACGTCCACTTCCCGGGACCCGACATCGACACGTCGGTGTCGAACCTGCGTGGTCACCCGCTGCCTGGGCTCGCATCGCTCGGTGGCACCGACCCCGTTGCGGGGCAGTTCCCGATCTACAACGCCGACACGACGTTCCACTGGGGCACCGTGCCGGGCGTTGCCGGTCCGACTGGCCCCGCTGGACCGGGCGGTCCCGCAGGCGGTGGCTTCGTTGGTCCGCAAGGCGACCCTGGCGAAGACGGCATGGACGGCTTCCCCGGTCCGCCGGGTGCGACCGGCCCGACCGGTGCGCAAGGTCCCGCCGGTATCGGCGCTCGTGGTCAGGCAGGCGAAGACGGCGAGGACGGGCTCGACGGCCTGCCGGGTCCGCAAGGTGCGATCGGCTTCACGGGCCTGCAAGGACCGAGGGGCGTGCAAGGCGACCCTGGCGTTGACGGCGAAGACGGGCTCGATGGCTTCCCCGGACCGAAGGGTGTCGACGGTGCGCAAGGCGTGCAGGGCATCACGGGTCCGATCGGCCAGGGGAAGGCGGGCGACGACGGTGAGGATGGCTTCGATGGCTTCCCGGGTCCGCCCGGCGCAGTCGGCGCTGTTGGTCCTCAAGGTCCGAGAGGACTCACGGGTGAAGACGGCGTGCCGGGTGAAGACGGCTACGACGGGTTCCCCGGACCGGCAGGTGCTCCCGGTGCGCAAGGTGCGCAGGGTGCAACCGGTGCGAACGTCGTAGGCGCTGCTGCGCCGGGTGCCGACGGCGAAGACGGCTGGGACGCAATGATCGTCGGCCCGAGCACGGCGACGATCAACCCGGTCGGTGCGATCGTCATGTACGGCGGTGCGGCTGCGCCTACCGGCTGGTTACTGTGCCAAGGTCAGTCGTTGCTGCGCACCGATTACGGTGCGTTGTTCGACGTACTCGGCACGGCGTACGGCAGCGTCGATGGCACGCACTTCACGCTGCCGAACCTGCAAGAAGCGTTCCCGCTCGGCAAGGGTGCCACGCACGCACTCGGTGCGACGGGTGGTGCGACGACGCACACGCACGGCATCACTGGACTTACTCTCGGGTCGCACACGCACACGATTCCTTCGCTGTCGGTCGACGCACACACGCACAGTGTCGACTCAACCAGCACTGGTGCGACCGCAGCGTTTCGTGACCACACGCACGGCCTCGGCACCGCAGCGGTCACCGGTACCAACAACATTCCTTCGCACACGCACAACCTCGGTACCGGCACTGGCTTCGCAAAGATCCACACCGTGTCGGCCAACTCCGATGTGCAGGAGTTGGGTTCTTCCGTCACGGCGTACACGGCTACCACCAAGTACACGGCGACCGGCGGTGCGGTTACCGCCATCTCGTCTTCGACCGCTGTCGGTACAAACCTTGGTGGTGCGACTGACACGCCGAGCGTGACGGCCATGTCCATCTCGGTCAACATCACCGCCGGGCAGAGCACGACGGGCGTATCGGACGCCATCTTCTCGCTGTCGGGCTCGACCAGCACGCAGTCGGTCAGCACGATCACCGGCTCGGGCGGCACGACGAGCGCCCCCACCGGAGGCCCGGGTGGTACGATCGACAACGCCACCGGTCCGATCGACCCTTTCGTGACCGTCAACTTCATCATCAAGTTCTAAGGAGCCAGGATGCACACCAATCCCCGACAGAGCGCCATCACCAAGATCATCCTCCACGACAACGAGGGGCCGGAGGGCATCAACGCTGCGTTCGACCTCGCCATCTACTGCCACAACAACGGCCCCAACGGTGGTGGCTACCAGTGTGCGGTGGACCAGACGGTGTGCGCCCGCATCCAGCCCGACAACGTGGTGTGCTGGGCCAACGGTGCCGTCAACGAGACAAGCGTCGACATCTGCTTCATCGGCTACGCAGCGCAGACCGCTGCCGAGTGGGCCGACGCCTACAGCAAGGGCGAGTTGGAAGTCGCTGCGCAGCAGGTCGCAGCGTGGTGCAAGGAGTACAACATTCCGCCTGTGCTATTGCAGGGCATCGACCTGCACAGCGTGAACACCCGTGGCATCTCGACGCACGGCCTACTCACCGCAGCGGGCTACGCAGGCACCGACGGTCACACCGACCCCGGGCCGAACTTCCCGCTCATGGCGTTCATCGGCCGTGTCGCCAACATCGTGACGCCGCCGAAGCCGATCGACTGGGGTGCCATCGCCAAGATCCAAGCGTGGATCGAGCGCCTCACGAAGACACCGCTCCGTTACGGTGACATCAGCCCCGACGTGTACGACCTGCAAGCGTGGCTGCTCGTGAACGGTCAGGACGCCGGGCACGGTGACGCCTACGGCATCCAGGTCGAGGGCGGTGTCGCACGGTTCAAGGCGCAGTGGGCGCTGGAGAACCGTGACGGTGCAGTGTGTGGTGGAGCGTGCGCAGCGGCGCTCGTGCAGCACGCAAACCAGAAGTGACGTGGAGGACAACGACCCGGCCCGAGTTGCACTAAGGCAACTCGGGCAGGTCAGCCTCGGTGCGTGGATTCGCACAGCCCGGGGGCTCGACCTGTGGTCCATTCAGGACGAGATCCTCGATGAGTTGAGCGTGCCACGGTCGAAGCTGGCCGTGCCGAGCACCAACGCATCGGGCAAGACGTTCCTCGCTGCCAACGCATGCGTGGCGTTCTACGACGCCTTCACACCCGGCACGCCGTGCATCCAGTGCGACCCCGACGGCACCAAGGGTGGCTGCCGTGGCAGCAAGGTGCTGAACACCTCGTCCAAGGAAACTCACCTCAAGGACAACCTGTGGGGTGAGATCCGCATGTGCATCGCCGCCCTGGCGAGAAGGGGCATCCTCATCAGAGGCACGCTCGCTCCCGCCGACACGATGCTCGTGGACTCGTGGGGTGACCACGCCATGCGAGGGCAGGTCGCCACCAAAGAGGAAGGCTTCCAGGGTTACCATGCGGCCCACAAACTCATCGTCGGTGACGAGGCCACTTCCGTGTCAAGGGAAGTCGCCCGTGGCATCACCTCCCTCATGGCTACGGCGGATACTCGCCTCCTGCTCATCTTCAACCCAACAACGAACGACACGTACGCCGCACAGATGAGCCGTGCCGCCAACGTGAAGACCATCAAGATCACGGCGTTCCACACGCCACACTTCACGGGTGAGCACATTCCCGAGGGCAGCAACCTCACGACGCCGAACTTCCTTGAGGACTTGATCGACCAGGGCATGGGTCCCGGCTCGTACGAGTGGGAGACTCGTATCCTCGCCAACTTCTGGGACAAGGGCGACGACTCGCTCATCACCGAGACGTGGGTGCAGGAAGCGCACAACCGTGACCCGCTGTTGCTCGGCACCGTCGGGCTCGGCATCGACCTCGCTGCGTACGGCACCGACGAGTCGACCATCGGCGTGCGCCGTGGTGACAACCTCGTGAACCTCGTTGCGCACCCGGCCGGTCGCATCGACCACTTCATCAACGGCGACCCCGACGATCCCAACACGTTGTCGCCCGTGCGTCGTGCGGTGAAGGACTACCGCCCGTGGGTGATTGTGTTCGACGCTGATGGCCCGGGTGCCGGTGCGATGGGTGAGTTCACCCGGCTGCACGAGTGGGCAATCCGCAACCGCTACATGGAGCAGGGCTCTGTAATCATCCCGTTCCGTGGTGGCAAGCGTGTGAGCGACCACTTCCTCAACGCCCGCTCGGCGTGGTGGTGGGCGCTGCGCAAGCGGTACGAACGTGGGCGCATCGCCATGCAGGTCATCGACCCCAAGCTGGACCACCAGCTTGCCCAGTTGACGTACGAGATCACTAGCGCCGGGCAGATCAAGGTCGAGACGAAGAAGTCCATGAAGGACCGGGGCGAAACCAGCCCTGACCGGGGTGACGCCGTGATGTACACGTTCGCCTTCTCCGAGGAGCTACCCAACCCCAACAGCCCGGCCGGAGCCGACTACGTGAGCGCCGAGGGCTACGCTGTGGATCGAAGCGAGCGGGCCATGTGGGAGAAGGATCTCGACCCCCGACGCAACAAGCCCAGGCAGAGCAACCCCATCACCGGCATAGACGACGAGTTGTGAGGACAAGATGGCAACGAGAGAGCATGGCTTGTACCGGCTGCTGGAGCGCCCGGCCAACGACGCAGCGCACGGTGGCTGCTACATCACCGGCTCGCAGGGTCCGTGTGTGGACACGGGCATCCTGATCGAGCAAGAGGGCACGCTGACCATCGGGCTCAACGCCCTGGTCGAGTTGTGCGAGGTGGCGGGGTTCAGCTTCAACGCCGAGGCCCGCAAGCTGGAAGAGAACCTCGCCCATGCGCAGCAGGCCAGCCTCCTGCTCATCGAAGAGAACCGTGAGCTACGGTCGCAACTCGATGCCGTCGGCGTGGCCGTGGCGTACGCCGCCAACAACAAGACTGGCCTCCAGCCCGGACCGAAGGCGAAGAAGTAGTGCAGTCCAAGGCGTACTGGAAGGCACGGGCCGAAGCGGCCGAGATGGTGTCCCGCAACTGGATGGAGATGGCCGAGCACTACCGTGCCCGCATCACCGAGTTGGAGGACCGCATGATCGCCTCGTCCCTGGCGGAGTTGAAGGCCAGCCGTGGTGAGGGTGGCTTCGCCATGCCCGCCGACGAAGACAACGACGACGACGAGATATGGGCCACCGGACCGTTCGGTCACGACCCCGTGAAGCTGCCGCCGTTGACCCCTGCTGAGGCCGAGTACGCCCGCCAGCAGGGCTTCATCGAGTAGCCTCGTCTCATGGCCCAGTCGCTGAACGTCGCCCCTGCGGGCGGCACCGTCGTCCGTGGTGCGGACGCAGGCAAGTCCTTCCGCCTCCCCACCGAGGAGAAGGAACTCATCCAGTGGCTCAACGCCAAGCGTGAGCAGGGCAAGCCGATGATGCCCTACAACCAGATGAAGCTGAACATGGCGATGTATCTGGGGTTCCAGTGGGTGACCTGGGACCACCGCATGCGGGCGTACCGTCGGCCGACGATTGACATTCAGGACCCCAACACCCCGGTCCGCATCTCGTCCAACAAGATCGGTGGGCTCGGTGAGCGCACCATCGCCAAGCTGACGAAGACGCTGCCCGAGCCCGAGGTGCGTCCTGTATCCGACGACGACGACGACGTGGACTCGGCCAGGGTCGGCACTCGCATCCTCGGTCACGAGTTGGACCGCCTCGACTGGAACGTGCGTTTGCAGCAGTTCCTCCAGTGGCCGGTCGCTCTGGGCTGGGGCTACGCCCACCCGTGGTGGAACCCGAAGGCTGGCAGCAAGGTTGCTGCCGACCCCGACGACGACATGGGCGAGCCCATCATGGAGGGCGATGTCGAGATCGACTACGTTGCTCCGTTCGACCTCAACGTCGACCCGTCTGCACGCAGCATGCGTGAGGCACGGTGGGCGGTGCGCACGACGTGCATGACTCGTGAAGAGGCGTGGGAAAAGTTCGACGTGGAGTTGACCGGCGGCGAAGCACGCTCGCTGGAACACGAGGTGCAGGCGCTCGGGTCGACTGGGCAGGTGGACCCGGCGCACCCCTCGGAGGAGTGGGTCAACGTCTACCAACTGTGGATGGTTCCGTGCAAGGCTGCGCCGCAAGGCTGCGTCATCACCTGGGCCAACCAAGAAGTCATCGAGAAGAAGATGAAGTTCCCGTACCAGCACAACGAGTTGCCGTTCCTCCAGTGCAACTTGCTGCCGGGCTTCTCCCGTGAGGGCCGCACCTGGGTCACCGACCTGTTGCCGTTGCAGACCGACTACAACGACACGCTCTCCCGTGAGGCGACGATCCGTCGCCAACTCACTCCCAAGTTCATCGGCGCTGTCGGTCAGGTAGACCCGCAGCGCATCACCTCTCGTGTCGAGGTGCTCCAGTACATGCCCGGCTTCGGTAACCCGCCGTCGCTGATGGAGCCCAATGGTTCGTGGGCGCAGCAGTTTGAGATGGGTATGGCTCGTGACGCCGCCGACATGGGCGAGCGTTCAGGCATGAGCGATGCGAGCACCGGGAAGGCAGCAAGTACCGCACCGGCTGCGAGCATCATGGCGTTGCAGGAGACTGACGACACCAAGATGTTCCTGTCGGCTACGTGCCTCGCATCGTTCATCTCGCAAGTCGGTCGGCAGATCCTGTTGCTCTGCCGTCAGTTCTGGACCGAGGAGCGCACGGTGCGCACATGGTCCGACGCCGACTACCCGGCTGCGTACCGCTACCTCGGCGCTGACATTGACGAGCGTCTTGACGTTCACATCTCCGCTGAGTCGGCGCTGCCACGCAGCAAGGCCGCTCGTGCGCAACTCATCCTTGAGTTGCAGCAACGCTTCCCCGGGCTCATCGGTCCGCAGGAAGTCATGACGTTGCTGGAAGTGCCCGGCGTCGACCTCATTACACGCACGTTGGACGAGGACACTCGGCTCCAGCAGCGTGAGATCGGTGAGATGTTGCAGGGACAGAACCCTGTGGTCAAGCCGTTCCACAACCACACGATCCACCTCAAGGTGCTCAACAGCTTCCGCAAGTCGCTGGAGTACCTGCGCATGCAGCCGATCGACCAGGCACGTATCGACGCACACGCTGCGGTCCACGAGATGCTCGTGCTCCGCCAGCAGGGTGTGAACATCGAGACGCCGAACCCGCAGATGGACCCGACCTCGTTGCAGCAGTCGCAGCAGGCGGGCCAGCCCGGCGGGCTCAGTGGTCCCGGCGCTCCGGCGGCACCGCAAGGACCGCAAGATCAACCGCAGCCTCCGGGCGGCTCAAGCCTGAGCGATCAGGCCACCGCCCTAGCGGCTGGGATCGGTGCGACCGGACAGCCCGGACGTGTGCCGAACATGCCGGTTGACCAGCAAGCTGCAAGCATGGGCTCGTAGCCCTGTACCCTGTTCCGGTAACACAATCCTCCGATCAAACACGAGGTTCATGATGTTCATTCGCACTCCAGTGTTCTTCGACGGTGCCGACGAGACTCCCGGCGGTGCCGGTGTCGAGCAGCCCGTTGGTGGCTCCGACGACCTCGGCCACGCCTCACCCGACGAGCAGTCGTTCGGCTCGGCCAAGGACTTCGACGCCGCACGCCGTGCGCTCCTGCGTGAGCCGCCGGTCGTGTTGCACGACGACTCGCCTGCGCCGCCGACGCCGCCCGCCGGAACCGACGACGCATCGCTGCTCGCAGAGTTGGCGGCAACGCCTGCGCCTGCCGCACCTGCGCCGGGCGCTCCCGCACCTGAGCAGTTCGTGGTCGGTCGCACGAGCGACGGCCGTGAGATCGTGCTCACGCCGGAGCAGGCGAAGACCAACTGGGAAGTGGCCGAGGCACTGCGCACCGAGCAGGGCATCAAGGGCATGGTGGGTCAGGGACTCGTCGCTCTCGGTTACTCGCCGGAGGAGATCCAAGCATTCGTGGCCGCACACAACGGCCAAACACCCGTGGGGGCTCCGGCAACGCAGCCTGGTGCAACGCCGGAAGCCCCTGCGCCAGTCGATCCGTTCGCTGACCTGGAAGACGGCGAGGTGGTGTCGGGCGCTGACCTCAAGCGTGCGTACGCACTGCTCCGTGACCAGGCGGCGCAAGCGGCAGCGGCTGCAACGCAGGCTGCAACGCAGCCGTTGGAAGCGACCATCGCCCAGCAGCAAGCGGCGCTGGAGGCTCGGGAGCAGGCGGTCATCAACCAAGTCGCCACGAGCACGTACCACGAGTTGCTCGGGCAGCCGCCGACCGAGCCCGAGGCCAACCGCCGGTACATGGCGCAAGCGGCCAGGGTGCAGCAGTTGGCCGACAGCGTGGTGGTGCAGGGCAGCCGTGACCCGGGCGAGATCCGCCGGGCGCTCATCGCCGGGCACGCCATGTTCGTGGACGAGATGGAGACGGCCTTCCGGGGCTACGCCGCCGGGAAGAAGCAGGCTGCGGCCGACCTCCCGACCAACATCGGCGGCGGTTCCGCCCCTGGCGGGGAGCCCGTGAAGGAGCCGGTGGACCTCAAGGACGCACGCCGCCAAGCGAAGGCAGCGGGCTTCTTCGGGTAGGGAATAACCGACCCGCCTCAGGTGTTGTGCAGCCCCTCCTCTGGAGGGGCTGTACTATTTTCCGCATGGCCCAATCCCTTGCGAACTACGACGCAGCCCTCAAGAACATCTACGCCCCCGGGCTGCGCAACTCGATCAACAACTCCAACCCGATCCTCACCGAAGTCGTGCATGACACGGAGAACGTGAGCGGTCGCAAGTGCATCTGGGCGGTTCACTCCGGCCGGTCCGCTTCGACCGGTGCTCGGGCCGAGTTCGGCACGCTGCCGACGGCGGACCGTCAGCGGTACATCGCCCCCGAGGACGACCTCGCTTACCTGTACCACACCATCAAGGTGTCGGGTCAGGCCAAGCACCTCACCCAGAACAACGCTGGTGCGTTCGCCAAGGCGCTCGACCAGGAGATGACGGGTGCGGAGAAGGACATCAAGAACGACCTGGCCCGCCAGATGTTCAACGCAGCGGTCACGATCGACGCTGCGCTGGTTGTCGGTGCGTACGCCCAGTGCTTCACCATCACCGACTCGACGCACATCGTCATCGAGTCGCTGGAGGCGCTCGACGCCGACGCCGCTGCCAACTCGGCGGACTCGGTGTTCCGGCCGTTCTTCGTCGGGCTCGTGTGCGACACGGTGACACCCGCCACGGGTGCTATCTCGGCCACGTTCACGATCACCGGCATCACCAAGTCGACCGGCACGATCCAGACCACGACCAACACGGGTGCGACCGAGGACGACTACATCTTCCGCTCGGGCAACTACGGCGTGGCGGGCGGCGAGGGCAACGAGATCAACGGCCTTCGCTACCTCACCGGCACGCAGGACTACGCCGGGGTCACGGCGTCGACCAACCCGATCTGGAACGGCAACGCCGTCGGCTCGACCTCGACCGGCATCAGCGAGAACTTGCTGGAGTCGGCCATCGAGATCGTGCAGACCGACGGCGACGGCTCAACCCCGTCGTTCGCTCTGGCCGAGCACTCGCAGGGTCGCAAGCTGGCGGTCATCGCCCAGCAAGCCAAGCGGTTCGCTCCTCCGGCGGTCACGCTGGAAGCGGGCTGGAAGGGCATCGAGGTTGCCGGGCTCAGCCTGGTCTTCGACCGCTTCTGCCCGACGCAGGACATCTTCGTCCTGACGCCGAGCGAGTTGGCGTGGTTCGTGGGCCTCGACTGGACCTGGGACGACGACGACGGCAAGGTGCTCTACAAGGCACTCGACGGGTCGGACGCCGTGGAGGCACGCTTCAAGGCGTACGTCAACCTCCAGACGTACACCCGCAACGCTCACACTGCGGTGAAGGCGGCGGTTCCGTCCTTCTAGTCGGTGAGCGAGTGAGTGTTGAACGGCCCCTCTTCGGAGGGGCCGTTCTCTTTGTGGGGCTACACTGCACGTCATGACCCAGGCACAACACGTAAGCGACATGCCCTACGAGGCCGAGGTACTGGCCGACAAGCTGACGATGGGAGATGGCATCATCGGCTGGAAGGGTGACCCTCGTCTCTCCCTCTTCTGCGGAATCATCGCCGCCCCCAAGACCGGGTACTCCAACCGGGCGGGGCGCTACGTGCGTGAGGGCGAAGTGCTCGCACGCCGCTGGGAGGTGTGGCGGCACAACGAGGATGGAACCGACACCCGGTTGATCTCTCGGCCGCTGCACCTCCTCCACGAGATCATCCCCGAGTTGTGCGAGATGGACCCCCGCAACCCCGGCCACACCGGCGTGATGGACCGTATCGAGAAGCACAACGAGAAGGTTGACGCCGAGAAGGAGTACGCCATCGGCCAGGTGGTTGGCGAGATGACCGAGCACCTCTGGAACGTCGCCCGCACCAAGCTGACCGGCGTCGAGCACTTCCACGCCGTCACCGATCACCACACACCGAGCGAGTAATGCCGGTCAACACCCACCTCACCTGGGTGGAGGTGAGCGACTTCACCTCGGGCCTGTGGGACGTAGAGAGCCCGGCGGAGTTGCTCTCCGACAAGCAGGCGTTCAGCGTGCTCACCGACTGGGAGCCGCAGATCGAAGGTGGGCTGCGTGCGTTCTACACCGGCACGTCGCTCGACGTGTCCACGATCGGTAGCTCGTCCTCGCAAGTTGCGACGGGCATCTTTTCTCGTGGTGGTGCAGTCGGCACCGCCGGTCAGGACAACGACCAGTTCCTCGCCACGATCAACCCGGCCAACGGGCGTGCGCACCTGTACCGCATGGACCTCGCCAACGGTGACACCGGCTGGACCTCGATGTGGGACGACGGCAGCGACGACGCCACGGTCGTATCGCAGGTGAGCGAGTTCGTGCAGTTCGTGCAGAACAACGGCGACACCTGGCTCATGTGGGTCAAGCGTGGCGGCAACAACCAAGGCGTGTACTCGATCAAGGTTGCATCCGGTGCGTCCGACACGAGCAACACCACCGCCGCAGCGAGCGTGTCGAAGCGGTACGCCACCATCGGCCCCATCGTCACGTCGCAAGGCCGCTTCCTATGGGCCGACGGCCGCAACATCAACTGGTCCGACCTCGGCTCGATCCTCTACGCCGCAGGCGACGGTGCGAACACGCAGCAGATCGGTGAGGGTGAGCCCGACGGCATCATCGGCATGCTCTCGCAGCGTGCGCCCGCAGACCTGCTCGTCGGCTTGGCCGGTGCGCCTTGGTACGAGATCAACGGCAGCATCGCTGACGTGGGCGTGCCGATCCGTGCGATGGGTGACGACCACCACCAACGCATCCACTTCCAGAAGCCCTGCCGTGTGCCGGGAGGCATCGCCTTCATCGAGCCCGGCGGGCGCATCTACATCACCGACGGCAACACGTTCACGTCGCTCTCGGACCCCATCGGCCGCTTCGACATCGACACCGGCAGCAACCTCGGCCCCGGCCAACTGGCCTTCCTGAACGACTACATCTTCGCCCCTGGCGGGCGTGTCTATGACATGCGCACCAAGGCATGGTTCCGCTGCTCGTTCATGCACGACTCGGCGTACCACCACGGTGTGCAGAGTGGCCGTGTGTACTGCTGCAACAGCGGCCCCGGCTTGGAGGCTGGTTACATTCGCCTCTACGAAGGCGGCGCTTCGCTCTCTCGTTCATCGAGCGCATCGTTCCAGACGGTGCCGTTCTCGGACGCCAACGGCAAGAACGTGCGCATGCGTGAGTTGCAGGTGCTCGCCAAGAACTACGCAGCCACCACCTACGTGGCGACGGTGATCGACAGCCGGGACGTGGTGGTGGCGAAGTTCACCATCGCATCGAAGCCTGCCGGTCGGCACATGCACTCGTTCCTGTTCCCCGACGTTGGCGACCACTACCTCTCGATCGCACTGACCGCCTCGTGCGACGACAACACGAGCGAGGCTCCGACCGTCGAGCGTGTGCGCTTCGGCTTCGGTCCCAACAACCTCATCGGCAACTCCTCCGAGTAGGCTGGACCCCGTGACCACCGCATCCACGCTCATCGCCCAGGCCGCAGTGCGGTACAAGGACCCGTCCAACGCCGTCATCTCGGCGGGGCAGTGGCTCCAGTACCTCAACCAGTGCTACTCCGACGTGAACGAAGCGAGCCCGCTGTGGCCGTGGCTGGAGTCGGCGGAGGAGACGGTGACCGTACTCGCCGGGCAGCGCAGCGGTGCGCTCCCGGCCAACGTGTTCCAGGTCAACTGGGCGTACGACACCACCGACGACTACCGGCTGGTCGACCAGCAGGGCCGTGGCGACCAGTGGCACCAGGACCACCTACGCAGCGAGACGGGGCAGCCCGTCACCTATCGGCTGCGTGCGAACGTGCTGGAGTTGTTCCCTGCGCCACTCGTGAACACCACGGTGGTGTGCGAGTGCGTGGAGTACCCGGCCGACCTCGGCACTGTGACGACCACGGTGTACGGCATCGCAGGCGCAGCGGCCGGTGACCACACCGTGACCGGCATCGCCGTCGGTGACCAACTCATCTCGGTCGTGGCGGTCAACGACACCACGCACGCATCGACTGACGTGACGAGCGAGTACACGGTGACCGTGACGAATACGATCAACAACTCGGGCGGCACCTCGTCGGTGGGCTCGCACCTCGTCGTGACGGCGCAGCGCCCGAGCACCACGGGCTCGCCCGTGTACCCCTCGATCTACCACAGCGACCTGCTTGACGGGATGCTCGCCCTGGCGTACTTGGACGAGGGCAACGACAAGATGTACGGGCTGCTCTGGCCCAAGTTTGAGGCGTCGATCACGCAGATGCGTGCCGACATGCTGCTGTACCGGTCGGAGACGAACCCTCCGATCCGTGACACGTTCTGGTCGTAGGTACACTGAGCGCATGGCCGCAACCGTTCCCACCTACCAGCCCCCCGGCGGTGCTGCTTCGGCGTACACGCTCGGGGCGAGCGACCTTATGAACGCCCAGACCACGCAGGGCCAAGGCAACTACCAGCTTGGTGCGCTGGAGAGCAACGCCAAGGACGAGCAGATCCCGCAGATGGAAGACGCTGCCGGTGCCAACGGGCGCTGGTTCGGCGGACCTCGGCGTGTGGCTGAGGGCAACATGGACCGCTCGATCAAGGACCAGGGCTTCAACATCTACTCGGGCATGTTCGACGCCATGAACCAGATGACGTACAACCAGGGCGCTGCGGCAATCGGCTACACCACGGCCTAAGCGGGTACACTGCCCTGCATGGCAGGAACCGTACCCAGTGCATCCCCGGCGGCAGCGCCGGGCACATTCGTCGGCCCCAACGGGCAGACGTACTCTCTGCCGACCGGCTACACCCCGCCCACGCCGACCGCCTCGGCCGGTCCGCTGAGCCCCGGCGTTCCGCCGTCGACCCCCGACACGAACCCCAAGGACTACGAGGGCGGGGTGGTGCCGTACACCGTCTCCTCGCAGGTGCCGGGCTCGGGCTCTACGCCCTGGTCGCCGTACGGCCCCACCTCCGGCCCCGGTGCCAACCCGCCGGTCGCTCCGCACAACGACGGCACGCCGAACTCGGCGCTCCCCAACCCCGACAACCAGTACGTGGATGCGTTCAACGCCCACATGGGGGAGATGCGCCAGGCGATCGACAACCAGCTTGCGTCCTCGGTTCAGCAACTCGGCGCACGGCGTGACGCTGCTGCGGCTGTAGTAGCTGGGCTCCCGGCGGCGTTCGCCAAGCACCTCGCTGCTGCGAAGGTCGACGCCGGTACGCTGGCGCACACGCTCGGCGGCACCGTCGGCGGACGGCAGGCCATCGGTGCGAACGACAACGACAAGCTGGCAGGCGCTGCGATCAGCGGGGGCAACGCCGCTGCGTTGGACACCGTGCCGCTGCTCAACCTCGGCAACACCGCCAACTACGGAGCCGGGCTCGATACGCTCAACGCTGCGCACACCGACGCCATCTCCAACCTCGACCAAGCAGCGATGAACTTCGACGCCTCGCAGGCATCGCAGGCATCGAGCCTCGCCGGGCAGAAGTCGATGTGGACGCTGGAGCACACGCAGATCGACCCGACGACCGGGCAGCCGATGTACGACAAGAACGGCAACCCGATCCTCAGCAACGGCGGCACGCCTCCGACGCAGACGCAACTCGACACGCAGGCGCAGAACCGTGGGTACACCGACTCCAACGGCATGGCGACTGGTGCGAAGGTGGCGACGGCAATCCTCTCGCACGAGAAGGGGCTCACCAACGTGCCGCCCACGTCGACCGCAGCGTCAAGCTGGAAGTCGTGGACGCCTGCGCAGCAAGCTGGCTACATGAACGCCGTCAACCAGGCGCTCTCCTCGGTGAAGGTGGACGACATTCACAACGTGAAGCAGTACCTCGCAGACCAGGGGCTCATCTACGGCCCGGCATTCGGTATCAAGTCGATCACGGGATAGGCCATGACATCTGTAGACCTGACTCTCGGCGGCGTCTCCTCGACCGGCGGGTCGAGCAGCACTGTGCCCGGACTCGGTGGCGGTGGCACCGCTGCTGACTTCTACAAGATCGGTGGTGGCAGCAGCGGCTCATCGCCGTGGGGCTGGAACCCGATCACCGACCTCGGTAACGCAGCGCACGCTGCGTACGACTACCTGAACCCGGTCGGCGCAGTCAAGTCGTTCGTCACCGGCATCGGCTCGTCACTCGGTGAGCCCATCGTCAACGTCGGCCGTGCCGTCGGTGACATCGCCACCGGCAACACCGACGCCGCAGGACGTGCAGCGATCGACGCCGTGCGTGGCGTGGGTGACATCGGTGGTCAGACGATCACCGGCTTGCAGAACCTGGGCGCTGATGCGTTCCACGCAGTCGGCACGGTGCCGGGGCTGGAGCAGGTGAGCAACCAGTACGACCAGTTCATGCAGCGTGAGAACTTGCTGATGTCGCACTTCGTCGGGTTCTCCGACGCCGAGCGCCAGCAACTCGCAGGTGTGCCCGACGCCAACGGCTACGTGCGTGGCGCTGCGCCGAGCGACGTGATCCAGCAGGCCGAGCACGGCGGGCTCGCCTCCGCCGTCATCGGCCACCTCGGCACCCTGGCGATGGTGGCCGGGCCGGTTGCGAGCATGACCGGCGCTGCGGCCGAGACGACGACGGGCGCTGCTGCCTCTGCGTTGGAGGCAGGCGACACCGCTCTCTCGCACCCGCTCATCAACTCGATCGCAGAGGGCGCTGCGCACCCCTACCGTTTCATCTCCGAGCAGACTGCCGGGTTCCTCAAGGCCAACCAGCTTGAGGCCGCAGGCCAGGCGCTCCAAGGTGTCACCGACGCCGTGAGCGGTATCCGCACACCTACGCCGGTCACCGCACCCACGCACATGACGCCGGAGGATCACGCTGCCGTGACCGCCTCGATGGACCCGCAGGTTGCGGGTGCTGAGGCGATGACGGCTTCGCACACGGTCATGACGGCACCCGCCGACTCGGGCAGTCTCTTCGCTGAGGCCGGGCTCGGTGTGCCGCCGGGCACCACACGGTTCAGCCGTGTCGGTGCGCCGGGCTCGGAGTACGTCGAGGGCTTGCCCAACCCGAGCCGTGCGAGCGGCACGAGCGCAGCCGACATGGGCCGTGTCCACACGGTCGACGTGCCGAGCGACGTGGCGGCGACGTTGCCTCGTGGACCCAACGGCGAAGTGACGATCCCCGACGAGTACATCAAGTCGAACGGGCAGGAGCGTGCGAGCACGCCGAACCCCACGAAGATCAAGGTGCCGAACCGGATGAACCCGGACGGCACGATGCGCACGAAGAGTCAGATGGCTGACGACGCTGCGCAGTTGCACGATGAGGAACGCCAGGCTGCGGAGAGCGCCCCGACCCTGGTGGCCGAAGACCGTGCCGGTCAGCGCATCGCAATGCCGCCGCCCGCATGGGCGCAGCGTGTGGCGCAGGCGTTGCCCGACTCGATGAACCGTGTGCTCGCAAAGGTTGCCAACGGCACCGTCGACAAGGTGGCGTTCAAGGAGTTGCAGCGCAACGTGCAGCAGTTCGCTGAGCGTGCGCAGCAGCATGGCCGCTCGTCGGCGTTCATGCACGCCGGGCAGGCAGCCGCCGACATCATCTGGTCCGCCAACCGCAGCCTCGATCCCGAGAAGGTGTCGCAGGCGCTCGGCCAGGAGATCATCAAGCGGGTCAACGGTGACATGCTCACGCAGAACTTCGTCAACCGGGAACTCTCCCCCGGCGACCCGTTGCCCGAGCCGATCCTCAAGGCGCTGCTGGAGAAGGCCGGGGCGAACTACCCCGGCGTCACCTCCGACATGACAGCCGGGCTCAGCGATGCGCAGAAGACGCAGTTGGAAGCGACGATCCAAGCGGGCGTCGAGCAGTACAAGGCCGACACGTTGCAGACGATGCAGACGTTGCTGTCCACACGGTACGGCGCACGAGGCTTGGAGTCGCAACTCCTCGACCCCAACGAGGTGGTCATGTCCGCCAAGGACGTGGCGCTGTACCGCAAGGCGATGGGTGACCTGCGCAGGGAGCAGGTGTGGCGGGGCAAGTTGCCCGACCTCATCCAGCGCAACCAGCAGCAGGCGATCCAGTCAGCGTGGCACGGCAACCGTATCGCTGACTCGCTCGTGCGTTTGCAGGACCGCATCGGCATCAACCACCAGACCATCGAGGATCTCCACCAGGGTGTCGCACCCGGGCTCAAGGACGATGCCTCGATCGCAGCGTCTGCGCACGCACTGCTCGATGACGCTGCTCGTACGGAGGCAGCCGGTGGACGGTGGGGCGCAACGCTCGACGCCGGAACCGGCGAGGCCATCCACCCCACGCTCGGTCACACTGTGGCGACGGCGCACCAGGCGACGATCGACGCTGCCACGTTTGAGGCGGACCCGGTGGGTGCGATCCAGAACGCCATCCTCCACCCGCATAACACCGACGGCTCGACCAACTACGACCCCAACTCGCTGTGGGGTGGCACCGACGCACACCTCACGGTGAGCAAGTCGCCCGACGGCACGAGCTACAACATCGACATCACGCAGCACACCCTCAACGGTGTGCCGATGAACGTGATGCAGGCGAGCACACTGGGCGAGGCGTTTGAGCAGCCGAGCATCCACATCAACGCAAGCGGCGAAGACCTCCCGCTCTCCGAGCACCCGCTCGACCAGGCCATCGCTGCGCACTACCTCGATCAGATCATGGACCCGTCCTCGCCGGTCAACACCATGTGGAACACGGCGCAGGCGACGGCGCAGGAAGTCGGCATCCCGCAGCACCAGTTGCTGCGTGAGTTCAACAACCGCATGCTCATGGACTACGCCTTCGCCCAGCGCAGCAGCCTCCACGAGATCGGTGACTTGTTCAACGCCAAGTACGAGGTGGCCGAGGGCATGCCTCGCAACGCTGCGCTGTTCGGCACCACCGTCGACATGACGACGGCCGCTGGTGTGGAGGCTGCACTCAAGACGTACCAGGGCAAGCAACTCACGAAGATCCTCGGATGGTACAAGGAGTCGCACGACTACATCGAGCAGAACTACCGGGGCAAGGTGCTGCCCGGCACCACACGAGACGCCGCCGACGTGTTCTACGACCTGCTCGCTGTCACCTCGGTGATGGCGAGCCCGTTGCAGAATCTCGGCCGTGCGCTCATGGGGTTCAGCAACCTGGACGAGTTGTACCGACAGCGTGCTGGGTCGGCGCTCGTGACGCAGGAGATCATGGACAAGGCCATGTCACTGCCGCCGGGGTCGAGCTACGTCAAGGACATCGGCAAGCCGACCGAGCGGTTGGTGGGTCCGGGCGAAGGCACGAAGGTGTCGGACCGCTTCCTCAACACGCCGGAGTTCCGCAAGCTGACGCATCAGACGAGCATGACGACCTCGCCCAAGTACAACGTCATCGACATCTTGACCGGGCGTCTCGACCTCGGTAACGCAACGGCCGACACGATCGACCGCATGCCAGAGTTCTGGACCGGCGAGCGCCGTGGCCTGAGCAACGAGAACCTGCGACCGAACGACGTGGCCGGTTGGATCGACCGGCTCGGCATCAAGACCAAGGGTGCGCAGGCTGCGGTCGACGCTGGTGCGCAACTCGACGCACTCCAGAACCACCCGAGCACGCCCATCACCGAGAGCGACATGGCGAACCAGAGCGGCCGTGGCCGCACGGTGACGCCGGTCGAGTCACGGGCACTCGCTGAGGAGGGCAAGGTTGAAGTCGACCGCCGCCTGGCGAACTCGTCTGCGCCGACGGGGCTCGACAACCTCGACGTGCATCGGCTGTACCAAGAGACACGGCCCGAGGTGAACGACGGTTGGGGTGGCGACACCATCGACGCACACACGGGCGCTTCGGTCGTGAAGGCCACCGACGGCACCGATCAGATGTCCCTCACCGTGCGCCTGCCGGGCATGAAGGAGATCACCGTCGACCCGAACGCCGACGAGGCCACGTTCGCCAGGGGCATCGAGCAAGCGAAGCAGGAGTACGCCACCATCCTCGCCTCCGAGGGTGCGCACCTCGGCATCTTCCGCAACGACACCACCGGCCGCATCGAGATCGACCCCACCTACGTGGTGGGCGACTCGCATCAGGTCGAGACGATCGGCTCGTACACGCACGCCAACGGTGGTGCGTACCACTACCAGACCGGCAACGGCGTGTGGGTACCGAACATCACCGACGCCTCGGCCGACGTGGGCGCAGCCCGCCGCAACTTCCTCAAGCTGGCGCAGTCCAAGAGCGTGCGCCCGGCGTACGAGCAGGCGATGCTGGAGCACACCGGCTCGGCCGGGCTCGCCAAGCTGCGCTCGTTCCGTGCCAACCTCAGCGACCCCGACCACTCGCTCAACGTCACCCTCGACTCGGTGATGGCGAAGCTGTGGGGTATGGACAAGACCGACTGGGGCAAGGGCACCAACTACGCCGACAAGGCGCAGGAGATCCGTGACCAGGCAACGCAGTTGAGCGCACGGCTCGGCCGCACCGTCATGCCGCACGAGGTGCAGGCGCTGCTCTGGGTGTTCACCAAGGAGTACGTCGGCACGCAGGACTGGTCCCGCTTGCTCGCCCACCACGACGTGGCGATGAGCGAGTTGAACACGATCGGTGACACACTCGCAGCCGGTGGCAAGGTCGACCCTCGCACGCTCAAGTTCCTTGACGACTGGAAGGAAGAGGAGTTGGGCTACTCCCGCTCCGCCCTTGCAGTGCGTGGCGAGCGCAAGGCGCTCAGTGCGAAGGCTACGGCGGGAACGCTGACGCCCGAGGAGCGCACGACGCTCGACCAGTTGCAGCAGTTCCCCGACCGGCACGCACAGCCGGTGCGCATCGACGTGAACGCCAACTCCCGTGGCAAGGACATCTCCGACACGAGCGGTGCCAACTACCAGGAGGTGCAGCGTAACGAGTCGCCGTACGACGCCAAGGTGCTTGCCTCCAAGGAGGCGCAGTTCGTCAAGTACGACAAGGTGAAGGCCGAGGTGCAGGCGCTCATCGCCAAGGGCACGCCCGACGCCATCAGCGAGGCCAAGGCCAAGCTGTCGTCGTACGTGGCGAAGCGTGAGCGCAGCATCAAGGGTGACGCCGAGGGCGGCAACTTCCGTGACGTTGGCGACAAGGCCATCAAGCAGAGCAAGAGCGTGCAGCGCACCGCAGCCGACCGCCTCGCCCAGCCTGGCGGTTACGTGCCGTCACCCGGGGCCAGCATGGGCTCGACCGACGCTCTGCGTGAGACGTTCAACGGCCAGGTGCGGGGCGTCACGATGCTCGACGCTGGGCGCACCGGCCGCATGGTCGCTCGGCTGTTCCAGGGTGCGGACATCGCCACGCTGGTCCACGAGGACATGCACCTCCTGCGCCTCATGGCTCCGGCCGACGAGGTGGCGCAGATGGAGGCGCACTACCCCCACATCAACGACCCGCTCGTCAACGGCACGCTCACCGCAGCACGCCGTGCGGACGAGGAGAAGTTCGTTGAGGACTTCATGGGGTACATGGCGCAGAAGGCGCACAACGGTGATATGCCGTGGACCCGCAGCCCGAGCGCAGCGTTCCGCTCCGCAGCGCAGACGATGGACGACATCTACGCCTCGCACCTCAGCACCGCCGCCGGTCAGACGACGCCGCTCGACGTGCGCAACTACTGGGACGGGCTGCTCAACCCCGAGATCGTGAAGCCGTCGGTGTACACCGACCCGCTGTCGTCGCAGTACGTCAAGCCCGTCGGGGGCGTGCAGACCGTGCAGCGCCGCTTTGAGTCCGACGCCCAGTACGCCCAGCGTGTGCGCCAGTTCGGTGAAGCCCGGCAGCGCAGCGCCACGTTGCAGGTGCAGAAGCAGGCGCTGCTACAGCAGCAGGCCAAGGTCGACCGGGCCACGTCGAAGATGATGGGGCTGTGGAACGAGGGCGGCGAGGCGGGCGTGCAGGTCGCACGCATGGCCGACCAGGCGCACCGGCTCGCAGAGCGCAGCCTCGGCAAGATTGACGAGCGCCTGGGCAACCCGTCCCTGGCGAACGTGCCCCGTGCGTGGCAGCCGATGGTGCAGTCGTTCCAAGAGATGGCGGCGCTCATCCGTGAGGACCCCAACGCCGGGGAGATGGCGACGGTGCTCTCCGAGATCCCCGACACGTTCCAGGCAGTGATGCAGTACGCAGCGGCACACGGCTTTGAGCCGACGTACGTGCCGGAGATGACCGAGGAAGCAGCGGCCAAGCTGATGTACCGGCACATGAACCTCTCGGCTGACCCCGAGATGGCCCGCATGCGCAAGGCCAACCTGGGCGTGCTGCGTGGCAAGGACATCGCAGCCCGCAACCTGGAGGTGCTGTCGTCGGCGCAGGTCGCAGCGACCAAGGAGATGTTGCAGTCGAAGGTCATTGACTTCGTGGAGAAGTATTGGGCCAAGCCGCTGGTCGACGGCACCACCGTGCCGCCGGGCTACGAGGCGTGGGATGCGGCTCGCCAGGGGATCATCACCGGCAAGGAGCAGACCGGGCTCGGCCGTCGCATCGCAGCGACCGCCGGAGACACGAGCTACATCATCCCCAAGCACGTCGGTGACGCACTGCGCAAGATGCAGGAGCCCTACTCACGGTGGGGTGGCGACACGGGCGTGCCCCGCTTCATCCTCAAGGGTGGACCGACGGCGCTGTGGAAGAACATCATGCTGACGTACTCACCGACGTGGTACATGAAGCACTTTCTCGGTGCGGTCAGCAACGCCGTGCTCGCAGGCGCACACTGGACCGACTTCCGCACGGCCGTGCGGCAGGCGTGGACGAAGGACGAGTTCGGCATCCGTGGTGCGGACCTGCCCGACGCTGTACGTGGCCGCTCGATTTGGGGCATGACCGACGAGGAGGGCTCGGCCACGCCGGGCTCGTTCCTCCAGCGTGGGCTGCGCACGACGGCGGCGAGCGAGGGCACACGAGGTGTGCTCCACGACCTCAACGCACGCATGCGCAACATCGTCAAGGTGACCGACGGGCTCGGCCGTGCCGCTGTGTACGCATCGAAGATGCGAGAGGGGCTCGGCCCCGAGGTGGCAGCCGAGGCAGCGTTCACCAGCCTCGGTGACTTCGGCAACCTCAGCGCCATCGAGCGTGGCCTGGTCGCCACCATCCTCCCCTTCTACCCGTTCCAGAAGGCGATGTTCAAGATCATGATGCGCCTGCCTGCGGATCACCCGTACGCATCGAGCATCTTCATGAACGTCGGCCAGATGCACCAGCAGATGTTGGAGCAGGAGTTGAACGGGAGCATCCCCGACAACCTCATCGGCTCCGACATGATCGGCGGGCACCTCATCAGCTACGCCAAGATCAACCCGCTGATCGACACGTACAAGCTGGTGACGCCGCAGGGCATCCTGTCGTCGGTACACCCGTTCATCCAGTTGTTCTTGCAGGACGGCTTGCACGCACCCACGTTCTCCGGCAAGGCGGGCATGGGCGAGTACGGCCAACTCGTGAGCAAGCCCGCCGTCGGGCAGCAGCTTCAAGACGTGTTCGGCTCGGCACCCACCATCGGTGCGGGGGCGGACATCTTCGGGTCGAGCAACGCCGTGGCCGGTGCCGTGGTGCCGGTCAAGACGTACACCGACGCCCAGTGGCAGGCGCTCCTCAAGCGGATCTCCAAGACGGCGGCGAGCATCGCCACGGCCGACAAGACCGGGGGCTACCTGGCCCTGGACGCCGTTGCCCCTACAGGCGGCTCTGGCTCTGGGGGCTACGGCTCAGGTACCTACTAAGCTGCGGGTATGCTCGCAGTCAGCACCTCCTCCGGTACCTGGGTCGCCATCGCCACCCTCATCATCCTGATCCTCCCCATCTACTTCATGACCCTCAAGGCGGCAAACAGCTACGGGCGGTTGGAGCAGAAGGTCGACCAGCTTGGGCTCTCGCAGGCCGAGACGGCGAAGCAGAACGCAGAGACGGCACGCCTGGCGGTGCTGGCGATGTCGAAGCTGTCCGAGCAGTTCGGGGCGCACGCTCTCCTCGACGCCCAGAACTTCGGTGAGCTACGGGGGCTGCTCCACATCATCCCGGGTGCGGCACCCACGGTCGTGGCCCTGCCCACGCCGCCGACCACCACCTCGTAGCCATGTGGCTCACACTGGTGGCCGTCCTGGCGATGGGCGTGTCCGACATCTTCGACGTGGTGCAGACCATCGCTGAGGCTCGCAACCGGCCGTGGCTGGCCGGTGGCAGCAACGCCGTCAACAACACCCTGAGCCTCTTCGTGGGCATCCTGGGGGCCGACACGCTCATCACCCACGGGTGGAAGCAGGCTGCGGTTCTCGGGGTGCTGGTGTTCGCCACCAACTTCCTCTGCACCTCCCTGACTGCCAAGTGGGCGACGGGTCGTGTAGGCTCGGGCACATGACATGGACACTGATCTCCCAGGACACGCTCACCCGCATCGCCAAGACCATCGGTGAGGTGGCAGTAGCCATCACCACCGTGGAAGCGACGGTGCCGAACGCCTCGACCGCCGTCCACGCCGTGAGTGTGGTGGGTGGCTCGGGGCTCGCTGCGTTGCTGCTCAACGTGGGCATCTCGTACTTCACCACGGCCAAGAGCAAGTGGCTCGATCGCATCGCACAGGCGATCGACAATGCCGTCGATGCCCGCCTGGCGGCTCAGGCGGAGGTGCCTTCTCCCTCGCAGGCGGGAATACCCCAGACCGGCGTGTAGTTGGGGTCGGCATGCAGCCGACACTCGACAACTTCCAGCACGAGGTGCTGGACTTCATGGACGCCACGGCCGGGCGGTGTATCTACGCCGACCCGGTGGGCGCACGCAAGACGGGCACCACGCTGACGTGGTTGTCGCAGCAGACCGACCTCCCTCGCACTCTGGTAGTCGCCCCCAAGGCCGTTCACGGTCACTGGCGCAGAGAGGCGGCTCGGTTCTTCCCTGCTGCGGAAGTAGGAATGCCGGGCCGCACGAGGGAGGACCGGCACATCGGGTACGACCTCGCCCACGGTGCGACGAACCCGCTCATCCAACTCACGACCTACGAGTCGATGAAGCTGGACGAGAAGCAGATCATCGCTGCCAAGTTCCAGACGGTGGTGTTCGATGAGGGGCACCGGCTCAAGGGTCGGCGCACGGGCGTGGCTCTCACCGCCGACCTCCTCGCTCACCGGGCGGAGTGCTGCCTCATCGTGACCGGCACGCCCATCATGAACCACGCCGACGAGACGTGGCAGTACCTGCACATGCTGTGGCCCAAGCAGTACCCCTCGTTCAAGCGGTGGGTCGAGGCCAACTTCAACGTCGAGTACACCACGTTCCACGGCAAGCTGCCCCGGCCCGTGCGCATCGTCCACGACATGCTGCCGCACCGGGTGGTAACCGTGCGTGAACAACTTGCCAAGGTGATGATCCAGCGGCAGATCCACGAGTTGTTCCCTGGCGAGGCTTGGACGCAGGAGCCCGAGCACACCGTCATCGACGTGACCATGCTGCCAGCCGAGAAGAAGGCGTACGACAAGCTGGTCAAGCACGGCTGGGCCACCGTAGGTGCGATCGAAGTGGCGACAGACAACAAGCTGTCTCTGTGGACCCGACTGCGCCAGCTTGCCTCCGACGTGGGTAACATCGACGCATCGACCGACGATGGCTCCAAGGTCGCAGCCGCCGCCGAGTTGATCGGAGACATTGCCCGACGGGAATGCGTCGTGGCGTTCACCGGTTACAAGGCGACAGCACATCGCCTTGTAGCACGCCTCAACAAGACCGGGTGGATCAGGGCACGGGCGTACGACGGCGACCTGACGGGAGAAGAACGTGAAGCTGTCTTGCTGGACTGGAAGAACGGCGACGTTGACGTGGTGGTCGGAACACTGGCCGCACTCGGTACCGGTGTGGATGGGCTCCAAAGCCGAGGCAGTTCGGTGGTCTTCCTCGACCGTGATTGGAACCCTGCGATCAACGAGCAGGCAGTCGGACGCCGACGAAGAAGTGGTCAGAGCGAACGTGTCCTCGTGTATCACCTCATGTACGACGGGACCATCGACGTGGCAGTCGTTCAGGCGTGCCTGGACAAGACCAACGTCATCGAGACGTTGGCTGATCGCCCGTTGAGCGACGTGATCTACGGAAAGGGGTTCTCACTGTGAAGATGTCCGACATCGACCGGGCTAACGCCATCATCATGCCACTCGTGCAGTTGTACGCCGCCGAGCACATACCGCCAGGCGTGCAGATCCAGGGCATCGAGTCGCACCTCGACATCATCACCCAGTCGCTCGTGCTCTCGCTGCGTGCGTACTGCATGGGCGACGAGGGGCCACGGGAGGGACAGCGGTACGTGTGGTACCGGTACAAGTTCCCTCGCTACGTGCCCAAGTGGCTGCGCAACCGGTGGCGCACGAAGCAGGTCATCGACTGCTCGTGGCAGGGCCGGGTCATCTACCCCGAGGCAAGAAATATCCCAGACCTGGGAATGGGTCGGCGTGTCGTGGAGTTCTATCAGTACGGACCAACACCACCGCCTGAGGAGGCAACGCAATGAGTGACGAGATTCCGCCGGAGGACAGCGGCTGGGACGCAGGGGGCATCAAGCGCACCGCTGCGGACATGGCCTTCGTGTTGAAGCTGCTGCAAGATGGGCAGTGGTGGTTGCTGGACGATCTGTCCGTGGCCGTCGGCTGCCCCACGCAGTCAGTGTCTGCGCATATCCGTGGCCTGCGTGAGCGGCGCAACGGTGCGTGGATCATCAAGCGTGAGCACGTCGGCGGTGGACTCCACCGCTACCAACTGACCGGGCAGTACCCGGCAGGCGAGGGGCCGGTGACCAAGCGTGGCCGCAAGCAGGCGGGCATCGCACTGGCCGACCAGGCCATCACGTTCGCAGACGAGTTGCCCGAGGGCACGCCGCTCTACGACTTCCTCGTGGAAGTCGCCTACCACCTGGACCCATCATGACGCCGAAGAAGCTGATCCCCGTCATCAACTACTCCGAGTTCAACACGCTCTCGCAGTGCGAGGAGAAGTGGCGGCGCTCGTACGTCAACCTGGAGGAAGAGACGGGCACCAAAGACGCCATGCACCTCGGCACCCTGCTGCACCTCGCACTCGGGCGCTGGCAGAACGGCGAGGGCGCTACTCTGCCGGAGGTATGGACGGACGACATCAACACAGGCGGCAAGCCGGGGGAGATCAAGACCCTGCGACTAGCCGAGTTCAACCCGGAGATCGTGGAGCGGTGCGAGTGGCTGCTGGAGCGGTACGTGCAGCACTACGGCTCGGCCCCGCCTTCCTCTTGGAACGTCATTACTTCGGAAGAGTGGCTCACGAGGGACTTCGGGAGCGGCACCGGTAAGTGGACGCTCGTGGGCCGCACCGACGGTGCGGTCATGATCGACGGCCAACTCTGGTTGCTTGAGCGCAAGAGCTACGGGAGCAAGGGACGCCTCGACTACGTGGGCGTCGACCCGCAACTCGCTGCGTACTGCCTGCTCTACGAGGCGAAGCACGGCGTGCGTCCGTTCGGCATCATCTACGACGGCATCTACACGTACCAGTGGGCGCTCAAGAAGCCGACGCAGAAGCAGGTCATCGAGGAGTCGCTGTCGCAGGCCGACTCCCCGCTGCACAACCTCACCGGCAAGCAGCGCACCGAGTGGGCACGACAGTACGTTGAACGCCACCCTGGCGTGCAGACCCGGGAACCGTACGAGTCCTTCGACCGGCGTGAGATCGAGTTGGGCGACGGCCACCTCGCTGCGGCCAAGGCGTATCTCGCTGGAGCGATCCGCCGTCGGCGTGTGATCCAGCGCCGACCGTCGGACGCCATCCCCAACGTCGGTCGTGACTGCTCGTGGTGCGGGCACAAGCGTGCGTGCTGGTCCGACCTCGGCGGCGTCGAGGAAGAGTCGATCTACTACGACGACTCGGAGGACTGATGTCCTGGGACGAGAACGCACTGTGCCGCAACGACCCGCACCCCGAGCGGTGGTTCAACTACACCAAGAAGGAGACGACACTCTCATCCGGCAAGGCCGTCGGTGGCATCCTCGACCTGCAAGACATCTGCGCACTGTGCCCGGTACGCCAGGGGTGCGGGGAAGCTGCGCTCGCTGAGGAGTCCAAGGGCGACAGCGTGACGGGGCGCTACGGCTTCCGTGCGTACATGACGCCGGAGCAGCGGGCTGCGATCGTGCGCCTCGGTGGACTGCGTGGGCGTGACCCGATGAAGGTCGTGATGGGGCTCGGCAAGAAGACCAAGGTGCGGGGCGAGGTGGTCACCGAGACGGTGCCGCCGATCCCCGAGCAGGGCATCGAGTGGAACCGTGCGCACACTGCGCTCGCTCGCAAGCTGACTCGACGCCTGCGTGACACCGTGCGCCCCGGCCGGAATATCCCCGGCGACAAGACGTTGTGCAAGTTCCTCGGCTGCTCGCCTGAGCGACTGCACGTTGTGCTCGACTCGCTCTTGCAGTCAGGTACATTGCTGGAGCACGAACCAGGCAAGTACGTGCTGACAACCAACCAACGGTCCAAGGAGATCCTATGACCCGCACACTTCGGCAGCAGCCGAAACCAATCACAGCTACAGGCATGCCCCCGCATCGGGCGTGTTACTACGGAGACGGTGGTGTCGGCAAGACGACGCTGCTGCTCTCGTACCCGTCACCCCTCGTCATCGACACCGACGGCGGACTTGAGGGTGACGCCCTCGGTTCCATCGGCGGCAAGGCCGAGGAGTGGGCACCGGAGAAATGGTCCGACCTCGCTGACTTGTACTTCTGGCTCAAGACAGAGGTGAAGCGCAAGGGGTATCAGACCATCGGCATCGACAGCATCGACCAGCTTGCACGGCTGCTCCGCTACGAGGCCACCGACATGCCGAACAAGAGCCGGTCCGAGAACCAGTGGCAGGAAGAGTTGACCACCTCGGACCAGCAGGACTACGGCAAGGTGTCCGACGCCATCGACCGGTTCCTCTCCAACCTGCGCATCCTCTCCCGTGAGTCAGGCGTCCACGTCGTGCTCACGAGTGCGGTGCGCTTGCCCGACAAAGAGAAGGGCCGGTTCAAGCGGACGTTCGACGTGCAGCCTGCCGTGGAGGGCACCATCAAGTATTGGTGCAACATCTACGGCGAGTTGGTGTTAGTCGAGACGAACGACGGCGGCAAGAAGAACGCCAAGAACGAGCCCATCATGGTGGAGCACCGCATCCTCTGGACTCGTGCGAGCGACCCCGCTCGTGTGGGCAAGACACGCTTCGGGGCGCTCCGCCCTGGCGTCACCGATCCGACTTTCGCACTCATGCGGAAGAAGATCGAAGCATCCGTTGTTGCACCCGCAGCAACGACAACGAAGACCGCTGCGGCGGGGAAGGCAGGTAAGTAATGCCCCGTAAGACGAAGGCTCAACTCGCTGCGGAAGCGGAGGCGGAAGCACTTGCCGCAGCCGAAGCGGGTGACTCCCCCGAGGAGTTGGACGCACTGCTCCAAGCTGGCTACGAAGCCGGTGAGGACGAAGACAACTGGGACTTGGACGAGGACGACCTCGCAGCCCTCGACGCCGCCGAGGAAGCGGGTGACTACGACGCCTTCAAGGCGGACGTGACGATCCTCTGCACCAAGGTGGAGAAGTTGTCGGGCAAGGACTCCGGCGACCCGTACCTCAAGCTGACGTGGGTCGTGCAGGACGGCCCGCACGAGAAGGCCCACATCTGGGACCTCATCATGCTCCGTGGCAAGGGGCTCGGCTTCGCCAAGAAGAAGCTGAACCAACTCGGCCTCTCGGTGCAGGGTCTGAGCCGCAAGTCCTTGGAGGGACTGCTCGTCACGGCGAAGACCAAGGTCCAGAAGGGCAAGGACGACTACGACGACAAGACGGTGATCCAGAAGTACACCGGCATCGTCGGAGCGGTCACGGCAGAAGACCTGCCGGAATAGCGGCCCCGCCGCCACGCACGGCCGGGTGGGTACTCCTCCTCCCCACCCGGCCCTGCGCAGTGTGCAGTCGAGTGTTCCCTTCCGTCCACTCGCTGCGCACTGCGGAGGTGACGTGCATGACGATCTTCGTAGCACTCAACGGACCCAACGACGACGGCAAGAAGCCGAAGGCACCCGCCAACAACGGGTGGCAGTCGCCTGGGCACAAGGGCATCAACCCCAAGACGTTCAAGGGCTGGTACGGACTGCGCTGTGACGGGCTCATCGTCATCGACTGCGACAGCGAAGAGGCGTTCAACCACTGGATGGACATTGCCCACCCGGAGGCCAGAGACGACGCCGACTTCGCAGACACCTGGATACGCAAGACGCCTCGTGGCTACCACGTCATATACCGGTGGCATGACCCGCTCGGTGAGTTGGACCACCTCAAGGGACCGCACGCTGGTGTGCTGCCCGGTGTCGACATCAGGCAGGGTGCGTCGTCGCAGATCGTGTACGCAGCGCCGGGGCTCCGGCCTGGGTATGAAACCCTCACGGGGTCACCCTCAACGGTGCAGGATTTTCACCCGCCGTGGGCCAAGGACTTCGTGGTCGGGAAACGTGCCATCGAGGGCGACACCTGGGACGAGATGCCCGAGGGGGTCGGAAATACGACCCTCGCCGCCATCGCCGGGACGATGCGCAAGCAGGGAATGGGGCCGACGGCAATGGTGCGGTGCCTCTCCGCCATCAACAAGATCACGATGACGCTCGACCCCATGCCCCGGGACCAGATCATCGCCATCGCCCGCTCGGTCAGCCGCTACGAGGTGGACCCCATGATTGACGAGATCACCGTCTATGGCTTCGACTGACCCCCTCCTCACCGACCCTGGCGAGATCGTGGCCCTGGCCGAGTACATCGAGAGCGTCGGCCCCGACGGCTACGTGGCCTGGGACACCGAGTCCGGGGCCACCGAGGAGATGCGGGCCATCTTCCCCAAGGCCGAGCTACACCCCTACGTGAGCGCCTACTGCACCGGTCTGAGCCTCTGCGTGGTCGAGCGGCCCGGGATGGACCCGGCCGACCTGGAGGGCGTCTACGTGCCCGTGGGGCACCCGGGGAGCAACGCCCCCACGAGGGCCGTGAGGCGGCTCCTGAGGGCGCTGAACCGCACCGATGCCACCCAGGTCACCCACCACTGCCTCCACGACTGGCCGATCCTGGCGGGCCTGGGGCTGGGCTACCGCCCCCCGGACGGCCGGAGGGGTCGCCGCCGACCCCACATCGACACCCAGGTGGTCGCCTGGCACCAGGACGAGAACCGTGTGAAGGGGCTCAAGCCGCTCGGGGAGATGTACCTGGACGAAGACGCCGCCGCCGAGAAGGAGGCGCTGGACGCCATCAGGAAGGCACCCTACGGGCTCGCTGACGCCCGGCGGGTGGTGGTGGCTGCCTACCCCGAGCTAGGGGCGCTGCTCAAGAACGGGAAGCGGTCGATTGCCCGCCCTGGCGATGAGGGCGAGCGGCTGGCCCGGCAACTCGCCAGGGGTCGTAGCTGGGGCCAGATCACCGCCCGGGAGATGGCCGAGTACGCAGCCCGGGACGCCACGCTGACCGCCGAGTTGGCGGAGTTCCTGCTGCAAGCGCACCCCGTCGCCACGGTGCTCAGCAAGGGGCAGAAGCGGGAGCACGACTACCAGGGTGTGTTGTACCGGCTCACCGAGCGAGGTGTGTCGGTGAAGCTGGACGAGTTGGACTCCGCCGCTGCGGAGTACGCCCGGCGTGCCGAGGTGGTGCGCATCGGGTTGGAGGAGGAGTTCGGCATCGAGAACCCCGCCTCGCCCGACCAGTGCAAGGCGTTGCTGTATGGCAAGCTGGGGCTGCCCATAATGGGCCGCTCAAAGAAGACCGGCTCCCCCTCAGCCGACAAGAACGCCCTGGAGATGTTGCAGGGCCACCCTGTCGCTGCTCGTGTGTTGGAGTATCGGAAGTGGAAGCACGCAGAGGGTCAAGCGACAACGTACGGGAACCACGCTCGGTACTCGACCGACGGTCGGATACACGGGCACTTCTCATCCACGCAGACGGTCACTGGGCGCTTGTCTGCGTCTGGACCGAACGTGATGAACGTGCCGAGGGACGACTCACTCCCCGAGATCAGGCGTGCCTTCTATACGGCGAAGCCCGGGTTCAAGAGATACGGCTTCGACATCAACAGCGCCGAGTTGTGGGTCACCGCTTCCGTCACGCAAGACCCGCTGCTGACTGAGACGTTGATGTCCGGTGCCAACCTGCACGCCACCACGATGGTGCAGGTGTTCGGCGGGGAGATGGACAAGACCCGCCGGGAGTACACGCTCAGCAAGAACGTGAACTTCGGCATCGAGTACGGAGCCGGGCTCGACCAGATCACCGTGTTCGCTGCGAAGGCGGGCTACTCCCCGAGGGAGGCCCGGCGTGTCGCCAAGAAGATGCGTGACGGCCACAAAGAGGCGTACGCCGTGCAGCACCGTATGGCTAAGTTCCTCGCCCAGCACGCTGAGAAGGTTGGCAAGATTCCGCTCTACGGGAACAACGACCGGTATCGGCACTTCTGGTCGCCGGGCAAGCGCATCCACGCCTACACGGCGCTGAACGCACTCGTGCAGGGTGGCGTTGCGGAGTTCGTGAAGGACACGATGCTGGCGCTCGACAACACCTGGGCACGCAACTACCTCGTGCTCCAAGTGCATGACGAGTTGGCGTTCGACGCACCCGACGAACCGGGAATGGAAGCACGCCTCCACAAGTTGTTGACGAAGATCGCAGCAGACCTCAATCCGTTCCGGTACCCACTCGTGTGGAGTGCCAAGACCTGGGAGCAAGACCTTGACGCTGACTAAGTTGATCGAGAACCTGACCGAGTGTGGCACCACACTCACCGAGTGCGGGAGCCATCCCGTGCTCGACCTCGGGCAGAAGCAGATGATTGCCGAAGCCGAGGTGCGGGTGGCGCAGACCGTGCGGGAGTTGACGATGTTCGACGCCGAGCACGAGTACGTGGGCAACAGCGACGACATCGCAGAGGCGGAGGAGAACGGATGGACGCACTGACGCCCGACGAAGCCCTCGACGCTGCGGAGCGTTTCGCAGAGCAGGCAAAGATCCCGTTCACCGACTGGCAGAAGCGTGTGCTTGCTGCCGTGCTCGCAGGCGACCGGGAAGAGGTCGAGTACGCAGCGTGGTACGAGCCGCCGGTCCAGACGTGCATCAACCTGACCGATGTCAACGGGCGGGGCATGTCGATGTCGGCGTTCGACCAGGCGCTGCGTGACGTGTACGCACCGGGCCTGCGTGATGCCATCAACAACAGCCGCTCGTTCTTCGACATGATCGTGAAGGCCCCCGAGCGCAAGCGTGTGTGGTGGCAGCCGTGGACATGGCGTCGTGTGCAGCGGTGGTTGCCGAAGGGCATGCAGTACCACCCCAACTACGAGGGCCGTAAGTGCGTGTGGGACGTGAAGGTCGTGGAGAGCAAGCTGTGCCCGCCGGGTCAGGCGTTCCTGCTCAACACCGACGCCCTGGAATACGGCGACCCTGGCGACTGGATGGACGACGACTGGAGCGCAGCCGAGTGACGCCGGTCGAGCAGTGGAAAAAGGACAACCCTGAGAAGGTTGCCGAGCTACTCGACGCCTGCGGTTGGCGCTGCTGCCTGTGCCGCAAGCGGTTCAGCCGCACCCGGCTGTGGGTACTCGACCACCGGCACATGGACGGGCTCGTGCGTGGCGTGCCGTGCTCGCCGTGCAACGAGAAGCTGGGCGTGCATCACGACGACGCAGGCTGGTTCGCCAGGGCTGCGGAATATCTCGACTCCCCTCCGGCGTTGGCTGTGATCGGAGAGCACTATGTGCCGGGCTCGCTCGGCGCTGCGAAGAAGGGACGGCCGTGACCATTCTCGGCATGTCAGTACCAAGCTGGTTCTACTGCGCAGGCAGCGTCTGCTTCCTCGCCGGAACACTCATCAAGGAGTTTGCCAAGTGACCACCATCGAGTTCGACGGCGCAGAGCCGTACATCAGTGGCCCCATGACGGGCTACACCGACTTCAACTTCCCGATGTTCGACGCCTGCGAGCGTGACCTGCGTCTGCTTGGCTGCGGTGAGGTGTTCAGCCCGGCCAACCACGACCGCACCGTCATCAAGGAGGTGTGGGGCGACAACGCTCACCCCGAGGACTTCCCCGGCTACGCCGTGGGCGACGTGGGCGGCTACTTCGACGCCGTGACCAGCAAGGGCAAGTTCTCGCTGGAGACGATGTTCCAGTGGGACCTCGATGTCATCACCAACCACGCCACGCACCTCGTGATGCTGCCCGGCTGGCAGGTGTCGACCGGCGCACGCTACGAGCGCACCGCCGCCGAGGCGCTGAGCAAGCCCATCGTGCTCGCCGTCAAGCAGACGGCCGACGACGGCGTGCTGGCGCACACCAAGAGCGGGCTGTACTACGTGCTCGACCCCGAGCAGAAGCGCATGACCGAGTTCCTGCGAGGCTTCAATGCCTGACGGCCAAGAGACACGCATCGTTGACGCCGTGACCGGCGGGGCCAAGGGCTCCAAGCTGGCTGCGTTCCACCTGATCCCCTGGACGATCGTGCGTGAGGTGGCCGAGCACTTCGGCCGTGGCGCACGCAAGTACGAGGACCGAAACTGGGAGCGGGGCTACGCCTGGTCGCTCTCATTCGCTGCGCTCCACCGGCACCTGGAGGCGTTCTGGGCTCGTGACGACTTCGATCACGACCCGTCGCTCTACATCGAGGGGGAGCAGCACAACGCACGGCACATCGTGGCAGTCGTGTGGCACGCTCTCGTGCTCGCATGGTTCAGCCGGTACAAGGTAGGCACCGACGACCGACCGGCCCCGCCGACGCCCTACGACATCACCAACGTAGGTAAGCCGTCGTGACCGGCGCACAGGAGGCGCTGCTGCGTCTAGACCCCATCGTTGCGGCCACGCCGGTCGAGCGCATCCTAAAGCAGCAGCGTGCTGACGGCGTGACCGAGATGACGCCTGGCTACGGTGTCGACTACCTGCGGCTCTCGCAGGCGGTCGACGGCGTTGGCTGGGACGAGGCAATGAAGCTGGGCGAGATCCGTCGCCTGGTGACCGAGTTCGGACTGATCGTGGAGGACACAGATGCGTAACGTCAAGTTGTGGGCAGACGTGGAAGGCGGCAGCGTGCTCATCTTGGAGCGCATCGTGGAGGACCACGAGCGTGTCGACGTGCCGCCGGGCATCGTGATCGGCGCTGCCGAGAGCCTGCGCTGGGAGAGCGAGCAGCTTGCCCCGCCACCGGAGCCCGTCGAGGACTTCACCGTGCGTCGTGCCGTCCTACAGGCCGTGGGGCACGCTTCGGTGTGCTGGGACCGTTATGGCGTGTTCGATGAGCGTGAGGCCATCACCGTGGCGGAGGATCTGATCGCCACGCTCGGGCTCGACGGTGACGCCATCGTTCACGACTCCGAGCCCAACGAGATCAAGGGGCTGCGGTACGTGGTCGAGGGCGACGAGTTCGTGGACACGCCAGCGGAGCCGCAGGTGCAGCCCGACTGGTTCATCGAGTGGAAGCTGAGCCAGTACCGTGCCGACGTGTGCGACCTGGCCGATCGGATCGCCGGGCTCAAGGCCACGGTCACCGACAGCATCACCCGCTTCCACGAGCGCATCGCCAACATGGAGCGCAAGATGGTCGAGTGGCCCAAGCGGTTCAAGCTGACCGCCAAGGCAAAGGCCGAGATCGACAAGTACGAAGAGATCGACACGCTGCGCAAGCGGCTGGAGGAGTTGGGTGAAGATGACTGAGCCGATCATTGACGAGGTGTGGCTGGACGACGACGCACCTGCGCCGACGCCCGAGCCCGAGCACGGCCACTTCCAAGCGGTCTACGACACGCTGCCTACGCAGCGCCGTCGCAAGAACCGTGCGCAGCGACGTGCCGACGCCCGTTACTACTTGGGCAGGAACATGCGGCGCAACCTGCACGGCTGGGGTCGGTGGCGTCGTGGCACCACGGTGACCACGGGCCGCTACGACTTCCCGTTCGCACAACGTCTCGACGGCTAACATGGCCCGTACCGTGGTAGCTCCCAGACACCTCAACAGCGACGTGGTTCACGTCGTCATCCCCGACACGCAGGCCAAGTACGGAGTGCCGACAGCGCACCTCGACTGGATCGCCCAGTACATCACCGAGAAGTTCGTGGACCGCCCCAACGTGCGGATCATTCACCTCGGTGACCACTGGGACATGCCGTCGCTCTCGTCGTACGACAAGAAGGGTGGGCGGCTCATGGAGGGCCGTCGCTACACCACCGACATCAGGTACGGCAACGAGGCGTGGCACCGGCTCATGGACCCGCTGCTGGGCAAGGGCTTCGACCTGCACTTCCTCTACGGCAACCACGAGGAGCGCATCGTGCGGGCAGGCAACCAAGACGCTCAGCTTGACGGGCTGGTCGACCTCGGTGACCTCGCCGTCCACCAGACGCCGGAGGTGAAGCAGCACAGCTTCCTCCAGCCGGTCATTCTCGACGGCGTGATGTACGCCCACTACTTCGCCAACCGCATGACGGGCCGACCGCTGAGCGGTCAGTCGATGGACGCACGCATCAAGACCATCGGCCGGTCGTTCACGATGGGGCACCAGCAGGGGCTGTGGTTCGGTCGCCGTGAGATCGTCGGCGGCTCAGCGCACCTCGGGCTCGTGGCCGGATCGTGCTACCTGCACGACGAGGACTACTTGGGTGCGCAAGGCAACGACCACTGGCGGGGCATCATCATCTGCTACGACGTGCGCCGTGGCGACTACGACTCCAAGTTCGTGTCACTCAACAGCCTCTGCAAGCGGTACGAGGGCAAGAGCCTGGGCGTGTTCAAGGGCAGGCACTGACTCGTCCACCTCCTCCTCGTCCTCGTAGTAGCGGGCCACGTACCACTGGCGAAGTTGCCAGAGCCGGGGGCACACAATGTCGAGGGCGAAGATGGTGAAGACGAGGATGAAGAAGGGGTCGGAGAGCACGGCCAAACGGTAGCAGGCAGTTGCCTGTTGCGTAATAAGACAACGAAACAAGGGGTTTTTCATGCTGATCGCCTTGACGCTGCACTGCCGGTTCTGCGGGCGCAGCTTCACCATCAACGTGCAGCGCATACCCGACAAGGCTGTGTGTCCGCACTGCAACGAGGAGCACGTACTGTGATTACGCCCACATTCAACCTCGCCCCGCTGGTCGACAAGGTGGTCACCGTGTGGCTGCTCACGTCCAAGCGTGAGATCACCGGCTTCCTGACGGCGTACACCGAGGACGCCGTGGAGATCCGCTGCGACGACGGCAAGGGCACCACCACTGTGTGGCAGGTGCGCCGTGCCGACATCAGCGCCGTCGGCTGCAACCCCGAGTCATGAGGCCCGAGCGCAAGCTGGCGCTGCTCGTGATCGGCGTGTGGGCCGTGCTCGGAGGCGCTGCGCTCGCCATCTTCGTGTTCACCGGCACGAGGGTCGGGATATGAGCACGAGCGTGCATAACGGAGGTGCGCAGTGAGGATCTGCCTCGACTTCGACGGCGTTCTGCACGATCATGCACACCGGGCACCGGGCAAGAAGATGGGACCGCCCATCGACGGCGCACACGACGCCGTGTGGCGGCTCGTGCGGCAAGGCCACGAGGTGACGGTACACACGAGCCGGGTCAAGATGATCGCAGCCCGTGAGCACGTCGAGCGGTGGCTGGCCTACTTCGACTTCCCGCCCCTGGCGGTTCACGTCTTCAAGCCTGACGCCGACGTGTACGTCGATGACCGTGGCCTGCGTCACGAAGGTGACTGGGACGTGACGATGGTCAAGCTGCGCATGCTGGGGGCGACCGGTGGGCGCTGAGTCAGCGATGCCCGACATGCCGGTGCCCGAGGACCACACGCATGCGTGGTACGAGATCCGGCTGGCAGACGCCAGGGTCGGGCTTGAGCGTGAGATCCCGTGGTGCGTGTGCAAGTTCGTGAACGGTCCAGACGCAACCGGCGCAGTGTTCCCGTGGTATCGGGCGCACTGCATGAACTAGGTAGACTGAGGGCTGCGCTTCCCCGGACCCCGGTTCGCAAGAACCGAGGTGATCGACATGGACGGCAACAGAGCAGTGTGGGTGATCGTGATGGTGCTCGCAGTGATTGCGCTCATCATCTACATCGCCCCGCACTTCCACGGGTAGAACGAGAAAAGGCCCGGCACCGATGATGGTGCCGGGCCTTTCCCGTATCGCTCACTCCTGGTAGCTGAGCAGCTTCTCCTCGACCAGCGCCAGTGTCTGGAGGTGGTCGAGTAGCTGCGACATCGGCACACCGTGCCGGATGCGTGCGGCCAGCGACCAGCGGCTGACGTTGAGCAGGCGTGCCTCGGGCGAACCCTCACCGGCCGGGCCGGGTTGCGGGCTGCTCTTGAGCAGTGCGTGCTTCTCGTCGTTGCTGACCGTGTAGGCCAGGTTGATCTCGGGTAGCTGGTGCCCACCGAACACGATGGGGCGCTGTGTGCGCTCCATCGACTCGATGTCATCCCCTTCGCAGCGGGTGCCCATTGCCACCCCCTAGCAGAAGTTCAAGCAGCCCTTTCGCCATATAGGCAAGCTGCACGAGTCGACGTTTCACTTCTTGGCCTCCTTCTTTGCTTGAGCACGCTCTGCTGCTTGGCGCAGCGGGTCGTGCGTAGTTGCCTTGCGTTCCAGGCGTTCCGGCTTCACAAACTCGTAGCCGTTGCCTACCCACACGCCCTTCTCGGTGCGTTCCTGGCGCTGGACACAGGCGTAAAGACCGCCTTTGTCCTCGGCCACATACTGGAATCGTGCCGGTTGGCCGTGCGTGCCATCAGGTGAACCCTCACGGGGTGCGACCCTGACGAGATCGCCACGCCGAATGAAGTTCCGACCCGCTCTGTATTCCTCAGAGCGGGTCGGATCTTCAACGGGTTGGATCTTCCCCACGCCTACGCAGAGGCAGTTGCGGGTTGGATCGCAGTCGCCCCGTTGAGACGGGGGTCGGGCGTGAACGTGAACGGCTGGTCGACGGCGGACCGTGCGATGTTGCCGTACACCCTCGTCCGGTCGACGTACACGAAGCCACGAAGGCTCGTGCTCGGTGACCGGTGCCACGCACGAGTCTGTCCATCGGGACAGATCACGGTCGTGGGGTCGAGTGTGTTGCTCATAGAGCATCACCCCTTTCCTCTTGCTGACTGCTGCCGACCTGGCAGCCGTGCGCACGCAGGGAGTCGAACCCTGCACCCAGTACACGTCGGGGCATCCCGCTACGCTCCTCGCTACGACTCGTGACCGAGCCGCTGGATCTCTTCACGCCGGTCGCAGTCCTGCTCCAGCGCACGCTGGAGGCGTGCCTGGTTGTGCTGGTCTGCCACGGTGGCGAGTTGGTTCAGGTGCCTGGCGAATGCGTGGACACCGCCCGGCGTGCCCCACAACGGCAGGGCGTGACCGGGAAACGAGATCGACACGATGGTGCCGTGATCCGGGTGGTCGAACGTGCAGGCGCTGAACGCATCACCGTTGCGGGCGATGTCGTTCAGCACGACGCTGCCACCGGGGATCTCGGAAGCGTGCGCAGTGGTCGGAGGGTTCACGAGCGTGTTCCCTGCGTCACGGCGGGCTTCGTTGTTGCCGATCGTCCGAGCAAGTTCCTCGGCACGAGCAGCGATCTGGGCGTCGGTGTCGGTCGGTGCGTCCGCATCTTTGATGCGCTCGCTGAACGGCACAGACACCCGGGTGTCGATGACTCTCATGTTTGCTCCTCTCGTTTCAACAGCGACATGCTGCCGAAGCCAGCCCACCCTAGTCGAAACTAGGGTGAGCAGCCAGGGCATCACCTCACTTTCAGCCGCAGTAGCGGCACCACGGGGCACGCTGATGTGCGTGTGTCGCTTGCACCCGTGGTTCTAAGCGGTGACCAGTGCGAACGCCTGGTCAGTCAGCGCCTGCTTACCTGAGGTGAGGGCGTCGACCTGGCGCAGTGCCCGGGTCGTGTCCTCGCCGTACCCACCGGTCTTACGGATGGGTGCGCCCCAGTTCTCGTACGTGTTGACGGCCTGAACGAACGCCCAGGCGTTGCCGGAGTCGGCAACGACCGTGGGGCCGCTGGTCGCCTTGTACAAGGCCGTGACCTTCTCACGGGCGTCTTCGTTGACGTTGCGGGTCTTCACCGGCACGTCGTCGGTAGTCGGGAACAGTGCGTTGCACAGTTGCCCGTACTCCAGCGGCGTGACCGCACGAGTCAGCAGCGTCTCGCCAAGCGCCTTGAACACCGCACGATTCTGTGCGTGGCCCACAAGCGCCCGCTTGGCCTGCTCGACACGATCGAAGATCCCCGAGGTGTGCTTGAACCGGTAGTGCTTCACACCGGCTGCTTGAGCCGCTGCGATCGTGTTCGCACACACCTCGATCGTGGGGCTGCTGAGCACTTGCAGCGGCCACGATGAGTCGTAGCTGCCGTTCACGCTCAGGTAGTCACGCACGGCGTAATCACCGATTGAGAACTCCCCGAGATCGAAGGTCATGAACCACTTACGACCCTCTTGGATCGTGCCGAGCGACTTGAGATCGCACTGCACGCCCGTGCTCTCGGCCTGGTCACGAATGACCTGGCCGAAGGCGTAGCCCTCGACCGCAGGGAAGGCCGTCCACTGCTCACCGAGGCCAGAGGCCACGATGAGCCCGTCGCTGCGAACAGCCACGTAGTCGGACTCCTGCGCACGAAGGCTGGGACCGTCCAGGTCATCCCCGACGGGGAGACTCGACAGCACCGCTGAGAGCGGAACCTTGGTGACGGGAAACGTGATGGTGAGGTTGGCGGCTACAGCGTCGGCCCACGAGAACGTGCGATCGACCACTGTGCCCAACCGGTGCCATGCGACCCGCTCAAACATTGCCTGAGCGAACCCGTCGACAAACTCCAGTTCGTGACTCATTTTCGTTGCTCCTCTTGTGTGTTTGGTCCAGCGATGTGCTGGTGGAAGCCCACCGCCGGAGCGATGGGCAACCATCAACGCAGCCCTGCGTTCAGTCGCCCTTGTAGGCGTAGCTGTCAGCGTTGTACCGGTCCTCGTGATCGTGCGTGATGCACGTCGGCAGCCAACCGTCCTGCGGACGGCTCGGGCTGCGTAGTGCCACACGATTGGGGCACGGCTCATCGGTGTGCAACGTACGTGGGCAGAACGGAGTCACGTCGAGCGGTTGCCCGTCGAGTGTGACCTCGCCCACGTCGTAACCGCCGTCGATCTCCTCACGTACGTGAGCGACGGCGGCTCGCACTGTCTGCCACCTGGCCGTGATGGTCGAGTGGTAGTCATCCAGGTGAACCCGGAAACGAAGTTGCATGGTTGCTCCTCTTGGTAGTCGGGCCGAGTGGCTCGTGCCAGTCTCTCACCGGGGTGAGACACTGGGGCTTGCTACTCGACGCTGATGCCCAGCACCCGCTTGATCTCGGTTGCCTGGTCACGCAGACATGCAGCGAGGTGCGGGCGGTCGTAACCGTCGGCACCGTGCGCTACAGCCTCCAGCACGTTGCACACACTGACCAGCTTGAGTAGCTGCTCAGGCGGACCCCATACGTGCCCGTTCTCCTCGTGCGTCACGGTGCGGCGCTCAGTGTTTGAGCGGCGCTCGTGAGCCGTGGCTACGGGGCTCGGTGTGGCCCAGGTGGACTTGCTCGGTGCGTCCTTGAACGCTTCCCGTGCCCAGTCGCTGTTTGCCATGTCATTCTCCTCTGTTTGGGTGGTTTCACTGCTCAGAATCGCCCGGTCAGTCTGTACTTTGGACGCTGCTACTTCCGGCATTGTGCGCACGCCGCCTTACCTCGCATTGTCTGTTTCCGTTCCGCTTCCGTTTCGCTCACCTGGCCCGTTGATCGGCGGGCGAACGCTTCGCAATCCCTGGCTTACGCCTGGTTCCTAACCCGGGCTGCTGCCCGCCTAGTTGCGTAGGCGATACACGATGCTGCCGAGGTGTTCCCTATGGATCGACTTATCCACGCCGTGGCCCCTCACCGGGGCCGAGCGATTCTGAGCAGTGGAGCAACGCTTGCCCTTTGACCGGTCTGTCGTTCGTAAGTCCGACGGTACGGAGTGAAGGGGTAGAGGCGCTGCTCCACCGCACAAGAGGAGGAGCTTGTCCCAGTTCGGAAGCACGCATTCCCACCGCCTGGAGCGGGTAGCGCAGGCGCACACCCTCGGGCATGCCCCACGACTCTGCGTGATCCTCAACGGCTGTGCTGGAGCCTCGCACTCTGGTGGGTGCGCTTCGCCGCTGGGTCCGGTGCTGCTGGCAGGCGAACCGGATCGCCTGATGACAGAGTAACGGCACTGTCAAGCCCTGACTTGAGTCATTTGGCCCATTTTCTTCGATTGCTCGTGCAGCCCAGGCGGTTGGCGGGTCGTACCCTGAGGTGTCCGTTCCACCGTTCCAAGTGTCCGAGGTGAAGTGATGGCCCTGCCCTGCCAAGTGTGCGTACACGTAGAGCGTGCCGAGATCGACCGGCTGCTGAGTCGGCAGCGGGTCAACGTGGCCGAGGTGGCCCGCATGTACGGCCTGCACGACAAGGCTATGCACCGGCATCGTGACCGGCACCTAACCCAGTTCCTGCCTGCGTTTCGTGCGAACGCTCGCACGCTGACGCTGGAGCAGCTAGAGGCCGAGGCCGAGCGGCTGTATCAGGTCACGCTGGACAACCTGGCGGACGCCGAGGCCGGGACACTCACGAAGGTGAAGCACGTCGACCCTGAGACGGGCGAGGTGACGTACCCGTACCGGCGTGAGGTGAGTCACACGTCGATCGCTCGCATGATTCGGGAGGCAAGAGCGGGGCTCGTGCAGCTTGCTGCCCTGGCAGGCGACAGACCAGACGAGGAAGGTCGACCGACGAACGCAACCGATCGTGCCCTGTCTGCCGAGATCCGCACGGCGCTCGCTGCTGTTGTCGCCAGGTCCGCCACGAGACAGCAGGGGGAGTTGACCACCACCACTGACACACACACAGACCAAGCAAGTGCTGAGTCAATAGACGATGCCGTCGTTGTCAGCGACGACGCTGTGCGCCAGGCCGCTCAACGGACCCGGGGGCTTGGTGCGGGCAGGCCGGGTGCGCCTACGCCCGCCCCCCAACCCCCCCG
>Ga0265338_10000940_pt1 | contig 49081 bp, 51 predicted proteins | sample 42126metaG_FD_193579 | JGI IMG/M metagenome (GOLD analysis project Ga0265338, IMG submission 193579) | Rhizosphere microbial communities from Carex aquatilis grown in University of Washington, Seatle, WA, United States - 4-21-26 metaG | ecosystem: Host-associated > Plants > Roots > Rhizosphere...
AGGGCGCGGGCAACCACCAGCCCGGCCGCGCGCATGGCCGCGACCTGCTGCTCCGTCTTGACCTGAATCCCGGGCTCACGCCTTATCCGCATTGGGCCTCCGCCGTCCTCTTCAACGGTACCCGTGTCACCCGGCCCGGCGGTCAGCGGTTGAAGCGCCGCAGGGCACTGAGCGCCCGCTCAGTGATCTCGTCCACCGGGCCGGTGGCGTCGATGCCAAGGAGGATCCCCTCATCGGCGTAGAAGGCGACCAGCGGGGACGTCTGCTCCTGATAGACCTCCAGGCGATGCCTGATGGTCTGCTCACGGTCGTCGTCACGCTGGAACAACTGACCGCCGCAGTCATCGCACGCATCGACGTGGGCGGGCGGATCGAACAGCGCATGCCAGACCCGCCCGCATCGGCGGCAGGTCCGCCGGCCAGACAGCCGGCGCACCACCTCGTCGTCGTCCACCACGAGTTCCAGGACCACGTCCAGCCTGGTCTCCCAGGCCGACAGCATTTTCTTGAGCGTCTCGGCCTGCGGCACGGTCCTGGGGAAGCCGTCAAGCAGGAACCCCGCCTGCGTATCGTCATCCTGGAGCCGGTCGGTGACCATGGCGATCGTCACCTCGTCGGGGACCAGGTCTCCCCGCTCCATGTACGCCTGCGCACGACGGCCGAGCGCGGTGCCATGGCTCACGTTGTCGCGGAAGATATCACCTGTCGAGATCTTCGGGATAGACAGGTGTGACGCTACGAACTGGGCCTGTGTCCCCTTGCCCGCACCGGGGGGCCCGACAAGGACGACGCGCACTACCGCAGGAAGCCCTCATAGTTGCGCTGCTGGAGTTGGCTCTCAATCTGCTTCACCGTATCCAGTCCCACCCCCACCGCGATCAGGATGCTAGTCCCCCCGAACGGGAACTGCTGGGTGGCCCCGACCAGCGCGAGCGCGATCATCGGGATGAGGGCAATGAGTCCGAGGTACACCGAGCCTGGTGCGGTCAGCCGGGTGAGCACGTAGTTCAGGTATTCAGCGGTGGGCCGCCCCGGCCGGATGCCGGGGATGAAGCCGCCGTACTTCTTCATGTTGTCGGCGACTTCGGTCGGGTTGAACGTGATCGACACGTAGAAGTAGGTGAAGAACACGATCAGCAGGAAGAACGAGCCCATGTAGAGGGCCGAGTCGCCCCTGATGAGGTAGCGCTGGATGAAGCTGACCCAGCCTTGCGGATGAGTCTGGCTGCCGAACAGCGAGGCCGCGAGCTGCGGGATGTAGAGCAGCGAGGAGGCGAAAATGACCGGGATGACTCCCGCCTGATTCACCTTGAGCGGTATGTAGGTCGATGTCCCGCCGTACATCTTGCGGCCCACCATCCGCTTGGCGTACTGGACCGGGATCCGCCGCTGGGCCTGTTCCATGAAAACCACGAACGCGATAATGGCGATCCCGACGAGGAGCACCACGCCCAGCACGAATCCGTGCCTGGACCGGTAGATGGTCAGCATCTCGCCCGGGATCACGGCGATGACCTGGGTGAAAATCATCAGCGACATGCCGTTGCCGATGCCGCGGTCGGTGATCAGCTCTCCCAGCCACATGATGACCGCGGTGCCTGAGGTCATGCAGAGCACCATCGTGGAGATGGTGAAGACCGAGGGGTTGGGGATCAGCGGGGTGTTGCAGTTCGGGAACAGGTTGCCCGACCGGGCGAGCGCCACGATCCCGGTGGACTGCAGGATGCCCAGGCCCACCGTGAGGTACCTGGTGTACTGGGTGATTTTCGCCTGGCCAGCCTGGCCCTCCTGGCGCAGCGTCTCCAGGCGCGGGATGACCACCGCGAGCAACTGGAGGATGATGCTGGCCGTGATGTAGGGCATGATGCCGAGTGCGAAAATTGACAGTTTCAGCAATGCGCCACCGCTGAACAAGTTCACGAGCTGGTATACGCCTGCGTTGCTGCTCGAACTCTCCAAGCCGGTACAGACATTCACGGCCTTCTCGGAGATTCCTGGCGTGGGAATGGCCGCGCCGAGCCGGAAGAGCGCAATGATACCGAGCGTGAACAGCAGCTTCCTGCGCAGGTCGGGCGTCCGGAACGCCCGTAGGAACGCGGTCAGCATGCGCCGTCCTCACGTAGATGGGTCAACGTCGCGCCGCGCCGATCCGACGGGTAACCGCGGTGGCGGGTTTGCCGCAGTGTAACGCTTTCGCTGCACTGTAACAGGCGCACATGCGTTCCCCCGACGCACGCACAACGCACAGCGACGGCGGACGGCCAACTGGCTCGTCGCCGCCACTGGCGCATCGGTTACAGCTCAGTGACTGTTCCCCCGGCAGCGGTGATCTTCTCCCGGGCGCCCGCAGAAAAAGCGTGCGCAGTCACCCGAAGTGTGACGTCGGCGTCGCCGGTGCCAAGCACCTTGACCAACCCGCCGGGACGAACCGCACCCTTGGCCACAAGGTCCTCGGGAGTCACGTCACCGCCCTGCGGATACAGTTCGGCGAGCCGGCCCGTGTTGATCACCTGGTAGGTGGTCTTGAACTGGAGGTTGGAGAAACCCCGCAGCTTCGGCACCCGTCGCTGCAGCGGCATCTGACCGCCCTCGAAGCCAGGATGCACGCTGCCGCGAGCCTTGGTGCCCTTGGTCCCGCGGCCAGCGGTCTTGCCCTTGGACGCCTCACCGCGGCCCACCCGGGTCGTCGCGGTGCGCGACCCAGGAGCGGGCCGCAGGTGATGGATCTTGAGCCCGGCGCGCCGGTCTGCGACGGCGGTCCCGGTCGCTTCCGGAGCCGCGGCCGCCTGGCCCGCCGCTGGCTTCTTGGCGGCGGCTGGCTTCCGGGCGGCCGGCTTCCTGGCCGCCGGCGCCTTGGCGGCCGGCTTCCTGGCCGCCGGCGCCTTGGCCGCGGCCGGCTTCCGCGCGGCCGGCTTCTTGCCGTCTGCGTCTGCCATGTCAGTCCACTTCCTCGACGGTGACCAGGTGGCGCACCACCTTGATCATTCCGCGGTATTCGGGCCGGTCGTCTTTCACGATCACGTCACCGATCCGCTTCAACCCGAGCGAACGCAGGGATGCACGCTGCACATGCGTGCCCCCGATTCCGGACCGGGTCTGGGTTACCTTCAACTGTGTCATCGGCCTGCTCCCGGTCAGCTATTCGTGGACCCGGCACCGGCTGCTGCCGCCTGGGCACGCAGCATGGCCGCCGGAGCCACGTCCCCGATCGGCAGTCCCCGCCTGGCAGCGATCTCCTCCGGCCGCTTCAGGCTCTTCAGGGCGGCCACGGTGGCATGCACGACGTTGATCGGGTTCGACGATCCGAGGGACCGGGAGAGCACGTCATGGACGCCTGCACACTCAAGCACGGCGCGCACCGGTCCGCCGGCGATCACGCCAGTACCCGGGCTGGCCGGCTTCAGCAGCACGACGCCTGCTGACTCCTCGCCCTGAACGGTGTGCGGGATCGTGCCCGCGATGCGCGGCACCCGGAAGAACGACTTCTTGGCCGCTTCGACGCCCTTGGCGATGGCCGCGGGCACCTCCTTGGCCTTGCCGTAACCGACGCCGACCATCCCGTTGCCGTCGCCCACGATGACCAGGGCGGTGAAGCTGAACCGCCGCCCACCCTGCACCACCTTGGCGACTCTGTTAATGGTGACGACCCGCTCAAGGTAAGCCGTCCCCTTGTCGGCGGCACCGCCGCGGCGATCGTCACGGCGGTCACGCCGCTCCCCGCCACCGCCGGGTCGACGAGTTGCTGCCATTAGATCGTCCTTCTCTCGTATATGTGAGCGCGCCGTGCTTGACCAGGCTGGGCCGTCATAGCGCCACGCCGCCTTCCCGCACGCCGTCCGCGAGGGCCGCGACACGTCCGTGATAGGCGTAACCGCCCCGGTCGAAGACGACCGCGGTAACCCCGGCATCCGATGCCCGCTGCGCGAGCAGCGCGCCGACCTGGCGCGCCTTGGCCGTCTTGTCGCCGTCCGTGCCGCGGATCGACTCGTCCAGGGTAGACGCGGCCGCTACCGTGATGCCCGCCCCGTCGTCGACCAGCTGGGCGAACGTGTGCCGCGCGGACCGGGTGACGGTCAGCCGGGGCCGCGCCGCACTGCCGGTGACCTTCTTGCGGACCCGCAGGTGCCGCCGGGCGCGCGCGGCGCCGCGGCTGCGGGTTGTGGTCTTGCCAGCCATGTCCTACTTCCCAGCCTTTCCAGCCTTGCGGCGGACCTGCTCGTTCTGGTATCGCACGCCCTTGCCCTTGTACGGGTCGGGCTTGCGGAGCTTGCGTATGTTGGCCGCGACTTCGCCGACCTGCTGCTTGTCGATCCCCTCGACGACCAGCCTGGTAGGCGTCTCGACCCGGAAGGTGATGCCATCCGGCGGGGACACCTTGACCGGGTGGCTGTAGCCCAGGGCGAACTCCAGGTCCGTCCCCCGCGCCTGCACCCGGTAGCCGACGCCGACGATCTCCAGCGTCTTGCGGTACCCCTCGGTCACCCCGACCACCATGTTGTACACCAGGCTGCGGTACAGGCCGTGCAGCGCCCGCACCTCGCCCTCGTCATTCGGCCTGGTCACAGTGAGAGTCCCAGAGTCCTGGGAGATCTCAATAGGCGGGCTGAACTCCAGCGACAGGCGCCCCTTGGGCCCCTGCACGGTGACCTCGCGGTCCTTGATGGTGACGTCCACGCCGCCGGGGATAACTACCGGAAGCCGTCCAATTCGTGACATCGACGTCTCCTCACCAGACGTAGGCGAGGACTTCCCCGCCTACGCCGCGCCTGTTGGCCTGCCGGTCGGTCAGCAAGCCGCCCGAGGTCGAGATGATGGCGACGCCTAGACCGCCAAGCACCCGGGGCAGGTTGTCCTTCTTCGCGTACACCCGCAGGCCGGGCTTGGACACTCGCTTGAGCCCGGCGATGGAGCGCTCCCGGGTCGGCCCGTACTTGAGCGAGACCACGAGATTCTTGCCGACCTCGGCGTCCTCCACGGTCCACCCGGCGATGTATCCCTCCTGCTGGAGGATCTCCGCGATGTGCACCTTGATGGTGGAACACGGCATGCCCACCGTGTCGTGGTATGCCGAATTGGCATTGCGCAGACGGGTCAGCATGTCTGCGATCGGGTCGGTCATCGTCATGGCCTGATGGCCCTCCTCGCCGGGGTTTCCCTGGGGACCTTCGGCGTGGTCGGTGGGCGCGGTCGCGCCCAGGTCGGTCGCGGCCCGGGCGCGGGTCGCGCCCGGGCTTGGTTGCTGGTGGCTACCAGCTGGACTTGGTGATGCCCGGCAGCTCACCGCGGTGAGCCATCGAGCGGAAGCAGATACGGCAGAGCCCGAACCGGCGGTACACCGCGCGCGGCCGCCCGCAACGCGAGCACCGCGTGTACCCGCGCACCTTGAATTTGGGCGTTCGATTCGCCTTGACGACCAGCGCCTTCTTCGCCACTCCTCAGCTCTCCTTGAACGGGAATCCGAGCCGTCGCAATAGCGAGCGGCCCTCATCGTCGGTGGTTGCCGTGGTCACGATGGTCACGTCCATGCCACGCTGCCGGTCCACCTGGTCCGGGTTGATCTCATGGAACATCAGCTGCTCGTTCAGGCCGAACGTGTAGTTCCCCCGGCCGTCGAACTGCCGGTCGGACAGGCCGCGGAAGTCACGGATCCGGGGCAGGGCCAGCGCCAGCAGGCGATCGCAGAACTCCCACATCCGGTCGCCGCGGAGGGTCACATGCGCGCCGATCGGCATGCCTTCCCTGAGCTTGAACTGGGCGATCGACTTCTTCGCCCGGGCCACGGCCGGTTTCTGGCCGGTGATCACCGTCAGGTCCTTGACCGCGCCCTCGATCAGCTTGGCATCCCGGGCCGCCTCGCCGACGCCCATGTTGACCACGATCTTGGACAGGCCGGGGATCTGCATGACGTTGGCGTAGTCGAACTCCGCACGCAGGGCCGGGGCGATCTCGCTCCGGTACCGCTCCTTCAGCCGGGGCGGAACGCGCTCAGCGGGCGCCGGCGCCTGCTCTGTCTTGGTTGCTGGCATCAGATGTCCTTACCGCCCGGGCGGGAGATCCGGATCTTGGTGTTGTCATCGTCGAACCGGTACCCGACGCGGGCCGGCTTCTTGGTCTCCGGATCGATCAGCTGGATATTGCTGACATGGATGGGCGCCTCCTGGTTCACGATGCCGCCCTCCTTGGCACCGCGACGGCCCTGATAGTCCACCTTCGTGTTCTTCCGGACCATGTTGACGCCCTGGACCAGCACTCGCTGCCGCTCCGGGTAGGCAAGGATGACCGTTCCCTCACGGCCACGGTCCTTGCCGGCGATGACCACCACGTGGTCGCCCTTCTTGATCTTCATGCTGGCTGCCTTCTTGGCCGCCGGAGCCTTCTTCGCCATCACAACACCTCCGGCGCGAGTGAGATGATCCGCATGAAGCGCTTCTCGCGCAGTTCCCTGCCGACCGGACCGAAGATGCGGGTCCCGCGAGGGTCCCCGCCGTCCCTGATGAGGACGGCCGCGTTCTCGTCAAAACGGATATAAGAACCGTCAACGCGGCGGCGCTCCTTGCGGGTGCGCACCACGACCGCCTTGACCACGTCGCCCTTCTTCACCCCGGCACCGGGAAGGGCATCCTTCACCGTCGCCACGATGACATCACCGATGCCCGCGTATCGCCGGCCAGAGCCGCCGAGCACACGGATACACAAGATCTCCTTGGCACCGGTGTTGTCGGCGACCTTGAGCCGCGACTCCTGCTGGATCACGTCAACTCCTGCTTCCTGACGCTGGCTCCGCGCGGGCCAGGCGGATCTTCGTGGGTCGGGCGGGCTCTCGGTCCCGTGACCCGGGGTCTGCGGGGGGTTCCCCGCAGGCTTGCGGTTGTCGGTTGGCCCCGGCTGGTCAGCCGGGGGGCGGCGGAGGTTTCCCTCCGCACAGTCTCGTTACTTGGCCTTCTCCAGGATCTCCGCGACGCGCCAGCGCTTGGTCGCGGACAACGGCCTGGTCTCCATGAGGCGCACCCGGTCGCCGACGCCGCAGGCATTCTCGGCGTCGTGGGCCTGGTACTTCTTCGTCCGCCGGATGACCTTGCCGTACTTGGGGTGCTTCACCCGGTCCTCGACCAGGACCACAACGGTCTTGTCCATCTTGTCGCTGACCACGTAACCCTCGCGGACTTTGCGGTAGCCGCGGCCGGCTGCCTCGTCCTGTTCGTCACTCACTCTCTTCCGCCTCCTCCACAACGGTCACGATGCCAAGCTCGCGTTCCCGCTTCACCGTGTAGATGCGGGCGATCTCCTTGCGGATGGCGCGTAGCCGTCCATGGCTCTCCAGCTGGCCGGTGGCTGACTGGAACCGAAGGTTGAACAGTTCCGTCTTCGCCTCGGCCAGCTTGCTGTCGAGCTCTTCCTCAGTGGAGTTCCGCAGTTCAGCGGCGGCCAGTGCCTTAGCCATCACGCCTCACCCATTTCACGCTTCACGAACTTGCACTTCATCGGAAGCTTGTGCATGGCGCGACGCAGTGCTTCCCTGGCGACCGGCTCGGCCACCCCGGAGAGCTCGAACATGACCCGGCCTGGCTTCACGTTCGCCACCCACCACTCGGGTGAGCCCTTGCCGGAGCCCATCCGGGTCTCGGCCGGCTTCTTGGTCAGTGGCCGGTCGGGGTAGATGGTGATCCACACCTTCCCGCCCCGGCGGATGTGCCGCGTCATGGCGATACGTGCGGCCTCGATCTGCCGGTTGGTCACGTACGAGTGCTCCAGCGCCTGAATGCCGTACTCACCGAAAGCCACCCGGGTCCCGCCCTTGGCGGCACCGTGCCGATCCGGCCGGTGCTGTTTGCGGTGCGCTGTCCTGCGCGGGATGAGCATGACTCAGCCCTCCTCGCCGGTGGTCGCGGCCGGCCCGGCTGCGACAGCCGCAGCGGCCCTCGGTGCCTCGTCCGGGGCAGGCGGGGGCTGAGCCGGCCCGCCTCCGTCGCCCGGACGGCGACGGGCCCGGGCGGTCTGCTGCGGCGGGCGTTCCCGGCGCTGGCCCGCGCGCAATGCAGCCGCCGCAGCCTCGCGCTCGGCCCGGGTCGACGGGGCCTCGCCACGGTAGATCCAGACCTTCACGCCGATCCGGCCGAAGGTGGTCCTGGCCTCGTAGAAGCCGTAGTCGATGTCAGCGCGGAGGGTGTGCAGCGGTACCCGTCCCTCGCGGTAGAACTCAGACCGCGACATTTCGGCACCGCCCAGGCGCCCGGAGCACTGCACCCGGATGCCTTTCGCCCCGCCCTTCATCGACGTCTGCATCGCCTTGCGCATCGCCCGCCGGAAGGAAACCCGGCTGGACAACTGCTCGGCCACGCCCTGGGCGACCAGCTGAGCATCAGTCTCGGGGTTCTTCACCTCGAGGATGTTGAGCTGGATCTGCTTGCTGGTGAGCTTCTCCAGGTCACCACGGATCCGGTCCGCCTCGGCGCCGCGGCGCCCGATGACGATGCCGGGCCGCGCCGTGTGGATGTCCACCCGGACCCGGTCCCTGGTTCGCTCGATCTCCACCTTGGAGATGCCTGCGCGCTCCATACCTCGCTGCAGCATCCGGCGTATCGCCACGTCTTCCGCGACGTAGTCCTTGTACAGCTTGTCCGCATACCACCGGCTCTTGAAGTCGGTGGTAATGCCAAGCCGGAACCCGTGTGGGTTCACCTTCTGGCCCACTAGTGGGACCTCCCCTTAGGTTCATCCGAGACGATTACCGTGATGTGGCTGGTGCGCTTGTTGATCCGGTAGCCACGGCCCTGGGCCCGCGGCCGGAACCGCTTGAGCGTCGGACCCTCGTCCACCCAGGCCCGGCTGACCACGAGCGAGCTGGCGTCGAGTTGCTTGGCATGCTCCGCGTTGGCGATGGCACTCGCCAGCACTTTGCCGACGGGGTCGCTCGCCGACTGCGGCGCGAAGGCGAGCACCGCCCGCGCCTGCTCGGCAGGCATCCCACGGATGAGGTCCACCACCCGGCGGGCCTTCCGCGGCGTGACGCGTACATACCGCGCCTTAGCCCTAGCTTCCATGTGCCTTACTCGCCTTTCAGCTCTCAGTTCTTGGTCCCGGGCTGCTGCCCGGGGGTCCGGGGGTTGCCCCCCGGGCCAGCACTGCGTGGCCAGTTCACTTGTCTTGCACCGCGATGCTGCCTAGCGGCGGCTGCGGCGGTCATCCCTGACATGGCTCCGGAACGTCCGCGTCGGGGCGAACTCCCCGAGCTTGTGGCCGACCATCGCCTCGGTGATGAAGACCGGCACATGCTTGCGCCCATCGTGCACCGCGATCGTGTGGCCGAGCATCGCCGGAATGATCATGGAGCGTCGCGACCAAGTCTTGATCACGTTCCTGGTGCCCTTGTCGTTCTGCGTGTCCACCTTCTTGAGCAGGTGGTCGTCAACGAAAGGGCCCTTCTTGAGACTACGAGGCATCGTAAGGTGCTCCTACCGCTTCTTCTTGCTGCGCCTGCGGGTGATCAGCCGGTCGCTTGGCTTGTGGGCCTTCCTGGTGCGTCCCTCGGGCTTGCCCCACGGGCTCACCGGGTGACGGCCACCCGAACTCTTGCCTTCGCCGCCGCCCAGCGGGTGGTCAACGGGGTTCATCGCGACACCGCGAACAGTGGGGCGGTGCCCCTTCCACCTGTTACGGCCTGCCTTGCCGAGCTTGATGTTGCCCTGCTCGGCGTTGCCGACCTCGCCGATGGAGGCGCGGCAGGCCGCATCCACCCGCCGGATCTCACCGGACGGCATGCGCAGCTGCGCATAACCGCCCTCCTTGGCGAGAAGCTGGACACCGGAGCCGGCCGACCGCGCGATCTTGGCGCCGCCGCCGGGCCGGAGCTCGATGGCGTGCACCACAGTGCCGGTCGGGATATTCCGCAGCGGCAGGCAATTACCTGGCCGGATGTCAGCACCCGGCCCGTTCTCCACCTGGTCTCCCTGCGACAGCCCCTGCGGAGCCAGGATGTAGCGCTTCTCGCCGTCGGCGTAGTGCAGCAGCGCGATCCGGGACGTCCGGTTGGGGTCGTACTCCAGGTGCGCGACCTTCGCCGGGACGCCGTCCTTGTCCGACCGGCGGAAGTCGATCAGCCGGTAGGCACGCTTGTGGCCGCCGCCCTGGTGCCGCGCGGTAATCCGGCCGTGCACATTCCTGCCACCCTTGGAGTGCAGCGGGCGGACAAGCGACTTCTCCGGCTCGCTCCGGGTGATCTCGGAGAAGTCGGCGCCACTCGCACCCCGCCTGCCCGGGGTGGTCGGCTTGTACTTGCGGATAGCCATCTGTGCTCAAGCTCCTCTGGATGTGGTCGGCTGCCTAGCTGACCGGGCCGCCGAAGACATCGATACGCTCACCCTCAGCCAGGCTGACGATGGCGCGCTTGGTGGCGACGCGGGTACCGAAGCCCTGCCGGGTACGCCGCCGCTTTCCTGGCCGGTTGATGGTGTTGACGCCGGTCACCTTGACCCCGAACACGGCCTCGACCGCTTGCCTGATCTGGGTCCGGTTGGCGGCAGGCGTCACCAGGAAGGTGTACTTGCCGTTGTCGGCCAGCCGGTAGCTCTTCTCGGAGATGACCGGCCGCAGCAGGATGTCCCGCGGATTGGCGATCTTGCTCACCGCTGCCCCTCCTTCGGCTTCGCGCTGGCCCGGCTGATGAACGCGTCCAGGGCCGGCTCGGTGAACACCACGTGCTCGCTGACCAGGACGTCGCGGGTATTGAGCTGCTCGGTGGTGAGTACCCGGACGCCGGGCGCGTTGCGCAGGCTCCGGCGGGTGAGCTCGTCACCCGCGGCCGCGACAACCAGCACCGCGGCCGAGAGCCGGGCGCCGGTCTGGCCGGTCGCCGCGCGCAGCAGCGCGAGGGCGTCCCTGGTGCTCGGCACGTCCCCGTCAACAAAGCCGGCGACCACGGCCACCCGGCCGTGGCTGGCCCGGTCGGAGAGCGCTCCGCGGAGTGCGGCGGCCTTCATCTTCTTCGGCGTCCGCTGCACGTAGGAACGGGGCGTGGGGCCGTGCACCACACCGCCGCCCGCGTACTGCGGCGCCCGGATGGAGCCCTGCCGGGCCCGCCCGGTGCCCTTCTGGCGGTACGGCTTGCGGCCGCCGCCGCGGACTTCGCCGCGGGACTTGGTGGAGTGCGTGCCCTGGCGTGCGGCCGCTTCCTGCGCCACCACGACCTGGTGGATCAGCGGAATGTTGACCGCCCGGCCGAATATCTCGTCCGGGAGTTCCACGTCCTTGTCCGCGGCACCGGACACGGAGACGACGCTGACGACGGTGCTCACCTGGCCTCCCTCTGGGCGGGGGTCTTCACGGCGCTGCGGACCAGGACAAGCGCGCCGCGGGGACCGGGCACCGCGCCGCGGATCAGCAGCAGGCCACGCTCGGCGTCGACCGCGTGCACCGTGAGGTTCGGGGCGGTGGTGCGGACGCCACCCATCCGGCCGGCCATCCGCAGGCCCTTGAACACCCGGCCCGGGGTGGCACAGCCGCCGATGGAGCCGGGCGAGCGATGCTTGCGCTGGGTACCGTGCGACGAGCTGAGGCCCTTGAAGCCGTGCCGCTTCATCACGCCGGCGAAGCCCTTGCCCTTGCTCTTGCCGGTCACGTCCACCAGTTCGCCCGCGCCGAACGTCTCGGCGGTGACTTCCTGGCCGAGCGTGTAGTCCGTGGCGTCATCGGTGCGCAGTTCCACCAGGTACCGACGGGGCGTGACGCCAGCTTTGGCGAAGTGCCCGGCGACCGGCTTGGTCACCTTGCGCGGGTCGATCTCGCCGTAACCGAACTGCACGGCCAGGTACCCGTCGGATTCGGGCGTGCGCACCGCGGTTACGACGCAGGGGCCGGCCTCGACGACGGTGACCGGCACGATCTTGCCGTCGTCGCTGAAGACCTGGGTCATGCCGAGCTTGGTGCCCAGGACGCCCTTGATCTGCTTGGTCATGTCGGTGCGTCCCTCAGAGCTTGATCTCGATGTCGACGCCGGCGGGCAGGTCCAGCCGCATCAGCGAGTCGACGGTCTTCGGCGTGGGGTCGATGATGTCAATCAGGCGCTTGTGCGTGCGCATCTCGAAGTGCTCGCGCGAGTCCTTGTATTTGTGCGGCGAGCGGATGACGCAGTAGATGTTCTTCTCCGTGGGCAGCGGGACAGGCCCGGCAACCCGCGCGCCGGTGCGCGTCACCGTGTCAACTATCTTCCGCGCCGAGCTGTCAATGACCTCGTGGTCATAGGCCTTGAGCCTGATGCGGATCTTCTGTCCCGCCATGTGGCTTCCGTGTCCTTCGCTTCCGGTTTCCGGTTCCTGCGCGTCCCGCAAGGTCTGTGCTGCCGAGCAGCGATGCGGGGGGCCTGGGCCCCCCGCATCCGTGCTACTTGATGATCTTCGTGACCCGGCCGGCACCTACGGTGCGGCCGCCCTCGCGGATGGCGAAGCGAAGGCCTTCCTCCATGGCGATGGGCTGGATCAGCTCGACGCGCATCTCGGTGTTGTCGCCGGGCATCACCATCTCGGTGCCTTCCGGCAGGTAGACCACGCCAGTTACGTCCGTGGTCCGGAAGTAGAACTGCGGACGGTAGTTGTTGAAGAACGGCGTGTGCCGGCCGCCCTCGTCCTTGGACAGGATGTAGACCTGGCCCTCGAACTCGGTGTGCGGCGTGTTGGTGCCCGGCTTGATGACGACCTGGCCGCGCTCGACATCCTCACGCTTGATGCCGCGGAGCAGCAGGCCGGCGTTGTCGCCGGCCTGGCCCTCGTCGAGGATCTTGTGGAACATCTCGACGCCGGTGACCGTGGTCTTCTGCGCCTTCTCCTTGATGCCGATGAGCTCGACTTCCTCACCGGTGTGCACCTTGCCCCGCTCGATCCGGCCGGTCACCACCGTGCCGCGGCCGGTGATCGAGAACACGTCCTCGACCGGCATCAGGAACGGCTTCTCGACATCGCGGACCGGCTCGGGGATGCTGTCGTCGCAGGCCTGCATCAGCTCGACGACCTTCGCGCCCCACTCGGGGTCGCCCTCCAGCGCCTTGAGCGCCGAGACCCGGATCACCGGCAGATCGTCGCCCGGGAACTCATACGAGCTGAGCAGTTCCCGGACCTCAAGCTCGACGAGCTCGAGGATCTCCTCGTCGTCCACCATGTCGGCCTTGTTGAGCGCGACCACGATGTACGGCACGCCGACCTGGCGCGCGAGCAGCACGTGCTCGCGGGTCTGCGGCATCGGGCCGTCGGTCGCGGCGACCACCAGGATCGCGCCGTCCATCTGGGCGGCACCGGTGATCATGTTCTTGATGTAGTCAGCGTGACCCGGGCAGTCCACGTGAGCGTAGTGCCGCTTCTCGGTCTGGTACTCGACGTGCGAGATCGAGATGGTGATCCCGCGCTCCTTCTCTTCCTTCGCGTTGTCGATCTGGTCGAAGGGCGTGAAGGGATTGACGTCCGGGAACTTGTCGTGCAGCACCTTGGTGATCGCCGCGGTCAGCGTGGTCTTGCCGTGGTCGATGTGCCCGATGGTGCCGATGTTCACGTGCGGCTTGGTCCGCTGGAACTTGGCCTTCCCCACTGGTTTTCACTCCTCGTTGCGATCATCCCCACCGTGGCGGTGGGGCCCCAGGCGCTCCATCGGTGCGCCGTCTGCTCCTGACGTGGTTTTTCTCTCCTGCTTACTCGCCTCGGGCCTTGGCAATGATTTCCTTGGCGATGCTGGGGGGCACCTCGGCGTACGAATCGAACTGCATGGTGTAATCCGCCCGGCCCTGCGTCCGGCTGCGCAGGTCACCTACGTAGCCGAACATCTCGGACAGCGGCACGACCGCCTTGACGACCCGGACCCCGGAGCGTTCCTCCATGGCCTGGATCTGGCCCCGCCGGCTGTTCAGGTCGCCGATGACCTCACCCATGTAGTCGTCGGGGGTCCTGACCTCCACGGCCATGACCGGCTCGAGCAACACGGGATCCGCATGGGCGGCCGCCTTCTTGAATGCCATGGATCCGGCAATCTTGAAGGCAAGCTCCGATGAGTCCACCTCATGGTAGGCGCCGTCGGTGAGGGTGACCTTCACATCCACCATCGGGTACCCGGCCAGCACACCGAATTCCGCCGCCTCCTGGCAGCCGGTGTCGACTGACGGGATGTACTCGCGGGGGATCCGGCCACCGTGAATCTTGTTCTCGAACTCGTAGCCGCCGCCGTCTCCGCCGGTCGGCCCCAGGTTGATGACGACCCGGGCGTACTGGCCCGCACCACCGGTCTGCTTCTTGTGCGTGTAGTCGACCTTCTCGACCTTCCGCCGGATGGTCTCCCGGTAGGCGACCTGCGGGCGGCCGATGTTCGCCTCGACCTTGAACTCCCGCCGCATCCGTTCCACCAGGACCTCGAGGTGCAGCTCGCCCATCCCCGAGATGATGGTCTGGCCGGTCTCGTCGTCGGTGCGGACCTGGAACGTCGGGTCCTCTTCGGCGAGCCGCTGGATGGCGATGCCGAGCTTGTCCTGGTCACCCTTGGTCCTCGGCTCGATGGCCACGTTGATGACCGGCGCCGGGAACGTCATCGACTCCAGGATGACCTGCTTCTGCGGATCGCTGAGGGTGTCACCAGTGGTGGTGTCCTTCAGCCCCATCACGGCCACGATCTGGCCAGCGATCGCGGACGGGCGCTCCTCGCGCTTGTTCGCGTGCATCTGGTAGATCTTGCCGATCCGCTCCTTGCGACCCTTGGTGGAGTTCAGCACGGCCGTGCCAGCCTCCAGGGTGCCTGAGTAGATCCGGATGTAGGTCAGCTTGCCCAGGTGCTGGTCGGACATGATCTTGAAGGCCAGGGCCGCGAACGGCTCGGCCGGGTCAGGCTGCCGGACGACCTCACGGCCATCGGCGCCAACCTCCAGGCCAACCACACCGGGGATGTCCAGCGGGCTGGGCAGGTAGTCCACGATCGCGTCCAGCATCGGCTGCACGCCCTTGTTCTTGAACGCGCTGCCGCACATCACCGGGGTGAGACGGCCGGCGATGGTGGCCCGCCGGATCGCGGCGTGCAGCTGCTCCTCGTCGGGCGCGGTGCCCTCCAGGTACAGCTCCATCATCTCGTCGTCGTTCTCCGAGATGGTCTCGATCAGCCGGTCCCGCCACTCGCGGGCCGCCTCGACGTAATTGTCGGGGATCCCCACGATGTCGTACTTGTCACCCTTGCCCTCGGTCTGCCAGAGCAGGGCCCGCATGTGCACCAGGTCGATGACACCGCGGAAGTCCGACTCCACGCCCCACGGCAGCTGGATCACCAGCGGCGTGGCACCGAGCCGGTCCGTGATCATCTCAACGCACCGGTGGAATTCGGCCCCGACCCGGTCCATCTTGTTGACGAAGCAGATCCTGGGTACGTCGTACCGGTCCGCCTGCCGCCAGACGGTCTCCGACTGCGGCTCCACGCCGGCCACCCCGTCGAACACGGCCACCGCGCCGTCCAGGACGCGCAGCGAGCGCTCGACCTCGACGGTGAAGTCGACGTGGCCAGGCGTGTCGATCAGGTTGATCGTGTGGTCCCGCCAGATACAGGTGGTCGCGGCGGACGTGATGGTGATGCCGCGCTCCTGTTCCTGGTCCATCCAGTCCATGGTGGCGGCACCCTCGTGGACCTCACCGATCTTGTAGTTGATGCCGGTGTAAAAGAGAATCCGCTCGGTGGTGGTGGTTTTGCCCGCGTCGATATGCGCCATGATCCCGATGTTGCGGACCTTGGCGAGCTCTACGGCGGTCTGGGTCGCCACTGCTTCGTTTCCTTCGCTGATCTTCAGTGCCTGACGGCTGTTCCGTTAGGTATGGACGAGGGTCTTCGCCCGGTGGCTGACTTCCGTTCTGGTTACCAGCGGTAGTGGGCGAAGGCCTTGTTCGACTCGGCCATCTTGTGGGTGTCCTCGCGGCGCTTCACACTCGCCCCGAGGCCGTTGCTCGCGTCGAGCAACTCGTTCATGAGCCGCTCGGTCATGGTCTTCTCGCGACGCTGGCGGGAGTAGCTGACGAGCCAGCGCAGCGCCAGGGTGGTGCTGCGGGAGGCCCGCACCTCGACCGGGACCTGGTAGGTCGCGCCGCCGACCCGGCGGGGACGTACCTCCAGGGTCGGCTTCACGTTGTCCAGTGCGCGCTTGAGCGTCACCACCGGGTCGTTGCCCGTCTTGTCCTTGGCTCCCTCAAGCGCGCCGTACACGATGCGCTCAGCCAGGGAACGCTTCCCGCTCCGCAGCACCTTGTTGACCAGAGCGGTCACCAGCGGCGAGCCATAGACAGGATCGGTGACGAGCTGCCGTTTGGTCGCGGGCCCCTTACGCGGCATGTCAGCTCTTCTCCTTCTTCGCGCCGTAACGACTGCGTGCCTGCTTGCGGTTCCGGACGCCCTGCGTGTCGAGGGAGCCTCGGATGATCTTGTAACGAACACCCGGAAGGTCGCGCACCCGGCCACCGCGGACGAGCACGATGGAGTGCTCCTGCAGGTTGTGGCCGACGCCCGGGATGTAGGCGGTGACCTCGATCTGGCTGGTCAACCGGACCCGGGCGACCTTGCGGAGCGCGGAGTTGGGCTTCTTCGGGGTGGTCGTGTAGACGCGCGTGCAGACGCCCCGGCGCTGCGGGCTGCCCTTGAGCGCAGGGGTGTTGTTCTTGGCTACCTTGTCCTGGCGGCCCTTTCGGACCAGCTGCTGGATCGTTGGCACCGCGTCTCCGTCTACTAAGCGCACCATGCGGCGCGACATTTCTTTCACCGCGCCTTCGACGCGACGTCTTCTTCAGGGCGCTCTGCAAGCGCCTGACCTGCGGGTTTCCTCGCCTCTCCGACCCACGCGGTCGGGTGTGTCGCGGTCATCACGGCACACCGACCCGAAAGGGCCCGAACGGCAAGAGAGGGAAAGGCTCGCACGCGTGGCCGTTCGCCGCTCCCAGCCTTCCGGCCGTGGAGCCCGCCGCCCGCTAGCGCGCGCGTGCCCGCGTTGTCACGGGCACGATGCCCTAGAGTACCCAAGGTTTTGCTCGCAGGCAAAATGAACGGCGATCATGGCCCCGGAGAGCCAGGCGATAGCCTCTTTTGCCGGCCAGCACGGTGAAACACCGCTCAGGCGCGCACCCTGAAAGTGGCCGCTTCCCTTTCACCGCCAGCATTCTCAACGGTAGCCAGCGGCGGGATATTCCAGGCCCCGCCGCCCCGGGGCACCCGGCCGCGCAGGGACACCAGACCCCAGGCACCCGGCCGCCCCGGGCCCCTGGCGGCACTGGCGGCCGGGTCCGGGGCGGGAACTGCCCGGCTACTTCTTGAAAGCGTCCTTGACCTTCTCACCGGCCTGCTTGAGGTTGCCCTTCACCTGGTCGGCCTGGCCTTCCGCTTCCATCTGCTCATTGCCGATGGCGGCGCCGGTCTCCTTCTTAACCTTGCCCTTGACCTCGGTCACCTTGTTCGCTGCCTTGTTCTCAGCCGACATAACGTGCCTCCTGAATGTTTGTCGTGGTCCTCCTGGCACTGTCCCTGGCCGCGGAGGCTAAACATGACGGAAGCTAAAGTCCCTGATCAGCGTGCTGTGATCGCGTTCGCTGGCACGCGAAAGCGCCCGGCAGCATCGCCGCCGGGCGCCTCGCGCGCAGTGCCGCGGTTATCAGCCACGGCACAACCGCTACCTGTTGTAGGAGCCGAAGTCGTACTCCTCAAGCGGGATCGCGTCACCAGCGCCCTGGCCGAACGCGTAGCTCGGGGCCTCCTCGTACGCGGCCGCCGGATACACCGACGACCTGGCGTCCTCGGTCGGCTCCACCCGGATGCTCCGGTACCGGGGCATCCCCGTGCCGGCCGGGATGAGCTTGCCGATGATGACGTTTTCCTTGAGCCCGAGCAGCGGATCCGACTTGGCGTGGATAGCCGCGTCGGTGAGGACCCGCGTCGTCTCCTGGAACGATGCCGCCGACAGCCACGAGTCGGTGGCCAGCGACGCCTTGGTGATGCCCATGAGCACCGGGCGCCCCGACGCCGGGGTGTGGCCCTCCTCGACCGCCGCGCGGTTGACCTCCTCGAACCGGGGCCGCTCGACCAGTTCCCCGGGGAGCAGGTCAGTCTCGCCAGATTCGAGCACGTTCACCCGCTTGAGCATCTGCCGGATGATGATCTCGATGTGCTTGTCGTGGATGGACACACCCTGCGACCGGTACACCTCCTGCACCTCGTGCACCAGGTGCAGCTGCACCTCACGCGAGCCCAGGATCCGCAGCACCTCGTGCGGGTTGACCGCGCCCTGGATGAGCTGCTGGCCGACCCGCACCGGATCGCCGTCCGCGACGAGCAGCCGCGATCGCATCGGCACCTGGTAGGCGATCTCCTCAGCACCATCGTCCGGGATGACAATGATCTTGCGGGTCTTCTCGGTCTCCTCGAGCTTGATCCGCCCTTCGACCTCGCTGATCGGCGCCATGCCCTTGGGGATCCTGGCCTCGAAAAGCTCCTGGATCCTGGGCAGACCGTGCGTGATGTCCTGGCCCGCCACACCACCGGTGTGGAAGGTCCGCATGGTCAGCTGGGTGCCCGGCTCACCGATGGACTGCGCGGCGACGATGCCGACCGCCTCGCCGACGTCGACCCGCTTGCCGGTGGCCAGCGACCGCCCGTAGCACTTGGCGCAGACGCCGATCTTGGCCTCGCACACCATGACGCTGAACGTGCGGATCGAGTCCCGCCCGGCCGCGACCACGGCGTCGATCAGCGCCTCCGTGGTGTCGCTGTCCACCGTGGCGACCACGACACCATCGATCTCGATCTCCTCGGCCACGCTCCGGCCGGTGCCCGTGTTCTCGATGTTCGGGAACTTGCGCAGGCGGCCCTCGGCATCGGTCTCAGCGATCTTCATGACCAGTGACCGGTCGGTGCCGCAGTCCTCCTCGCGCACGATGACGTCCTGCGCCACGTCCACCAGGCGCCGGGTGAGGTACCCGGAGTCGGCGGTACGCAGAGCGGTGTCGGCCAGGCCCTTGCGGGCACCGTGCGTCGAGATGAAGTACTCGACCACCGACAGGCCCTCGCGGAAGCTGGACTTGATCGGCCGCGGGATGGTCTCACCCTTGGGGTTGGAGACCAGGCCACGCATGCCGGCGATCTGCCGGACCTGCATCGGGTTACCACGGGCGCCGGAGTTGACCATCATCCAGACCGAGTTGGTCTCGGGGAAGGCGGCCTCCATGTCCTTGGCCACATCCGCCGTCGCGTGCGTCCAGATCTCAATGAGCTCCTGACGGCGCTCCTCGTCGGTGATCAGGCCGCGCTCGTACTCGCGCTGCACCTTGTCCGCGCGCTTCTCATAAGCGTCGAGGATCTCCCGCTTGTTCGGCGGGGCGATGACATCCTCGATCGCGATCGTCACGCCGGACCTGGTCGCCCAGTGGAACCCGGCATCCTTGAGCGCGTCGAGCGCCTTCGCGACCTCGACCTTCGGGTAGGTCTGCGCGAGCTCGTTGACGATGACCGAGAGCTGCTTCTTGCTCACCTCGTAGTTCACGAACGGGAAGCTGGCCGGCAGCGTGTCGTTGAAGATGCACCGGCCCAGCGTCGTGGTGAGCCGGAACGGCGCACCCTCCGTCGCCCCTTCGCGCGGGGTGAACCCACGCGGCGGGGTGACGCCCGGCAGCCGGACCTCGATCTTGGCCTGCAGGTCAAGCTCGCCCTGGTCGTAGGCCATGGTCGCCTCGGCGGTCGAGCCGAAGATGCGGCCCTCGCCCTTGACGCCCTCCGCCTGCCGGGTCAGCGAGTAGATCCCGATGACCATGTCCTGGGTCGGCATGGTCACCGGCTTGCCGTCGGCCGGCTTGAGGATGTTGTTGGTGGACAGCATCAGGATCCGGGCCTCGGCCTGGGCCTCGGCCGACAGCGGCAGGTGCACCGCCATCTGGTCGCCGTCGAAGTCCGCGTTGAACGCGGTGCAGACCAGCGGGTGGATCTGGATGGCCTTGCCTTCCACCAGCTGCGGCTCGAAGGCCTGGATGCCCAGCCGGTGCAGCGTCGGTGCGCGGTTGAGCAGCACCGGGTGCTCGGTGATGACCTCTTCCAGCACGTCCCAGACCACCGGCCTGGCCCGCTCCACCATCCGCTTGGCGGACTTGATGTTCTGCGCGTGGTTCAGGTCGACCAGCCGCTTCATCACGAACGGCTTGAACAGCTCGACCGCCATCTCCTTGGGCAGGCCGCACTGGTGCAGCTTGAGCTGCGGGCCGACCACGATGACGCTACGGCCCGAGTAGTCGACCCGCTTGCCCAGCAGGTTCTGCCGGAACCGGCCCTGCTTGCCCTTGAGCATGTCGGACAGCGACTTGAGCGGGCGGTTGCCCGGCCCGGTCACCGGCCGGCCGCGGCGGCCGTTGTCGAACAGCGAGTCCACGGCCTCCTGCAGCATCCGCTTCTCGTTGTTGACGATGATCTCGGGCGCGCCGAGGTCGAGCAGCCGCTTGAGCCGGTTGTTGCGGTTGATGACCCGGCGGTACAGGTCGTTAAGGTCGGAAGTCGCGAAGCGGCCGCCGTCCAGCTGAACCATCGGGCGCAGGTCCGGCGGGATCACCGGGATGCAGTCCAGCACCATGCCCATCGGGCTGTTGCGGGTGGACAGGAACGCGGACACCACCTTGAGCCGCTTCAGGGCACGCGCCTTGCGCTGGCCCTTGCCGGTGCGGATGGTCTCGCGCAGGCTGCGGGCCTCGTTCTCGAGGTCGAAGCTGGCCAGCCGCTCCTGGATGGCCTGGGCGCCCATGCCACCACGGAAGTAACGCCCGAACCTGTCCCGCATCTCGCGGTAGAGCTGCTCGTCTCCCTCAAGGTCCTGGACCTTCAGGTTCTTGAACCTGCTCCAGACCTCCTCCAGGCGGTCGATCTCCCGGCCCGCGCGGTCCCGGATCTGCCGGCACTCGCGATCGGAACTCTCCCGCAGCTTGCGGCGCGCGTCGCCCTTGGCGCCGGCCGCCTCAAGCTCGGCGAGGTCCTTCTCGAGCTTGCCCTGGCGGGCCTCGATGTCGCTGTCGCGGCGCTGCTCAAGGTGCCCGCGCTCGACCGAGAACTTGGCCTCCAGCGAGGGCAGGTCACGAGCGCGGGCGTCATCGTCCACGAACGTGATCATGTAAGCGGCGAAGTAGATGACCTTCTCCAGGTCCTTCGGCGCCAGGTCGAGCAGGTAGCCGAGCCGGCTGGGCACGCCCTTGAAATACCAGATGTGGGTGACCGGCGCGGCGAGCTCGATGTGGCCCATCCGCTCCCGGCGCACCTTGGCCCGGGTGACCTCGACGCCGCAGCGCTCACAGATGATGCCCTTGAAGCGCACCCGCTTGTACTTGCCGCAGTAGCACTCCCAGTCCCGGGTGGGGCCGAAGATCTTCTCGCAGAAGAGGCCGTCCTTCTCCGGCTTGAGGGTGCGGTAGTTGATGGTCTCAGGCTTCTTGACTTCGCCGTGCGACCACTGCCGGATGTCGTCCGCGGTCGCGAGGCCGATTCGCAGGTCGTCGAAGAAGTTGACGTCAAGCACTTGTGTTATCCCCTGAGGTAGATCCGATTATGGGCTTCCGGGTAGCGCCTTGCTCCTGGCAGGCGCTACCCGCTCGCTCATACCTCTTCAACGCTGCTCGGCTCGCGCCGGGACAGGTCGATGCCGAGTTCCTCCGCAGCACGGAAGACATCCTCGTCTGTATCGCGCAACTCGATCGCCCCGCCGTCGCTGGAGAGCACCTCCACGTTGAGGCAGAGGGACTGCATCTCCTTGATCAGCACCTTGAACGACTCGGGAATGCCCGGCTCCGGGATGTTCTCGCCCTTGACGATGGCCTCGTAGACCTTGACCCGGCCCAGGACATCGTCCGACTTGATGGTGAGCAGTTCCTGGAGGGCGTAGGCCGCGCCGTAGGCTTCCAGCGCCCAGACCTCCATCTCACCGAACCGCTGCCCGCCGAACTGCGCCTTACCGCCGAGCGGCTGCTGAGTGATCATCGAGTACGGCCCGGTGGACCGGGCGTGGATCTTGTCATCGACGAGGTGCAGCAGCTTGAGGATGTAGATGTAGCCGACCGCGATCGGGTCCTTGAACGGCTCACCGGTCCGGCCATCGAACAGGTGGGCCTTGCCGCCTGCGCTGACCAGCCGGTCCCCGTCCCGGTTCGGCAGCACGCTGCCGAGCAGGCCGGTGATCTCTTCCTCGCTGGCACCGTCGAAGACCGGTGTGGCCACCGGGGTACCTGACGCCTGTGCGTCCGCGCCGATCTTGCGCAGCCGCTTCTTCCAGTCCGCGTCGTCGCCCTTGATCTCCCACCCGGACTGGGCGACCCAGCCGAGATGGGTTTCCAGGACCTGGCCAACGTTCATCCGGCCTGGCACACCGAGCGGGTTGAGCACGATGTCCACCGACGTGCCGTCCTCAAGGAACGGCATGTCCTCGACCGGCAGGATCTTGGCGATGACGCCCTTGTTCCCGTGCCGGCCAGCCAGCTTGTCGCCGTCGGTGATCTTGCGCTTGGCCGCCACGTAGACGCGCACCAGCTCGTTCACGCCGGGCGGCAGCTCGTCGCCGTCCTCCCGGGTGAACACCCGGACACCGATGATCTTGCCGGACTCACCGTGCGGCACCTTCAGCGAGGTGTCGCGGACTTCCCGCGCCTTCTCGCCGAAGATCGCGCGCAGCAGCCGCTCCTCGGGAGTCAGCTCGGTCTCCCCCTTCGGGGTGACCTTGCCGACCAGGATGTCACCGGTGACGACTTCGGCACCGATCCGGATGATGCCGCGGTCGTCCAGGTCCGCCAGGACCTCCTCGGAGACGTTCGGGATGTCCCTGGTGATCTCCTCGGGGCCGAGCTTGGTGTCGCGCGCGTCCACCTCGTGCTCCTCGATGTGGATCGAGGAGAGCACGTCGTCCTGGACCAGGCGCTGGGAGAGGATGATCGCGTCCTCGTAGTTGTGGCCCTCCCATGGCATGAAGGCGACCAGCAGGTTGCGGCCGAGCGCCATCTCGCCCTGGTCGGTGCACGGGCCATCCGCGATGACCTGGCCCTGCTCGACCCGCTGCCCTTCGGCGACCACCGGCTTCTGGTTGAAGCAGGTGCCCTGGTTGGACCGGCGGAACTTGGCCACCAGATACGTGCTGCGGGTGCCGTCATCGTTCATCACGGTGACGTAGTCCGCGCATGACTCCTCGACCACGCCGGGCTTCTCCGCGACGATCACGTCACCGGCGTCCACCGCGGCGCGGTACTCCATGCCGGTGCCCACCAGCGGCGCCTCGCTGCGCAGCAGCGGCACTGACTGCCGCTGCATGTTCGAGCCCATCAGGGCCCGGTTGGCGTCGTCGTGCTCCAGGAACGGGATCATGGCCGTCGCGACCGAGACCATCTGGCGCGGCGAGACGTCCATGTAGTCCACGTCGTCCGGCCGGATGTAGTCGACCTCGCCACCCTTCCGGCGGACCAGCACGCGGTCCTCGGTGAAGGTGCCGTCCGGGCCCAGCGGGGTGTTCGCCTGGGCGATGACGTGCCGGTCCTCTTCGTCCGCGGTGAGGTAGTCGATGTGCGTGGTCGCCTTGCCGCCAGTGACCTTTCGGTACGGCGTCTCGACGAACCCGAACGCGTTCACCCTCGCGTAGGAGGACAGCGAGCCGATCAGGCCGATGTTCGGGCCTTCCGGCGTCTCGATCGGGCACATCCGGCCGTAGTGCGACGGGTGCACGTCCCTGACCTCGAAGCCAGCCCGCTCACGGGACAGGCCGCCGGGGCCAAGCGCCGACAGCCGGCGCTTGTGGGTCAGCCCGGCCAGCGGGTTGGTCTGGTCCATGAACTGGGAGAGCTGGCTGGTACCGAAGAACTCCTTGATCGCAGCCACGACCGGCCGGATGTTGATCAGTGTCTGCGGCGTGATCGCCTCGACGTCCTGCGTGGTCATCCGCTCCCTGACCACGCGCTCCATCCGGGCCAGGCCCAGCCGGACCTGGTTCTGGATCAGCTCGCCCACGGTGCGCAGGCGGCGGTTGCCGAAGTGATCGATGTCGTCGGTCTCGACCGGGATGATGGTGTCGCCCGACTTCATCTCGTCCTCACCGGCGTGCAGCCGGACCAGGTACTCGATGGTGCCGACGATGTCATCCTCGGTGAGCGTGCCCTGCCGGATCGGCTGGCTGAGGCCGAGCTTCTTGTTGATCTTGTAACGGCCGACCTTGGCCAGGTCATAGCGCTTCGGGTTGAAGTACAGGTTCTCCAGCAGCGCCTGGGCCGACTCCCTCGTGGGCGGCTCGCCCGGGCGGAGCTTGCGGTAGATGTCGAGCAGCGCGTCGTCCTGGCCGGTCGTGTGGTCCTTCTCCAGGGTGGCGCGCACCGACTCGTAGTCGCCGAAGCGCTCCAGGATCTTCGCGTCGTCCCAGCCGAGCGCCTTGAGCAGCACGGTGACGCTCTGCTTGCGCTTGCGGTCGATGCGGACGCCGACGCTGTCCCGCTTGTCGATCTCGAACTCGAGCCACGCCCCGCGGGACGGGATCACCTTGCAGCTGAAGATGTCCTTGTCAGAGGTCTTGTCCACCTGGCGGTCGAAGTAGACGCCTGGGGACCGGACCAGCTGCGACACGACGACACGCTCGGTGCCGTTGATGATGAAGGTGCCCTTCGGTGACATGAGCGGGAAGTCGCCCATGAAGACCGTCTGGCTCTTGATCTCGCCGGTGCTGTTGTTGATGAACTCCGCCGTGACGAACATGGGGGCGGAGTAGTGCATGTCCTTGTCCTTGCACTCCTCCACGGAGTACTTGGGCGGCTCGAACCGATGGTCACGGAACGAGAGGGACATGGTCCCGGTGAAGTCCTCGATCGGGCTGATCTCCTCGAAGATCTCCTCGAGGCCCGACTGCTCAGGAACGTCCTTGGCTCCGGCCTTGCGCGCAGCGTCGATCCGGCTACGCCAGCGCTCGTTACCGAGCAACCAGTCGAACGAATCAGTCTGCAGAGCGAGGAGGTCCGGGACCTCAAGAGGTTCCTTGAAGCGGGCGAAGGAGACACGACGATTGGCGGAACTAGTGGCCGAGGCGCTGCGCGATGCTGCCAACAGGGGTCCTTCCGAGCTTGTGGCCGAACTACCGCACGCACGCGAAACGCCCGCGGACATACCGCGAGGGGTTCTAGGATGCCGTGGACGTCAGAGTGCAGCGCAAATTGGCAGCATAGCCGAAGGCCATGCTGCTCGTCAACTGTATCTCACTATGAGGTTCACGGTTGCTCCGCAGCATTGCTCGTTCTAGGCAAAACGTCAAGCCCACGCAGCGTGGTCCGGCAATCTAAGCGGCGTGACGAACGCCACAGTCGACTCTATGTGTAGGGCGTGATTCTCCTGGGTAAAACTACCGATTCGGCCCTGGCAGGCAGTAAGTCGTGCTGGCGCCCGGCCAGTGAGCGTGCCGGGCCGACCCCGCAGGGCCGGCCCGGCACAGGCCACGTTCGGTACCGCTACCTGAAATACGTGAACTACTTGATGGCGACGCCGGTACCGCTGCTACTTGACGGTGACGGTGGCGCCGGCGCCCTCCAGGGCCGCCTTGGCCTTCTCCGACGCTTCCTTGTTGACCCGCTCCAGGACCGGCTTGGGCGCGCCGTCCACCAGGTCCTTGGCCTCCTTCAGGCCGAGGCTGGTCAGGCTCCTGACCTCCTTGATGACCTGGATCTTCTTCTCGCCTGCGGCCTCGAGGATGACGTCGAACTCGTCCTTCTCCTCGACCTCCGCCTCGCCGCCACCCGTTCCGGCGGCAGCCGGCCCGGCCACCGCGACCGGCGCCGCGGCCTTGACGTCGAACGTCTCCTCGAACTGCTTCACGAACTCCGAGAGCTCGAGGAGTGTCATCTCCTTGAACGCGTCGAGGAGGTCGTCGCTACTGATCTTCGCCATGGTGCTGGGATCCTCTTCCTGGTTCCTTCATTCCTGACTGCTTGAGGTCACGCCTCGGGCGTGGTCACGCCTCGGGGGCGCCGGCGTCATCAGCCGCGCTCCCGGTTCCGCTGTCCGCCTCGTCGCTGGCGCCATCCTCGGCGGCGGCCTCAGCCACCGCGTCGGCCGCGCCATCGGTCACGCTGTCAGCGCTGCCATCAGCGGCCGCCTCGGCGGCCCGCTTGACCCGCAGTGCTTCGGCGAGCTGCGCCATCTGGGCCGGCAGCGCGGCGAACACGGCCGCGGCACCCGACATCGACGCCTTCATGGCGCCAGCCAGCTTGGCCAGCAGCACCTCGCGCGACTCGAGATCAGCGAGCTTGTTGAGCTCCGCAGGCGTGATCGCTTTCCCGTCGAGAACCCCGCCCTTGATCACAAGGAAGGGGTTGGCCTTCGAGAAGTCGCGCAGGCCCTTGGCCGCCTCCACCACGTCGCCGTCGACGAACGCGATCGCGGACGGGCCGCTGAGCAGCCCATCCAGTTGCTCGGCGACGCCCGCTTCGGCAGCGGCGATCTTGGTCAGCGTGTTCTTCACCACGGCGAACGTAGTGTGCTCGCCGAGGGATCCGCGCAGCTCAGCAAGCTGAGCCACGGTCAGGCCGCGATACTCGGTCAGTACCGCGCCCGCCGAGGTCTGGAACCGCTCGGTGAGCTCGGCGACCGCGGCCACCTTATCCGCCCTCGCCATGGGCCTCCTTTCCTGGTCCTGGGCCCGCCCCGGACTGGGGCGGGACCCGGAGACGTCCGGCGTCGGCGGGAGGGCACCCAGACATGCGAACGCCCCGGTGCACAGGCACCAGGGCGTTGGCGCGACCAGATCCGGAAGACGGACCGGGCGCAGCGGTTCAGCTCGGTAGCCTGCGCGGGCCGCCCGCTCTCACGGGTCCTTCGGTCATCACGTGGATACGCGACAACAGCCGACGGTCTTTGGCAAGGCCTCAGCATACGCACTACAAGGCCCGGCACCAAATCGTTTAGTTTGCCGCGGCGTCCTCGAGGTCCTCGATCAGGCCGCGGGTCTTCGCCGGGTCGACGGGGATGCTCGGGCCCATGGTCGTGGTCATCGCGACCTTCCGGACGTAACGGCCCTTGGCCGCCGACGGCTTGAGCCGCAGCACCTCATCGAGCGCGGCAGCGTAGTTCTCGACCAGCGCCGTGTCCGCGAATGACGCCTTGCCGATCACGAAATGCAGGTTGCCGTGCCGGTCCACCCGGAACTCGATCTTGCCGCCCTTGATGTCGGAGACGGCCTTGCTGACATCGGCGGTAACGGTGCCGGTCTTGGGGTTGGGCATGAGACCACGCGGGCCGAGGACCCGGCCGAGGCGGCCCACCTTGCCCATCAGGTCGGGGGTGGCCACGACCGCGTCGAAGTCCAGGAAACCGCCCTGGATCCGCTCGATCAGGTCATCCGAGCCGACGTAGTCCGCGCCAGCGGCGCGGGCCTCCTCCGCCCGGTCCCCGGTGGCGAACACCAGCACCCGGGCGGTCTTGCCGGTGCCGTGCGGGAGCAGGACGGTGCCGCGGACCATCTGGTCGGCCTTGCGCGGGTCGACGCCGAGCCGCAACGCCACCTCGACGGTCGGGTCGAACTTCGCGGCGGATGTCTTCTTGGCCAGGCCGACCGCCTCGGCCGGGGTGTACAACCGCTCCCGGTCGATCTGCTCATCCGCCTGCCGGTATGCCTTGCTGCGCTTCATGCCTGTCTCCAAATGGTTAGGGAGGTCGTGGTCAGCGGGCCAGCGCGTGGCCCTGCCACTGCCATACGGTCTACTACAACGCGTCGTCCGGCCGGTTTATGCCTTCGAGCTGACCAGCCAGCCGGACGGCTGATCGGCCATCCGGGCTGATCAGGCAGTTAGCCGGATCAGCCGTTGACGGTAATGCCCATCGACCGGGCCGTGCCCGCGATGATCTTCTCCGCCGCCTCGATCGTGGTGGCGTTCAGGTCCGGCATCTTGACCTGGGCGATCTCGCGGACCTGCGCTTTGGTCACCGAGCCGACCTTCGTGGTCAGCGGCTCCCCGCTGCCCTTGGGCACGCCAGCGGCCTTCTTGAGCAGCTCAGGAGCGGGCGGCGTCTTGGTGACGAAGGTGAACGACCTGTCCTCGTAGATAGTGATCTCCACGGGGATGACGTTTCCGCGCTGAGCCTCTGTCGCGGCGTTGTACTGCCGGCAGAAGTCCATGATGTTGACGCCGTGCGGGCCGAGTGCCGTGCCCACTGGCGGGGCCGGGGTGGCCGCGCCCGCCTGCAGCTGCACCTTCACGACCGCAGCGATCTTCTTCTTCCTCGGAGCCATCAGTACAGATCCTTACCTAACGCGGGACCAGATCAGATCTTGGAGACCTGATCGAAGGAGAGCTCGACCGGGGTCTCCCGGCCGAATATTGAGACGAGCACCTTGAGCTTCTGGGTGTCCGGGTTGATCTCATTCACGGTGGCCGGCAAAGTCGCGAACGGCCCGTCCATCACGGTAACGGACTCACCGACCTCGTATTCCACCGACGCCCGCATGATCTCGGCCTTGGCCGCCTTCTCCTCGGGCTCGGGCGCGAGCAGCGAGGCGACCTCGTCGAGGCTGAGCGGCGAGGGCCTGCTGGACAGGCCGACGAAGCCAGTGACGCCCGGCGTGTTGCGGACGGCGGCCCAGGACTCATCGGTGAGTTCCATCCGGACCAGGATGTAACCCGGCAGCACCTTCTCCGAGACCTGCTGCCGTTTGCCGCCCTTGATCTCGGTCACCTCATGGACCGGGACCTCGATCTGGAAAATGTAATCTTCCATGTTCAGTGACTGGGTGCGGCTCTCCAGGTTGGTCCGCACGCGGTTCTCGTAGCCCGCGTAAGAGTGCACGACGTACCAGTCGCCCGGCATGGCCCGCAGTTCCGCCTTGAACTCAGCGATCGGGTCGACGTCCTCCTCGGCCTCCTCGGCCGCGCTGGCGTCATCGGCCTCGCCGACCGCATCAGCGTCAACGTCAGCCGCCTCGTCATCGGCGGCCACCTCGGCCTCGCCGCTGTCGGCCTCGTCGCTGTCGGGCGCCTCGTCGGCTCCAGCCTCGGCCTCGGCCTCGGCCTCCAGGCCAGCCGTCACCTCGGCCGCGTCGTCCGGCTGGCTGGGAGCTGTCCCGGCCTGGCCGTTCGAAACGGGTCCGTCCGCCGCCTGATCATCGACGTGCACTTGGAACTCGGACACGATAGCTCTTTCTCTCCGCTCTTCCTGGCGGCACCGGCGCCAGGCCTCCCTGGCTATGCCGGCCCCCGGTTGTGCCACGACTCCGGCCTCGCCGCGTGCCGTGTGCGGCGCTGGCCCCCCGGAGCCGTCAGCCGAAGACTGCGAGCACCAGCTTGGTGAAGCCGTAGTCCAGGCTCGTCACGATCGCGACCATGACGATTATGAACACGAGCGCCACCGTCGTGTAGGTGCCCATCTCCTTGCGCGTCGGCCAGATCACCTTGCGCAGTTCGGCGATGACCTGCCGGACGAAGAGCGCGGGAGTAGTCCTACTGCCCTTGGCTGGGCCGCCGGGCTTGGGCCGCCCCGCAACCTCACCACGCGTCTGAGTCGCCATGGTCCTCACCTGAACTACGCTGATCGGTTTACTGGCTGATACCGCCGGCCCGCGAACATCCGCGAACCGCACTCGCAGGGCAGGAGGGACTCGAACCCCCAACCACCGGTTTTGGAGACCGGGACTCTGGCCAATTGAGCTACTGCCCTCTGGCTGCATGACCGGCCAGGCAAGTGCCCGCCGGCGGCCCGCTCGACGACTGCCACTGCCCGTGCGGGCAGACAGCGCTCACCGGGTGGACCACCACCAGTTGATGAAGTCTACGTTGCTGGAAGCCGCCCGTCGAACCGTCCAGGCCAGAACGGTTCGGCCAGACAATCAGCCCAAGAAATCAGGGCGGAGTGCGACCATGGATGTCATGACCACAGCTGCGCCGCGCATCTCCCGCCGCATTGCCGCCATTGCCGAGTCGGCCACGCTCGCCGTGGACAGCAAGGCCAAGGCGCTCAAGGCCGCAGGCAGGCCCGTCATTGGCTTCGGGGCGGGCGAGCCCGACTTCCCGACCCCCGGCTACATCGTCGAGGCGGCCCAGCGAGCCTGCGCCGAGCCGCGGTTCCACAAGTACACGCCCGCCGCTGGACTGCCGGAACTCAGGGAGGCGATCGCCGCCGTCACCGCGCGGGACACCGGGTACCAGGTGAAAGCCTCCCAGGTGCTCGTCACCAACGGCGGCAAGCAGGCCGTCTACGAGTCCATGGCCACCCTCCTGGACCCCGGCGACGAGGTGCTGCTGCCCACCCCGTACTGGACCACGTACCCGGAGTCGATCAAGCTGGCCGGCGGGGTCATAGTGCCGGTGCTGACCGATGAAAACACCGGCTACCTCGCGCCGGTGGCGGACCTCGAAGCGGCCCGCACCGAGCGGACCAAGCTGCTGCTGCTCACCTCCCCGTCCAACCCGACCGGTGCCGTCTACTCGCCGGAGCAGCTAGCCGGGATCGGCCGGTGGGCGGCCAGCCACGGGCTCTGGGTGGCCACCGACGACATCTACTCGCACCTCGTCTACGGCGCCGCGCGCTACGCCCTGATGCCCACGGTGGCGCCGGAGATCGCGGACACCTGGATCAGCCTGAACGGCGTGGCCAAGACATACGCGATGACCGGCTGGCGGGTGGGCTGGATGATCGGCCCCACCGACGTGGTCAAGGCGGCCGCGAACCTGCAATCACACCTCACGTCGAATGTGTGCAACGTGGCGCAGGCGGCCGCGCTGGCCGCGGTCACCGGCGACCTGTCGGCGGTAGCGGAGATGCGCACTGCCTTCGACCGGCGCCGCCAGACCATGACCGCCATGCTCAACGAAATGCCCGGGGTGATCTGCCCGCTGCCTGACGGAGCCTTTTACTGCTATCCATCGGTCAAGGGCGTGCTCGGCAAGGAACTGGCCGGGACCAGGCCGGCCAGCTCGGCCGAGCTGGCCGAGGTCATCCTGGAGCATGCCGACGTCGCACTGGTGCCCGGCGAGGCGTTCGGCACACCCGGATATTTCCGGCTGTCGTGTGCTTTGGGTGACGCGGACCTGGAGGAGGGACTGACCAGGCTCGGCAAGCTGCTGCGCGAGGCGCGCTGACGGGGCGACGGGGCAGGTGCCAGACTGGGCGGATGGCACCCGGGCCAATGACACGGGCACTCGCCACGCTCCCCAAGGCGCACCTGCACATGCACTTCACCGGCGCGATGCGGCACGCGACGCTGGTTGATCTGGCCGCCCATCGCGGCCTCCAGCTGCCGGAGGCGCTGACCGACTCCTGGCCGCCCCGGCTGAGTGCCGCCGACGAGCGGGGCTGGTTCCGGTTCCAGCGGCTGTACGACATCGCCCGCTCGGTTATCCGGCGGCCTGGGCATATCCGGCGGCTGCTCCGCGAGACGGCCGAAGATGAGCGCAGCGAGGGGTCCGGCTGGCTGGAGATCCAGGTGGACCCCTCGGGGTACGCCGCGCATTTCGGCGGGCTGACCCCCGTCGTGGAACTGGTGCTGGACGCCGCCCGGGAGGCCGCCGCGGCGACCGGCGTCGGGATCGGCGTGATCATCGCGTCCAACCGGACCAAGCATCCCCTGGAGGCGCGCACCCTGGCCCGGCTGGCCGCCCGGTACGCGGGCCGCGGCGTCATCGGCTTCGGCCTGAGCAACGACGAGCGCCGGGGAACCGCGGCCGACTTCGCGCCCGCGTTCCGGATCGCCGCCCGGGCCGGGCTGCTCTCGGTCCCGCACGGCGGGGAACTCCTCGGCCCGGCCAGCGTGCGGGCCTGCCTGGATGAACTGCACGCCGACCGGATCGGGCACGGGATAGCCGCCGCGCAAGACCGTGACCTGACCAAACGGCTGGCTGGCGGCGGGATCACCCTGGAGGTGTGCCCGGCCTCGAATGTCGCTCTTGGCATCGCGGCGGTGGCGGCCGATGTACCGCTCACCGCCCTGCTGGCGGACGGGGTGCCGGTGGCGCTGGGCGCCGACGATCCGCTGCTGTTCGGCCACCGGCTGACCGCGCAGTATGAGATCGCCAGGTCGGTACACGGCCTGGCCGACGAGCAGATCGCGGACCTGGCCCGGATGTCGGTCCGCGGCTCCGCCGCTCCCGCGGCCACCGTGTCCCGCCTGCTCGCCGGGATCGACGCCTGGCTGGCCGCCCCCGCCGGCTCAGGCGACTGATGAGCGCCAGGTGGGCAGGATCTCGTCGATGAGGGACTCGGTCTCCGGGGCCATCCGGGGCATTATCTCGTCCAGCGCGGTCCGGGCACTGACCTCGTCGACCACCGCGCGGACGACCTGTTCCTGGCCGGTCGCCTGGGCGCCGAGGAGCAGATCCCGCCAGAGCAGTTCGTCATTGAACGCCAGCCGCAGCCCGGCCCGGGCGGCCTCCATGGCGCCGCGCGGATCGCCGCCCGCCAGCCGCAGCCCGGACAGCCGGTGCGCGGCGTCCGCGACCTGGGCGTTCACCTCGTACTCCAGATCATCGGTGGCGAGCCAGGCGTAGCGGCCCGGATCCCGGCCATCCAGCAACTGGCCGCCGACCAGTTCGAGGGCCCGGCCCAGGTACGCGGCCTCATCCAGGCCGCCGCTCGCGGCGGCCTGGTCCGCGTGCGCCACCAGCGCGCGGAACACCTGCCAGTCCACCCGGACACCGGAGCCAAGCCGGAACCGGCCGCTGGCGTCGGTGGCCAGATGCGGGCGGCCGATGCTGTCGGTGCCGAGCCAGTCCGTGGCGCGGGCCAGCGCGGCATCGCGCACCTCGGCGGTCACCCCACGGGGCCAGATCGCGGCGGTGAGCACGTTCGGGTGCACACCCCCAGGATGCGCCGCCAGGTACACGACGAGTTCGGTGGCCAGGCCGACCCGGTCCGGCTCGATCACCCCGGGTGCCTGCACCGACAACGGGCCGAGCAGGGAGATCTCCACCGGCATTTCCGAGCCGGGAATCAGCTGTTCGGCGGGGGCCGCGTCGAGCAACGGCCTGCTGAGCGCCACGCCCTCATCCAGCGTGGCGGCATAGAACAGCTCGACCACGGCCGCGTGCTGGCGGGCGGGCAGCAACTGTGCCTGCACATCGAAGCCGAGCGGGGCGGCCAGCAGGCGTCCCTCGTCGGTGACCTCCCAGGTCCACGTGGCGCCGGGAATGTCCCCCGCGATCAGGTAGCCCGCCGCGGCAGCGTGCCTGACCCGGGCCAGCGCGAGCAGCCGTTCCTGCTCCTGCGGGCTGGGCGGGATCGCCATGATCAGGTAGTGCGGCGCCCAGGCCTCCGGGTGGATGCCGAGGGAGCGGCCGGTCAGCACGGAACCGACGCCGGACGCGGCCATCGCGGCGGCCACTTCCTCGGCACGCGTCTCCAGGGCAGGCAGGGCCTCATCCAGGGTGCGCACCGCAGTGATCCGCTGCGGCGCGAGGGTGGTGAGTTCCTCGCCGAAACCCACCAGGGTGATCTGCATCCGGTCCGACCAGCGGTTGGTCGCGAGTTCCACCGCCAGGGCCGCCAGCGCCGAGCTGACCATGGCCGCGGGCCCGGTGACCGCGATCAGGCCATGCGCTGCCTCCAGGTCCACCATGACCCGGCCGGTGTCGTCGGTGCCGATGGAGACAAGTCCGGGGAAGGGGGCCAGCGCCCCGCTCGTCTGCTCCGGGTCGATCCGCTGGACGGCGGTCAGCGGCAGCCGCCACACCTGGCCGTCGCCCACGGCGGTCCACGGTGCGGGCGGGTTGCGGTCCGCGGGCGCCACCCACAGATCGAGGTTTTCCTCGCCGAGATGCGCGGCGAAGACGGTCGGCGGGGCGGTGCCCGCCGCGGCCAGCGCGTACGACAGGTAGCGCAGGCCGGTATCGAGCAGCCGGGCCGACGGCTCGTGCGCGCCGAGGCGCATCGCCGCCTCGGCCTCGGCCGCCTCCCCGGCCGGCCCGATCACCCGGCGGCCGAACGCGCGCCGCCACAGCTGCTCGCGGCGGCGCCGGCCCAGTACCGCCAGCACCCCGGAGGCCAGCAGGGACGCGGCGGCCAGGTCGTTCGGATAGACCGGCCCGAACCAGTGGGGCCGGGCGGTTTCGGCTGATCCGGTGCCGGGCTGGTGCGCGGCACCAGCCTGGGCAGCGCCGCCGTCACCGGCCTGGACAGCGGCACCGCTGCCCGCGGCGTCCTGGGCCGCCGCACCGTTCCCGGCGGCCGTCTGGGGGGTCGCGCCGTTGGCGGAGGCGGCCGGCGCCGCCGCTGCCGCGCCGCGACCGGCCTGGACCGAGGCACCGGCCCCCCCGGCGACACTGTGGCCGGCCTGCGCCAGGGCGGTGCCGTGGCCCGCGCTGACCCCGTGGCCGTGCTGGGCGGCGGCGCCGGACGTGTCCGGCGCGGCGGCGGGCGTCTGGCTGGCCGGCTGGGCGGTGACCAGCTCGATACCGGGGCCATGGGCGTCCCGGGGCATCAGCAGAACCCAGCCGGGCCGGATCAGGCTGGCGATGGTGAGCTTGGTCCCATCGGGCTGGACCCGGCTGGAGTTCAGCTCGAAGATCTCCCGGTAGCGCCGGCCATCGCCGAGATGGTTCTGCGCGATCTCCCACAGGCTCTCGTGATAACGGCCGGCCGGCGGCTTGACCACGTAGACCTTCTCGATCCGGGGTTGCTGCTGGGCCACCTCAGGCTGGCCGACCAGCTGCGGCGGCCGGGCATCCTGCATGACCTGCGGGGTGCCGCCCGGTGACCGGTGCACAGCCGGCGCCGAGATGGCATGCGGCGCCCGCGGCGCGGAGTGCGCGAAGGCGGGCGACAGTACCGCCGACGCGGTAAACAGCAGCAGCGCGGCCGTCACCAGCCGGTGCACGACCGCCTGGGTGCCGCCGGCCAGCGGAACCCGGGCCGGCATCCCGGTGTTCCGCGCGGCCGCCCTGATCTCCGCGATAACGCAGAACACGAGCTGCAGCCAGGCCAGCCAGACGAGCACGGACAGCAGCTTCAGGATCGCGAAGATGTCGAGCTGGTGAGTGAGCACGGACAGGCCGGGCAGGCCATGGACCGGCACTCCGAAGACCATGATCAGGCCGAGCGGCACGCCAATAGTGAGCGCGAGCAGGGCCACGACGGCGAAGAACCCGGCCAGCACATCCCCCGCTGACCGGCGGCGGCCAACCGGTGGCCGCCTGGTTCGTGGAATCGGCGGCGCCATCAGCAAGCAACTCCTTGATTGATCCCACACTCAAGAACGGCGGTCGCCGTGGCCGGGACCTGGTAACTGCCGAAGATTCCGATAGGGATGACGGGAACGGTGGTGACCTCGACGGTGACGGTAGCGAAATGCGCCGGGCCGGTGGCGGTCATTTTCAGGCCCGTGGTGCAGCCCTGGCTGCCCCGGTAGGTAGCCGGGATGACGGCGGTGACGCCGATCCCCTGGCCATACGACGCGACCAGGCTGGCCGCCGGACCGCCCGGCGCGCAGGCGCCGGTGGCGATAGCGACTTTCCCAGCCCGCAGGTCGGCCACGCTGACATCATTCGCGGCCGCGCGGGCCGCCTGCTCGGCTACGTCCGCCGCCCGTTCCTTCGCGTTCATCAGCTGCCCGCCATCCACCATGAGCGCTACCAGCACGATGACAGCGAAGGTAAATATGATCACCCACAGGGCGATCGAGCCGCGGTCGTCGCTGCGGGACCGGCGGCTTGGCGGGCGTCTCGTAGATCTTGGCCGCCTGAAGATCTGCGGGACACGCCCTAGCATCCGGCCCCGTTCCGGCACACGAAAGTGTCCAGCGGAGCCACCGCGACCGCCTGGAACGGATGCGTCGCCGGGAAACCGACCAGCCGGAATACGGCCAGCCCGGCCGTGCACGTCACCCTCACCTGAAGCTCATTGGCGGTGGCGAACGGCGCGGCACTCCCGTCGGACAACGGCGTGACCTGGATCTGCAGGCCGCCACTGCCCGAGCAGAGGGTAGGCAGATCGGCGGCCGCGGCCAGCCGGGCCTGGCTGCGTGCCTCAGCCGGTGACCGGCCCAGGGTCGCGGCCCGGGCGGCGTCCCGGGCGGCTCCGTCCACCTGACCGCTCGCGCTGACCCACTGGCCACCCGCGCCGATCAGCAGCAGCAACAGCACGAATGCGGGCGTGATGACGACGAACTCGACCGCCATCGATCCCCGCTCGCTGAGCCGGGCGCCCAGCCATGTCCTCAGCCGCATGGTCCTCAGCCGCATGCGCCGCCTCCGCCCGCGGGCCGGAAGCACTCGACCGGCCCTCCGGCCGTCTGCTGGATCGTCATATGCCAGGGCAGGATGCCAGCGACCCGCCCGGTGACCGTGACGTAGACGTTGTTCGCCTGGTCCCGGACCGGCTGCGGCACCTGGACCCCGGTGAGCAGTTTGGTGCCCAGAGCGTCGTAGTACTGGGTCGCCTCCCGCTGCGCGTCCGCTTGCCAGCGCGCGTTGGTCGCCGCCTCAGCCCGGGCCACCCGGGCTCCCGCCTGGGCCGCCGCGAGCGCTGCGTGGCGGGCGTCGAACCAGAGCGCGAACTGCACGATGAGCAGGGTCGCGAAGAGCAGGGCGGGCGCCAGAATGGCGAGTTCGACAGCGCTGGCGCCACGGTCCGCCAGCCACCTCTGCCGTCCTCTGCCCTCCTGGTGACGGCCGGGCCTGCTGCTCGCGACCAGGATCACGGCGAGGGAACGACCTGGTTCTGGATGGCCGTGCCCTGCTTGTTGGCGAAAGCGACGATGATGACCAGGATCGCGGCCGCCAGCGCGACCAGCACGGCCGTGATGATGGCCAGTTCGACCGCTGACGCGCCGCGGTCCTGCTGCTGGCGCGCCGACCGCAGCCGGGCGGCGTGCGTTCCGAGAAAGGCCCTCAGGTAGGGGGTGGCCAGGTGGTTACGGGTTCCGAACATATTCATGTCCCTCCTTCGTGGCCCGTCTCCCAGGGCGTTCCCCGGGATCGAGATCGGACGTTGGTCAAGCGCCGAGCAGCGTCTGCGCCGCCGGATAGACGAGGAAAATCAGGAACGCGGCACAGAGCAGCATCTGCGCCACGAGCATGGACTGGGAACGCTCCCCCGCCTGGCCCTGCAGGTCGGCCAGTTCACGACGGCGCAGGCTGGCCGCACGTGTGGTCAGCGATTCGCGTACCTTGGCGCCGTCCTCCGCGACCAGGCTGAGCGCGGCGGACAGGTCGCGCAACTCGTCGATTCTGACCTCTTCCGCGAGCGTGCCGAGCGCCTGCCAGGGCGTCTGCCCGGTGATCCGCGCGTTGACGAGAGCATCCCTGATCCGCCACATGGCCCAGCCGGTGCCGATCTCACTGGCCGCCATCAGCGCCTCCGGCACGCCCCGCCCACCGGACAGGTTCATCGCGACCAGGTCGAGAAACGCGCCGATCGCGTGCCGGAAGTCCCGTCGTCTCTTGTCCACCTTCTGCTTGAGTTCCAGGTCGGGGAGGAAGAAGAAGACCAGGGCCAGCACCAGGCCAAACCACACCGGAATGATGAACGACACGTGGAAACCGGCCAGCGTGCCGAGGGCCACCAGGATCGGCGCGAACAGCAGCCCGAAGACGGCCAGCAGCATCTTCGTCGCCAGGTAGTTCTCGAACGACTTGCCGATCAACGACAGATTCGCCCGCAGCGACGGGAACTGCCAGCCCTGTTCCGCGCAGAACTTCGCCAGCGCGGCGCCCAGCCGTCGGCTGAACTCGCTCTCCTTCTCCGCCGTGGCCCGCGACCCGGCCGGGATCCGGGCCGACCCTCCCGCGTCGAAGGCGGCGAGCTGCCGGGCCAGACTGGCCCGGCGCGGCGTCAGCGCGAAGGCGAAGAGGAACAGGCCCAGGCCTGCCACGGCCCCGAAGATGGTCGCCACCGTCATGGTGGACCTCCCTGCCCGGTGGTAACGGTCTCGCCTGGCACCTGCACGAGGGAGGTGAGCAGCCGCTGCGGCACCTCGAACTTCGCGAGCCTGCGCAGCCAGAGGATGCCAGCCGCGTAAATAGCCACCACGATGACCAGCACGAGCTGGCCGATGACGCTGTTGTAGGGGGCGAGGAATGCCTTGTCCAGCATGGCCAGGCCCAGCGCCATGCCCACCGACACCCCGATCACGATCTGCACGCTGCGCCGGGTGGACCTGCGGTCCGCGGTCACCCGCCGGCGCATGTCGAGTTCCTCGCGCACTGAACCGGACAGCGCGCCCAGCAGGTCGCGCAGCCCAGGACCGCGCAGCCGCGCGTTGATCACCAGCGCGGCGATGATGAGATCCGCCCCGGGGTCATCGAGGTCGTCAGCGAATCGCAGCAGTGCTTCACCCATCGGCACCCGGGTGTGCAGCCGGTCCACCAGGCGGGTGAGCGGCTCCTGGAGCGACGGCGCCGCGACCCGCAGGGAGGCGGGGATCGCCTGCTCCAGGCCGACCGCGCCGGCCACCGTGTCGCGCAGCGATTCGGTCCAGGTGGCGAGTCCTTCCAGCCGGACCAGGGCGCGCCGTTCCCCGGCCGCGCCGCTGAGCCCGCGCCAGCTGAACGCCAGCAACGCCACGCCCACCCCGGCGACGACCCAGCCGGTGACGAGGAGGGTGAGCACGCCAGCCACCAGGGCGACAGCACCGCGGACACCAAGAATCTGGCGGACCACACCCTCGAACCGGTCGGCGCCCTGGCCCGGCGGGCTCGGCGGCAGGCCGCGCAGCGCGACGACGAACAGGAACAGGCCGCCTCCGGCTACCGCGCCGACGACGACCGCGAGGAGCGGCGCCGCTGCGAACAGATTCGTCACCAGCGCCCCCGCGACGGGTCATAGCCGTGCTCGGCCAGTTCGGCCATGCAGGACACTGGCGCGTGCGGCACGGCGCGGCCATCCGGGCCAGCCGAGAACACCTCGCTGGACAGCACCCGCCCGTCGATCCCGGTGACTTCGCGGATGCTGCTGACGAACCGGCGCAGCCGGCCGCCGCGAGAGTACTCGTTGCGTTTCTCGATAAAGATCACGAAATCGATCGCCCCGGCGATCAGCATGTGCGTGGCCTCGACCGGGAGCCGCTCCGCTGACTGGATCGCATAGGTGGCGATGCGGTTGAACACCTCCAGTGAAGAATTGGAGTGGATCGTCGACAGTGAGCCGTCGTTCCCCTGGGTCATCGCGTTCAGCATGGTGACTATCTCGTCGCCGAGCACCTCGCCCACGATCACCCGGCTCGGGTTCATCCGCAGCGACCGGCGGACCAGTTCGGCCATCGAGATCGCCCCATGGCCCTCCATGTTCGGCAGGCGCTCCTCGAAGGCGACCACGTTGGGGTGCAGTTCGGGGAAGTGATCGATGCCAAGTTCCAGCGCCCGCTCCACGGTGATCAGGCGCTCGTTCGATGGAATCTGGTTGGCGATGGCCCGGAGCAGCGTCGTCTTGCCCGCGTTCGTGGCCCCAGCGATCATGATGTTCTTGCGCGCGGCCGTCGCGGCGGCCAGGAAGGCCGCCGCCTCCTGCAGCAGGGTGCCGTTGCCCACCAGGTCGGCCAGGAACACCTTGCCCATCCGGGCCCGCCGGATGGACACCGCCGGCCGGAGCGTCACGTCCATCACCGCGGACAGCCTGGATCCGTCCGGCAGCCGGAGGTCCAGTTGCGGGTTGGCCGTGTCGAACGGGCGGCTGGACAGGCCGGAGTAGGCGGCCAGGGCCTGGATCAGGTCCACCAGTTCGTCGTCGCTCTCGGCCACCGGCTCACCGAGGACCTCGCGGCCGTCGGCGTAGCCCAGGAAGACCCGGTCGCAGCCGTTGATGTCGATGTTCTCGATCTGCTGGTCCTCCAGCAACGGCTGCAACCGGCCGACCCCGAACAGCGCCGCGTGGATGGCAGCGGCGAGTTCCTCTTCCTCCTGCGCGTTGGACGGGGCCCGGCCCGCGGTGATCTCGCTCCGGGCGTGTTCCTCCAGCACCTGGGCGATCAGCGCGCGGGCGAACTGCCGCTCGTCCTCGCCGGACATCGGTGGCACAGCGGCCGCCGCGTCCAGCCGCCGCTGCTCAGCCAGCCGGTCGCCAACTACGCTGCGGAGCCGCTTGACAACGCCGTGGTCCATGTCCGGTCACCACCCGCCCGGATCGCCCGGCGGGGCGGCGGGACCGCCCGAGACGGTGGCAGACGGAGGGTCAAGCAGTGACCCGGCGCGATCAGGTGCCTGCCGTCCGGTCCCGGCATGCGGCCGTTCGGTCCCCACGGCCGGTGCCGCCGGCGGCCCGGCGTGCCGCCCGCGCGGCCCCCGTCCGGGCCGCGGGGACGGCTCAGGTAGCGGTGCATCCGGCACCGGTGCCGCATACAGCGGGTCGGCCGCGGGAGTCACCGGCCCCATGGGTTCCGCGAGGCCGGCCCAGGGCATCTCAGGCAGCACCGGATGCTGACCGGTTGCACCAGGCGATCGAGGCGGTGCGGACTCCGGACCCGGCCCGCCTGAGCCAGTGAAGGGCGCCGGATCCCGGCCGGTGAGATCACGACCCGCACCGGGTCCGGGCCGGGACTGCGGAGCGGCACTCCCCTGCGGTGCGGACCCCTGGCCAGTGAACTCCTGGCCAGTGAGCTCCTGGCGGCTGGGCTGGGCCGGCGCCGGCTGGGCGGCAGGCAGCTGGGCCTGCGCCAGCTGGGCGGACAGATACCCGGCAATCTCCCGCGCGGTCCTGATGAGCAGGGACTTGTCGAGCTTGCCGCCCCACTGGCCGCGCAACTGGTCAGCGCTCTTCGGCTAGTAAGCCAGCCCGCCGATGACGCTCGCCGGGCCCTTGCCCTGCCCGATCGCCTGCCCAACCTCGGCGATGTCGGTCTTGAAGTTCCGGTGGTCGGCGATGACTACCACGCCAATGCGAGCCCCAGGCCTGCCCCGTCGGTGCAGGGCGTTCGTCACGGCCATGGCCCGGTCGCGGAGCCGGACCACCTCGGCCAGGCTGGCCCGGGTGATCAGGACGACCGCGTCGGCCTCAGCCAGCAGGTCATAGTGGGATCCGTCCACGCCGATCCGGCCGCAATCCGCGATCACGTCGGCGTCCGGGATCCTGGACAGCAAGCCGCCGACCACGGCCCACAGGGCATCCAGTCCTGCGCCCTGCTCGGCGCTGGTCACACCCGCCAGCACATCCAGGCCGCCGTACAGCTTCTGGGTGTGCTCCCATACCTGGTGCGGCCGCAGGCCGTGCCGCGCGGCCACCGCCAGGCTGAGCAGGCCCCGCCTCGGGTCGAGCCGCGTTCCGCCGACCCCGGGGAGCCGGTAGACGATGTCGCCCCCCGCCGGGTCACACTCAGCGAGCAGCACCGGCCGTGGCCACACGGCCGCCAGTGCCACAGATGCAGTCGTGACGCCGGGCGCCCCCTTGTCCGCAGCGACTGCGATCAATGCCATCGATCAGCCGGTCCCGGTGCTAGGTGACGACGAGGCCGTACTCTGTGGGGACCCTGCCCCCCCTGACCCGGCCGGGGGAGCGCCGCGAGCCTGGCCTCGCTGCCCGCCAGCAGGCAGCAAGGCCAAGACGACGTTCTGGGCGGAGGCATTGCAGGCGACCGCGCCCGCGTCCGCCGGGTTGATCGCCACGGTGACATCGGTGGTGACACCCGAGGCTGAGGTGCCCGCGGCGGCACTGCTCGTATAGAGCACGATGGCGTTAGTGGTCAGCGGGGATCCGCCGGTTGCCGGGCAGCCCGCACCTGACGTGCCACTGACCGCGTAGATGGTGACGTGATCGCCGGCCGCCAGCTGGCTGGGCCACTGGCCATCCTTGAGCGCGAGGCCGAGTACCTCCTTGCCGGTCGTCACCTCGTTCGCCCGGACCACCATGGCCGTGGTGAGCAGGGTGCCGGGCGGGATCGCTCCGCCCGCATAGAACTGGGCCACCTGGCTGGCCTCATTCCAGGGCACGTAGTTAAGGCCGGTGCCGGATGCGACCTGGACCTCTTGCATAGCGCTCAGCGGGATCTGCTGGCCCGCCCCTATCTGCTGGGAGATCTCGATCGCCGCCACCCGCTTGCCGCTCTGCAGCACCAGGAAGCCCGCGCCGAGCGCACCACCGAGGATGAGCAGCACCGCGAGGGCGGCCAGGGCCGGCTTGCGCTCTCTGGGCGCGCTCGGCAGGCGCCGTCCGGCCGGGGCGGTCGGCTCCGACCACGTGCCCTGCTGGTCGATGCCGGGTACCGGCCCGCGCTGCATGGTGCCCCGGTCGTTCGACATGGCGGCAGCTTCTCCCTGCTGGCGGTCGCTGCGGATGGCCCCGACGAATCCATACGCGGTGGTGAGGCGACGCTATCCCGCCAGACGGCTCTTTGTAGTCCCATTGCCGCCAATCAGGCCGCAAAGCAACATCGTTGTGACGTCTTCGTCACGCCGTTCGGGCCAGGACAAGCAAGCTGGCCGGGGTCCGGTAAACCGGCCCATTACCGGATAACATGTCGCACTTCCGGCGGGGTCGCCCGGCAAATGGCGGGAGCGGAGGGGGCAGATGCGGATCGCGCTGACAGCTTTGACTCCGCAGGGACCCCGGGACGTGATCGTGCTCGGGGACGACGGGGCGACCGTCGGCGATATCTCCGCCGCGCTGCGCGGCAGCTTGTGGCAGGCAGAACGGCTGGCGGAGGTGATCCGGCTGCCCACCGGGGGCCGCGCCGGGCGGCACTCCCGCCCCCCGGCCCCCGGCCCCGGCCCGGGCGGCACGCTCTGGGTGAACGCACGGCCGCTCGACCCGGGCGCGCCCGCGATCCGCGCGCTGCGCGACGGCGCGCTGGTCGCCGCCGACCCGCGGACCTCCGCCGCCACGGCGCTGGACGAGCCGTCCGGCATGGTCGAGGTGCGCACGGTGGGCGGGCCGTCGGCGGGCAGCGTGCACCGGCTCGGGTTCGGCACCGTCACCCTGGGCGGTTCCCCCGACTGCCACATCCGGCTGACCGGGACCGGCCTGGCCGAGGCCGCGGCCAGGATCACTGTCGGGCCCGGCGGCGGGAATGTCACGGTCACGGTGGAACCGCTGGCCGCGGCGCTGGCCAGCCCGGCCGGGTTGCTGCTCGACGGCGACCCGGTCACCGCCACGCGGACGTGGCCCCTGGCCGCGCTGCTGACGATCGGGACGAACATGCTGGCCGTGAGCGTGCCCGAGCAGCCGGACGCGCACCTGTCCCCCGCTGACAGCGGCGGGCTCGCCTACAACCGGCCACCCCGGCTGCTGCCCTCCGGACGGCCCCGCCGGATCGAGGTGCCCAGCGAGCCGAAACGCGGCGACAAGATCCGCCTGCAACTGCTGAGCGCGCTGCTTCCGCTGTTTATGGGCGTGGCCATGGTTTTCCTGCTGCATTCCCTGGCTTACGCGGCCTTCATGCTGCTCAGCCCAGTCATGATCGTCGGCCAGTGGGTCAGCGACCGCCGAGCGGGCCGGACCTCCCATGCGAAGGCACTGCGGACCTACCGCGAGCGGATGGCCAAGTTTCAGCACGCGGTTGACGCCGAGCGCGCGGCCGACGAGGCCGCCCGCCGTGACGCCGCCCCTGACCCGGCGAGTGTGCTGCTGACCGCCACCGGGCCACGTCGCAGGCTCTGGGAACGTCGTGCTGACGACCCGGACTTCCTCGACCTGCGGATCGGGCTCGCGGATCTCCCGGCGCACATCGAGCTGGTGGCGGAGAAAAGCATCAACCCCGACGACGAACTGCCCGCGGTACCTGATGCGCGGGCGGTTCCCGTGGTGCTGCCGATGCCTGATCTTGGGGTGCTGGGGCTGTCCGGCCCGCGCGCGGCATCGCGCGGGCTGGCCCGGTGGCTGGTCGGCCAGGCCGCCGTCCTGCACAGCCCGCGGGACCTGTCCGTCGTGCTGCTGACCGCCGACCCGGGGGCCGCCGCGGACTGGGACTGGGTCCGGTGGCTGCCGCACTGCGCGCCCCGGGGCGGTGAGGACTGCGTCGCGCTGGTGGGCACGGACACCGGGTCGGCCGCCCGCCGGGTGGCGGAGCTGGCCAGCCTGGTCGCCGAACGGACCGCGCTGGGCCACGGCCCGCAGGGCGGGCTGCTGCGGAGCCTGGACGCGGGCAGCGACCCAGGACACGCGGTCCTCGTCATCCTCGACGGCGCCCGGGCGCTGCGCCGTATCCCGGGCATGCCCCAGATTCTCGGCCAGGGCCGGGCGGTGGGCGTGCATGCCATCTGCATCGACGACTCCCAGCGGCAACTGCCGGAGGAGTGCGCCGCGGCGATCTCCTGGGACGCCGCGCGGCCCGGCCGGGTAACCATGGCGGGCGGTGGGCTCGACGTGCTCGGCGCGGTGCTCGCGGACCAGGTCAGCCCCGCGTGGTCAGACCGGATGGCCCGGGCGCTCGCTCCGGTGCGCGACGTGAGCCGGGACGACGAAGACGCCGCGATCCCGGCCACAGCGCGGCTGCTTGACCTGTTGCGGCTGCCGGATCCCAGTCCGGATGCCATCGCCCGCCGCTGGGAACACGGTGGCCGGACCACCAGAATTCCGATCGGCATCGGGGCGGACGGGCCGTTCGTGGTTGACCTGCGCGCGGACGGGCCGCACGGGCTGGTGGCCGGCACCACCGGGGCCGGCAAGTCCGAGTTGCTGCAGACGCTGATCGCGTCGCTGGCCGTGGCGAACCGGCCGGACGCCATGACGTTCGTGCTCATCGACTACAAGGGGGGCAGCGCGTTCGCCGACTGCGGCCGGCTGCCGCACACCGTGGGCGTCGTCAGCGACCTCGACGGCCACCTGACCGAGCGCGCCCTGGCCTCGCTGTCCGCCGAGCTGAAGCGGCGCGAGGAGATCCTGCTGCGGGCCGGCACCAAGGACATCGAGGACTACTGGGACGCACGCCGCGCCGATCACGGCCTTGAGCCGCTGCCCCGGCTGGTCCTGATCATCGATGAGTTCGCCTCGCTCGTCGCCGAGCTGCCTGACTTCGTCACCGGCCTGGTCGGCATCGCCCAGCGGGGCCGATCCCTCGGCGTGCACCTGATCCTGGCCACGCAGCGCCCGGCGGGCGTGGTGAGCGCCGACATCAGGGCCAACACGAACCTGCGGATCGCGTTGCGGGTCACCGATGCCGAGGAGTCGACCGACGTGATCGACGACCCGAGCGCATCCTGGATCGCGAAGGCGACGCCGGGCCGGTGCTACGTCCGCTCGGGCGCCGCCAGCCCGGTGCAGGTGCAATCGGCCCGGATCGGCGGCCGGCGGCCCGGCACCGGCCCAGCGGGAGCATCCGCGCAGGTGATCCCGGTGCCGTGGCCGGGGCTGGGCCGACCGCTGCCCGGGACCGCCGGGGGTGCGGGAGGTGCCCACCCGGACGCCGCGGAAGGCCATCGCGGTTCGGCGGACGAGCCGGACATGACGACCGACCTGTCCGTGCTGGTCGACGCGATCCGCGCCGCGTCGGCTGCGCTCGGCCTGCCGGCCCAGCGCAGCCCGTGGCTGGCGCCACTGCCTGAGCTGGTCACCCAGGACGCGCTGCCGCCCGTGGCGGCCAGCCCGGGGGCAGCCAGCCCCGGGCGCGACATCCCGCCGCTGGCCTACGGCCTGACTGACCGGCCGGCCCGGCAGGCGAGGGAAGCCCTCACCCTGGACCTCGTGCACGGCGGGCATGTGGTGATCGCCGGGGCGGCCCGGTCGGGCCGGTCTACCGTGCTGCGCACGATCGCCGGCGCCGCGGCCCAGGAGTCACCCGCCGACCTGCACATCTATGGCATCGACTGCGGCACGGGCGCGCTGCTCCCGCTGACCGGGCTGCCGCACTGCGGCGCGGTCGTCTCGCGTGACCAGCAGGACCGGATGGAACGGCTGCTCGCGACGCTGCGCGGGGAGATCCAGCGCCGCCAGCAGTTGCTCGCGGCGCGCGGTTTCGCCGGGCTCGCCGAGCAGCGGGCCGCCGCGGCCGCGGACGAGAAGCTGCCCTGGATGCTGCTGCTCTTCGATTGGTGGGAGGGATACCTGGCGGCGTTCGACGGATACGACTACGGCCGGCTCATCGAATCGCTGCTGCAGATCCTCCGCGAAGGGCCGGCGGTCGGCTTGCGCTGCGTGCTGACCACCGACCGGGCGGCGCTGATCGGCCAGGTCTCCACGGTCTTCGACCGCCGCCTGGTGCTGCGGCTGACTGACCCGGGCGACGCGGCGTACGCCGGGCTGGTGGCGCGGACCATGCCCGCGCACCAGCCGCCGGGCCGGGTGGTGTTCCTCGCCGGGAGCCGGCCGGTTGAGGCGCAGGTCGCCCTGCTGGACCCGGATCCCTCCGGCCAGTCCCAGGTAGCCGCGATCCGCAGGCTCGGTGACCACGCGCGGGAGAAGTTCGGGGTGCCGCCCCGGGCGCAGCGCCCGCTCCGGGTGGACCCGCTGCCGGTGCGGATCACGGCCGCCGAGACGATGCGCCTCGATCCTGCCTTCAGCCCGCCTTCCCCGCTGTGGGCGCTGGTCGGGGCCGGCGGCGACGAGTTGTCGCCGCAGGGAATCGATCTGCGGGAGGAGGGACCTGGCCTGGTCGTGGCCGGGCCGCCGCGGTCCGGCCGGTCCACCGCGCTGCTGACCATGACCAGGTCACTGCTTGAGGCCGGCACGCCGGTGCTGCTGATCACGCCGCGCCGCTCCCCGCTGCGGGCGCTGGAGGGCGAGGCTGGCGTGCTGGCCGTGCTGGGCGCGGCCTCGGCGGAACAGGAACTGGAGGCGGCGGTCGGCGGCCGGCCGCGGTACGTCGTCGTGGTGGACGATGCCGAGTTGATGGCCGACAGCATGCTGTCAGAGCCGCTGAACCGGGTCCTGGTCACCGGGCGGGACGCGGATCACGGGCTCATCCTGGCGGGCAGCACGGCCGACCTGGGCCGGGCCTACGCGGGCTTCGTGCCGGCCGCGCTGAAATCCCGCTGCGGGGTGCTGGTCGCGGTGGAATCGCCCGGCGACGGCGACTTGTTCGGGGTGCGCCTGCCGCGCGGCGCCGGACCAGGGCCGCTGGGCCGTGGCCTGCTCATCCGGCCGGGTACCGCCGCGCCGGTGCAGATTGCCCTCAGCGAGTAGCTGCCCCCGGGCGCGCCCGGCCGCCGCCGGATCAGCCCATCGAACGGGGCGGTGCCTGCGAAACGGGTTAGGATCATGACGGTTCCGGCGGATCCAGGACCACCACGGGATGGCTGTCATGGGAGTAAACGCGTTCGTCGGCCTTGATCCAGACCAGGTCGGCGCGATGGGCGGCGACACCATCCGGGCGGCCGATTCGCTTTTAACGGCCGCGGGCAGGATCGACCAGATTCTGAGCTCGGTCTCCGACGTGGCCCCGGCGCCGCAGGTGACCGGGACGCTGCGGGGCATCGCACGGGACCTGAACACCGCGGGCACGCAGGCGCGGACCAAGGCGGACAGCTACCGCGAAGACCTCAGCCTCATCGAGGCGGTGTTCCCGCCGGCCCTCTTCGCCGATCCCGACAAGCAACTCTTCAGCCTCTCGAACTTCGTCAACCCGACGTCCGACGAGTTCGGCCAGATACCGATCGGCCTGTCCGGATTCATCTTCGCGCACTACGGCTCGGGCCTGACCCGGCCGCTGTGGCTGCCGGATACCGGCGCGCCACTGCCGACCATCTCGGTGCCATCGCTCTTCGGCCCGGACGGCGAGGTGCTGCTCACCAAAGAGATACCGCTCCTGGAGCGGCAGTTCTCGCTGCAGACGCGCAGCGGCTTCCGGCTGGACCCGGTCAACGTCCCGAAATGGGCCGGTACCGCATCCAAGGGACTCTTCTGGGTGGGCGCCGCGCTCAGCGTCTTCGGCGCGGCGGACAGCCAGTGGCAGCAGGACGCCAAGGAATACCCGCAGATGAGCACGCCAGAACGAGTCGGCAGCGCGGCCCTCACCGGCGTCGCGGTGGGCGGCGGCACCGCCCTGGGCGGCTGGGCGGGCGCCGAGGTCGGCGCCGAGGTCGGCGCGGCCGTGTGCATCGAGACCGGTCCCATCGCCCTGGCCTGCGGCGCCGCGGGCGCCCTGATCGGCGGCTTCATCGGGTCGAAACTGGGCGCGGACGCGGGCGCCGCGGTCGAGTCGGCAGGCAAGGAAGCCTGGCACGGGATCAAGAAGGTGTTCTCATGGCTGTAGCGGCGGCCGGCGGCGCTGCCCGCCCGCGGTCCGGGGGTGGAGCACTTGGCTGAAGCGCTGGGCGGGGTGGTGACGATCGTCATCGGCGCTGTCATCTCCTGGGCTGGCTACCTCACCTACCGCGGGCGCTGGACGCTCCTGGTCACCAGCCGCCAGTTCCCGCCACTGCCCGCGTACTTCGGCTTCCTGCCCGCGTTCGCGGGGCCGGCCCTGCTGGCCGGCGGACTGGGGGAAATTCTCATCGCTACCTCATCGACTCCGGCGAAGTACCTCGGCACCGCCCTGTTCTTCGCCGGCTGCGCCGGGTTGCTGGCCGGCATCGCCTTCGGGTTTCACCTGCCGCGGCGGCTGCGGCCACGCTGGTTCACCGAGTACGCCGACCGCGAGGCGGTCCACGGGCCGCCGGGACAGCAGGAGCAGCGGCACGCCCAGCGGAGCATCGAACTGGCCCGGGAGGTCGAGCAGGCGGCGGCGTCGCCACGGCCGGACCGCCCGGTGCGGCTGGTCCATCACCTTGGCCTGTCCAACCCGAAGAGCAGCGAGCAGGAGGCCAGGGACATCACCGGGGTGACCAAGCCGCGGCTCCTGGTCAGCGGCCGGATCAGCGGGCCGCTGCCGTACGCCACCAAGGTTTCTGAGGTCCCGCGGAACGGCGCACTCTGGGTCGTCCCGGGCCGGATGATCTTCGTCCAGTCGGCCGAGGAGGACCGTCAGCTGGACGAGTCCTACTTCGTCGAGATACCGGCCGACAAGCTCTACGGAATGCGCCCGGGCCGGACGGCTCAGGGGCGCGGTGCGCTCGAACTGGACGTGGACCGCGGCGTGCTCGCGTTCGAGTATGACGGCGACGTGGAGTCGCTGCTGCGGGATGTGCGGGAGGTGCTTGGCCCGTGACGGATGCCGCGACGCCCGAGGGCGGTGACGGGGTGGCCGATGGCGCCCGCCGCCCGGTCGAAGGCTGGGACTTCATCGTCGACGAGGCTACCGGGGCAAGCATTCCCCGGCCGCCCCGGTGGATACGCCGCGATGACA